>JAEIGA010000399.1_pt1 | contig 63678 bp, 56 predicted proteins | sample 9270691 | NCBI WGS metagenome assembly JAEIGA01 (sample SAMN17057246, study PRJNA624740) | gut metagenome | biome: biome; isolation source: fecal sample | host: Bos grunniens | place: China: Xizang | collected 2019 | reverse complement strand
TATTCCAATAAGATTTGTGAACTGTCAGAAAGTACTACTGAGGATGAAGTAAGCGGAAGCTTATCATATTTAAAGAGCAAGGAGAAGGAACTGCTCCTGTTTTTGATAAAGAGATATAAAGGAGAGTTTACGCCAATCGAAGTGAGCCGTGAAATAGGGGTGACAAACAAAACGATAATTAACAGATTGTCAGTGCTGGTGAAAAATGGGTTTGTGGAACCTCTATTGGTAAATCAGCGCATCAGATCCTATGAACTTAGTGATTTTACGAGGGATAACGAAAAAAAGATAAAAAAGATGATTTCAAAATTATGAGTTTTATAACTACGTAGAAAATATCTATTCGTTATAGATGGGCATACAGTTTGGATGATGTGGAGGTAATAATGAAGAAAACAATTTTGATATCTATGGCTTTGTTAATTTCACTATTATCATTACTATGTACGGGATGTACTTCTGCTAAATTAGTAAAAAGTCAAATAGCAAATCAAAAAACTGCAAAAAAAATGTGTAAAAATATAATAAGAGGAATAAATAACAAAAATACAGATGATTTAGAAAAATATTTTTGTGAAAGACATTATAATGATGATGATTTTGAAGATGAAATAGAAGATTTATTTGATTTATTTGATGAAGAAATAGTGTCATACGATTTGGATTATAATGGAGAAACTAGCCTTTCGGTAAGAGATGGGAAAATTGTGAAACAGACTGATGAAATATACATAAGGAATATTATTTGTGAAAGTAGTAAAAATGAAAATTATTCAATATTAATTGAAAGATATATAATCAATAAAGATAACACAGATAAAGAAGGAATTATTACTTTTGTAGTGCAGGATTCTGATAATAATGTGATTCTCAGAGTTGGAGAATCAGATTAAAGAACTTGGAGGTAAAATACAAACATTAGTTATGAATGGAAGTATCTGTGTTTTTTTGATATAATAGGTCAAGGAGTGAGATTTTTAATTAACTGACGTAAGGGACAGATTTAGTATAATTAACTGACGTAAGGGACAAAATTGAGAGAGAGAGAAAATTGAATATGTATACGAGAGCAGAATTAACAGTTATTATTTTTTTGCATTTGTGTTTAGTGGCTGCAACTTTTAGTTTAAGCACTTTGATTATGAGCATTTGGTATTTGCTTTTTGGTAAGTTGTCTGGATATAAGATTGTTCAGTTTACCTACCTGGGATTTGGTGTTAAACGAAATGATAATGGAAGGTTTGAGAAGGTTAAAGTGCCTTTTTCATTAATGGCAGTAGCTGAAAATGTAAGAAAAAATATTACTAAGGAGATTGTGCTGAAATACAAGAGAAATGTACAATTTATGCTTACCTTGACATTAGGGACAATTGCTGGTGTACTTTGGTATTATAAACCAATTGGAAAATCTTATCTTATGATAACAGAGGCCAGTATTGCCGTAGTATTTATACTGTATTTGTATGATTATATAAGTATAATGAAGGTAGCCAATTCCACAACTATTGATGGCAGACTTTGGGAACAGGAATTAATAACTAAGAATGAACTAAGAAATGGAATACGACCAAAGGATTTTATGTATATTGAAGTGCCTGAAAAAGATATGAGCATAAGGGCCAACAATTGCAGACTTTTAAATTATTATCACTTGTTAGACAAGGGTGATATTTACGAATTGAGTAAGTATATAGATGTGTTCAAACAAATTGTGGGTAACGAAAAAAATGTTGGGGTACACAATATTGGTTTTGTATATGAGATCATTTATTACTATTCCATAATCAATCCCGATTCGGAACAAAGAGAATACTATTATAACCTTTTAGAAGCTACTTTAAAGAATGATATGGATATAAACGGCAGAAGGGTGTATGCCGGATATCTAATTGGAAATGAGTATCCTGATGAATTGACATCGGCTATTATTTCCCAGGGATTAAGTGATGAATGTAGAAATAATGAATCGATTCCAGTGGATATGGAAGTGGATTTGTTACAGTCATTGCAGAATAGATTGCATATGGCGTAGATAAATCTGGTTTGAATATCGGTAGATGGTACTAGAAGGGAGAAGGAAAATATGGCAAAAAATATTATAACTATTGGAAGGGAATACGGTAGCGGGGGCTACGAGATAGGACAAAAGATTGCTGAGGAAATGGGATATACCTTTTATGATAAAGAACTTATCTCTGATTTGGCAGACAAGATAATGGTTTCCCCATCATTTGTAGAGAAGAATGATGAAAATGTAAAAGAGCAGCATTTAAATATTTTTCAGGAAATTTTCCCTATATTTGCCAGCAATGAAAACGAGGATGTTGATTACATTTTCAGAGAACAGGGTAAATTCATTGTTCAGCTTGCAGAAAAAGGTAATTGTGTATTTGTCGGACGTAGGGCTGACTATTATCTAAAGGATAACCCGGATGCACTACATTTGTTCTTATATGCGGATATGGATTTTAGGATTCGTAGAATTGCAGATAAGTATAATCTTAGCGATGAAAAGGCTGTGGAGAAAATCCTGGATATGGATAAGAGAAGAAGAACCAGTTATGAATATACCACCGGAAGAAAATGGGGGGATTTTCATAACTACGATAGAATGATATGTACTTCTACATTTGGTATTGATAAATGTGTGGAAGAAATAATAGGGCTTCTAAAATAAATATAATCAAACTATAAAAATGCAAAAATCATAGGCCAGACGCGAGATTTCGCGGTCTGGTCTTTTGTTGTGTAATCACATGATGTAGTATTTAAGTATAAAATTTATACACAAGATATTGTGTTTTTTGTATTGACATGGTTTTAAGGTGAATATATAATCTTACATAGTCACGTTCCGGGTGGCGATTGCATTTTTTTAGGAGGTATTTGGGATGTTTTATGACGAATATTTGGATGGTAATCTTGATATGGAGGAGCAAAAGCTCTATATCATGAAGAGATCTGGAGAGAGAGTGTTATATGATAGCGAGAAGATTGCCAGCGCTATTAAAAGGGCGAATCTGGAAGAGGGTATTTTGTCAGAGCGATTAACTGAAGATGAGATATATGATATTGTTAGAGGTATTGAAAAAGACGCTAGAAATGCCAACAGAGATTTATCAGTAGAAGAGATTCAGGATAAAGTTGAGGACGGCCTTATGAGCACAGGTAAGCATAAGGTGGCAAGACTTTATATTACATATAGATATAAGCACAACGAACTTCGTAAAATGAGCAACATTGATCAGAAGATTTCCGGAGTTGTTGAGAGAGATAATGAGGAAGTTAAGCAGGAGAATTCTAACAAGAATCCTACTGTTTTATCAGTTCAAAGAGACTATATGGCTGGTGAGTGGAGTCGTTATTACACCAGCAGATATTTGCTTCCGGATGACATTGTTATGGCCCATAAAGAAGGTGTTATACATTTCCATGATGCAGATTATTTTGCACAGCATATGCACAATTGCTGTCTTGTAAATCTTGGAGATATGTTAGACAATGGAACATGCATTAGTGGTACACATATTGATACACCTAAAAGCTTCAGTACAGCTTGTACAGTAGCTTCCCAGATAGTTGCCCAGGTTGCCTCAAGCCAGTACGGTGGTCAGACTATAACAATGGCACATCTTGCAAAATACGTTGATATAAGCAGAAAGAAAATCGCCAAGAGACTTAAAAATGAATTTGCTCAGGCAGGTATTGAAGTTGCCGATGAGAAGTTCCATGAGATAGTTGAGCAGGAGGTTAGACAGGAAGTGGAAAGCGGATGCCAGACTATCCAGTATCAGCTTATAACTCTTCAGTCTACTAATGGACAGGCTCCTTTCGTAACAGTATTCTTGTACCTCAACGAGGTGGAAGAAGGTCAGATTAGAGACGATTTGGCTATGATTATAGAGGTAATGTTTAAGCAGAGAATTCTTGGTGTTAAAGACCGCAAAGGACAGTATATTACACCTGCTTTCCCTAAGCTTATATATGTTCTTCAGGATAATAATGTATATGAGGGAACACCATATTTCTATTTAACAAAGCTTGCAGCAGAATGTACAGCAAAGAGAATGGTTCCTGATTATATTTCTGAAAAGAAATCTTTAGAACTTAAAGGTGATTGCTATCCATGTATGGGATGTCGTTCTTTCCTTACGCCGGACAGATTCACAGACAACGGTATTGGAAATATATCAAATGCCCAGAATTATGTGGAAGGAAAGCATAGATATTATGGAAGATTCAACCAGGGTGTTGTTACAATCAACTTAGTAGATGCAGCTTGTTCGTCAGGTGGAGATGAAGAGAAGTTCTGGGAGATACTGGAAGAAAGATTAGACCTTTGTCACAGAGCTATGAGACTTCGTCACGAAAGACTTCTTGGAACACCATCAGATGTGGCACCTATTCTTTGGCAGGACGGAGCTCTTGCAAGACTAAAACCGGGAGAGACCATTGACAGACTTTTATATGACGGATACTCAACTATTTCTTTGGGATATGCAGGCTTAGCAGAGTGTGTATATTACATGAAGGGAATCTCTCATACAAGTGAGGCCGGTGAAGAGTTTGGTAAGGCTGTTATGAAGAAGCTTAATGATGCGTGCCAGCAGTGGAAGAAAGCTGAAAATATTGATTACTCAGTTTATGGAACTCCACTTGAAAGTACTACATATAAATTTGCTAAATTATTACAGAAGAGATTTGGAAAAATACCTCATGTTACAGATAAGAACTATATTACAAATAGTTATCATGTACATGTTACGGAAAATATTAATGCATTTGCCAAGTTATCTAAAGAAGCTGAGTTCCAGGAGCTTTCTCCGGGTGGAGCTGTAAGTTATGTTGAGGTTCCAGATCTTCAGGATAACATTCCGGCAGTTATCGCAGTTATCCAGCATATGTACAATACAATCCTTTATGCTGAGATTAACACAAAAAGCGACATGTGTGAAAAGTGCGGATATAGCGGCGAGATAAAGATTATAAAAGACGAAACAGGTAAGCTTATCTGGCAGTGTCCAAACTGCGGAAATACTGAGCAAAGCAGTATGCATGTGGCAAGAAGAACATGCGGATATATAGGAACACAATTCTGGAATCAGGGAAGAACTCAAGAGATAGCAGACAGAGTACTTCATTTATAGTAAATATTTACAAAGGTTAATAATAAATAAGCCCCCTTTTTATCTTGAAAAAAGGGGGCTATTATGTTATAAACGAAATGTACGCAATTTTGTAAAATACATGAAAACCAATCGTGTTAAATGGAGGAATAGATGGATATTTATTCAGTGTTCACGTTATGTGGAGGTCTTGCATTCTTTCTCTTTGGAATGCATATTATGTCAGGAAGTCTGGAAAAAGTAGCAGGTGGTAAGCTACAAGCAGTTCTTAAGAAAATGACTTCTAATCGTTTCAAGAGCCTTTTGCTAGGTGCAGTAATTACTATCGCAATCCAGTCATCTTCAGCGCTGACAGTTATGTTAGTAGGTCTTGTTAACTCAGGAATCTTAGGTTTGGGACAGACAGTATATGTAATTATGGGTTCTAATGTGGGAACCACACTTACAGCATGGATATTGAGTTTATCAGGAATTGAAAGTGATAATTTTATTATATCAATGCTAAAGCCAGAGAATTTCTCACCAATAATAGCTCTTGTAGGTGTAATTCTCATTATGGGTGCAAAGAGTCAGAAGAAAAAAGATGTAGGTACAATATTTGCAGGATTTGCAGTACTGATGTACGGTATGGAATTCATGAAGGAGGCAGTATCTCCTTTGGCTGAAATGCCACAGTTTACCAAGATGTTGACTGCATTTAATAATCCATTTGTTGCCGTTATTATTGGTGCTGTATTCACAGGTATTATCCAGTCCTCAGCAGCTTCTGTAGGTGTGTTACAGGCGTTGTCTTTAACTGGACAGATTAGCTACGGTATGGCAATACCTATTATCATGGGACAGAATATCGGTACTTGTGTAACTGCACTTTTATCATCAATTGGTGTAAATAAAAATGCAAAGCGTGTTTCTGTTATCCACGTAAGCTTCAATCTGATTGGAACATTTATAGGTATGATTGTGTATTGCATATGCCACTATGTATTAGGTTTGGAAGTTATTGATACAGCAATTACACCGGTTATGATAGCTGTGTTCCACTCAATCTTCAATGTGGCTACTACAATTATCTTGTTACCATTTGGAAAAATTATAGTTAAACTTGCTGAACACGTAATTAAAGATAGAAGCGAAGATGAAATTAAGAGCGTTCTTCTTGATGAAAGACTTTTACTTTCTCCGGGACTTGCTGTTGATGAGTGCCGTGAAAAGACTATAGAGATGGCTAATCTTGCAAGAGAAAGTTTTATGGATTCATTAGGTCTTTTTGAAAAATATGATGAGGATGTTAAAAAAGAAATCTATAAGATGGAAGAAAGATTGGATTATTTAGAGGATAATTTGGATACTTTCTTAATACATTTGTCAGGAAAAGAGATTTCAGACAGTGACAGCAATGAGATATCAGAGATGCTTCATGCAATTAATGATTTTGAGAGAATTGGTGATCATGCTATAAACACTGCAAAACTCGCAAAATCTATGCATGAGGAAAAGAGAGAATTCTCTGATACGGCAAAGCATGAACTTAAAGTTTTAAAAAATGCGCTTTCGGAAATTCTTGATATTACTGTAGAGTGTTTTAAAAAAGAAGACACAAAGATTGCTTACAAGGTAGAGCCTTTGGAACAGGTTATTGATGATCTTACAAAAGATATTAAGAATAGACATATTGCACGTCTTCAGACAGGAGAGTGTGATGGTGAGTTAGGAATATTTATGACGGATCTGCTTACTAACTGTGAGAGAGTGTCAGATCACTGTTCAAATGTTGGTGTATGCATAATACAGACAAGATATTCATCCTTTGAAACTCATGGATATCTAAACGATATCAAGAAAGGTAGGGAACCTGCATTTGTTGGTGAATTTACAATGTTTAAAGAAAAATATAATTTAGATGATGCCAGCTAAGAAAAAATAAAGTTAACAAAGTAAATATAAGCCCCCACTACATTCCAGGTGGGGGCATATTAATGAGGTAGAGACAGGAGAGTAAGTATGTTAGAAGTTTTAAAGGCGATTTTATTCGGTATCGTGGAAGGTATTACAGAGTGGCTTCCGGTATCTTCAACAGGTCATATGATTTTGTTGGATCAGTTTATTAAGTTAGACGTATCAGAAGAATTCTATGAGTTTTTCCAGGTGGTTATTCAGTTAGGAGCAATTCTTGCTGTTATCCTTATTTATTTTAAAGAAATATTTCCATGGGGATTTGGAAAAGGTAAAAAGGATACTAAAAAGACTCTTAATCTCTGGGGAAAGATTATTGTGGCTTGCCTTCCTGCAGCAGTTTTGGGATTGTTGTTTGATGATTGGTTAGACGCACATTTGTATAATGCGGTAGTTGTTGCATTAATGCTTATTATTTACGGTGTTCTTTTTATTGTTGTGGAAACAAGACCAAGGGATAAAAAGAAAATTACTACTAGAAGCATGGATGAGATTACCTATAAACAAGCTTTGGGTGTAGGAGCTTTCCAGCTACTTGCTTTAATTCCTGGAACTAGTCGAAGTGGAGCGACTATCCTTGGAGGTCTCATGTTAGGAATGAAGAGAAAGACTATTTCGGATTTTACATTTATCCTGGCAATTCCTGTAATGGCAGGGGCATCTCTTTTAAAGTTTGTTAAATATGTTCACGAAGTTGGATTTGCAATGACTGGTATTGAAGTTATGGTTTTGATTGTAGGCTGTGTAGTGGCATTTGTAGTTAGTTACTTTGTAATCAAGGGCTTGCTTTCATACATTAGAAAACATAACTTTGTAATATTTGGAATATACAGAATTATCCTTGGAATCATTGTGTTGATTTATTTCTTGGCAACAGGTCAGTTAACAGCAATCCTTGGTTAAGGTAAGAGGTTAGAATGAAGTTTGTAAATATCGAGAAAAAGTCCCAGGGTAAGTTCATAACAAGATATGATGTTACCTATGAGACGGAAATTGGCACCAAAAAGGTGTATGAAATGATTAGCCGTGAGAAAGATATAGTGGACGAAAAAGGTCTCAATGGAAAGGCGGCAAATGCTGTGGTAATAATTGCCACAAACGAAGATGATTCAAAGATTCTTCTTAATAAAGAGTATAGAATGGCTGTGGCGGATTGGGTGTATAATTTTCCGGCAGGTTTGATTGACCCGGGAGAGGATCAGTATCAGGCAGCTAAAAGGGAACTAAAGGAAGAGACAGGGCTTGAGTTGTATGACATAGAAGATAATCTATATACCAGCTATAGCGCTGTGGGTTTTAGCAATGAAACCAATGTGGTGGTTATTGGAAAAGCCAGAGGTGAATTCTCGAAAAGTACTTCTGCTGAAGAAGAGATAGAAGCTAATTGGTATACGAAGGCTGAGATTAGAGAGCTTTTAAAAAATAAGAAGTTTGCTGCCAGGTCTCAGGCCTATTGTTATATGTGGAGTAAGTAAAATGTTTTATAGAAAAACTGATGAATTAACAGATGACGAAATGTCTATAAGAACCGAAGTCTTTGTGGATGAGCAGGGATTTAAGGATGAATATGATGAAATAGACGATGAAAGCCATCACATTATTTTATATGATGATGAAGGAAAACCAGCCGGATGTTGTAGAATATATGGCTCGGAAGATAAGGAAAGTGGTGAGTATCACGTAGGTAGAGTTGCACTTAAGAAACAATACAGAGGCAATGGTTACGGTGCTCAGATTATGCAAAAGGCTATACAGTGGGTGTGGGAAATGAACACTGAAAAGCATGCTATTAAGCCTAGAGATAATAAGTTGAAGATTGTTGTTTCTTCTCAAACAAGAGTTAGAGGATTCTATGAAAGTTTGGGATTTGTAGCTGAAGGAAAAGAGTATCTTGATCAGTTTTGCCCTCACATAAAAATGGTTTATACCATGGAATTAAAAGAGTAATAAAGAAAATAGGAGAATAAAAATGCTTTTTAAATATCTTGCAATATTTGTTATATCAATGGTACCCCTTGTGGAAATCAGAGGAGCTATGATTTTTGCAACAGGTTGGGGGCTTACTACATCAGTCAAGACAATGGCCCTTGCATATCTTGTGTGTATTCTTGGAAATATGCTTCCGGTCCCTATTATTTACTGGTTTGCCAGAAAGGTTCTTTTATGGGGAAAGGATAAAAAATACATTGGAAAGTTCTTTACATTTTGCCTTGAAAAAGGGGAAAAGGGTGGAAGAAAGTTAACAGAAAAAGCAGGAAGAGGAACATTTGTTGCCTTATTCTTATTCGTAGGTATTCCGCTTCCGGGAACTGGAGCCTGGACCGGAACTTTAGCTGCCAGTATCCTGGATATGGATTTTAAAAAGGCAGTCCTTGCGGTCTGCCTTGGAGTTCTCTTAGCGGGAACAATTATGATGTTAATTGGAATGGGAATATTCCAGGGAATATTAGGATAATTAAACCCATCTTACGAAAAATGTATTGCGTCCATTCTCTTTGATGTAGGTGCGACATTTTTCGGCATTTTTGGAATCCCCAAGTCTGTCATAGATTTTAGCCATGTAATACTGGCTGGAAACTTTGGATACAAGTAAGGATTTTGGATCCTTAAAATCTTTTGAAAAGTGTTTAATATATTCCTGAAGCTTATCATCTGAAGCGTCAGGAATATTTTTTATTATGTCAAAATTCTTAGTGGTTTCATCTTCCTCAAAGGTGTCAAGATACTTCTTTTTCATGGCCTCAGCCTCACTCATTCTGCCCATGTGATAAAGGGTGTACATGGAGAAACTGTAGGCAGTAGATTTCATAATAAAGGAAAGGTTGATTGGTGCTGTCTTTGAGTATTCATCAACTTCCTCTAGCAATTGAACACATTTTAAAAAATCCCCATGGTAGTAGTATGCTTCTGCAAGAAATGTATTAAGAAGGTTCTTGCCGGTTTCATCTGTAACAGTCTCAAGGTATTGATTGATATAATCAATGGCCTGGTCAGGATAACCATCCATTATCTGGCTAATTATATGTTTATTCCTATTTGCTGCTAGTCGGTTAAAGATAATAGACAAAACCAACATAAGTATAATTCCACCAAAGAATACAGGAATATATAATGAGTTGCGATTAATCACTAAAGCCACCACTAATCCTACTATTGTAATTATGGTAACAACTCTTAGTATGTTATAAGTTTTTGATAAATCTTTGTATAAAACAATCATAATAATAAAATCCTTTAAATTTAAGATATGTTATTAATAATATCTATGATTATCTCAGAGCATTTATCTATTCCAATTACTGAAGAATCCAGGGTTATATGATAATTTTGAGCCTGACCCCATACCTGGTCGGTATAGTATCTGTAATTGGCTTTTCTCTTTTTGTCCTTTGTAATTAAACGTTTCTCAGGCTTTTCATTGGTTTCGCCGTAATTGTTAATGATACGGTCTATTCTAAAGTCCATATCAGCATGTATAAACACGTTTAATACATTGTCTTTATCTTTGAGGATGTAATCTGCACATCTTCCGACGATAACACAGTTGCCTTCTTGGGCAATTTCTTTAATAACATTGCACTGAGCCTGCCATAAAATATCACTAATAGATTCTCCTAAAGCATTTCTTCCAACAAATCCATATGAGAAAATGTTGGTGCCTGGAGCATATTCAGCGTTTTCATTTACATATTTTTGAGAAAGACCAGATTCGCTGGCTATCTTTTCAATGATTTCTTTGTCATAGAATTTATAACCTAGTTTTTCTGCTATCTGCTCTCCTACAGTGTGACCCCCACTACCGAATTCTCGGCTGATTGTTATAATGTTTTTCATAAGAAAACCTCCTCTGTCTCTGTCTTTGTTAAGCCGTTTTTTCTAAAAATCTTTTTCATAATTATGATGGCAGCTATAAATGCTACAAATTCGCCGATGGGAAATGCCCACCAGATAAGACTTTTGGCGTTGTTTGTTAATGTAAAAATATATGCTAGTGGAAGTGGTACTATAAGGAGTCTCAAAAGGGAGACGATAAGGGAACCACTGCCACATTCCAAAGCCTGAAATATAGCCTGTCCGGAAATGTTAATTCCTGCAAATAAAAAACCTAAGGAAATGATTCTCATGGCGTATATTGCAAGGGTTGCTGTTCCTTTTGAAAAACCAAAAACCCCTATAAAAGGTTCGGCAATTATTTCCAAAACAATTATACCTAAAAACATAATTATCTCTGTATATATAATACCATATTTTATGCCATCTTTGACACGTTTTTTATTACCCATTTTATTAGTTGTTATAGAGTCTTTCATTTAAAAACCTCTTTCGTTATATTATTTTAACCACAAAAAAAGAGCGCAAATCCGATTCGGATTTACGCTCTCCAGCTACTCAATCAGCAGTTATTTTAAATAAAAAAATATTTTTTGTCAAATTATTTTTTGTTTTTTCATTTAAATGTCACGTTAATGGTAGGCTTATGTGTTATAATTATTATTAAGGGAAATTTTATAATGTAAGGAGATGTGTCTGATTTGAACAGGAATTTAAAAGGATTGTTTGTTGGATTGTTTATGTTTGTTGCGATTGTGTTTATGATTGCCAATAACAATGTGGTATCTAAGGCAGCAACTTACACTGATAGTAGTGGAAGTTATACATATACAGTAAGTGGTAGTGGCTATGCAATTACTGGTTATTCAGGAAGTGCCAGTAGTGTAAATATTCCATCCACTATTAATGGGAAAAATGTAGTGGTTATCGGAAGTGGTGCTTTTCATAAAAATAAAACCATTACAACTGTTACTATCCCTTCTACGGTTACCAATATAAAAGATTTGGCGTTTTCTGAATGTAGCAGTCTTTCTTCGGTAACTATTGGAAGTGGAGTTAATGCTATTGGTGGTTATGCTTTCCAGGGTTGTACATCTCTTAAAAGTATAACTATTCCGGGAAATGTTAAGAATATTGGAGATGCTGTATTTTACGGGTGCACAAGTCTTACTACAGTTCATCTGAATCACGGTATTACTTCTATTGGTTTCTTTGCTTTTGGACAGTGTCCTAATATAACCAGAATCACAGTTCCATCCAGCGTAAAGACTATTGGTGAAAGAGCTTTTGCATACCTGGAAAATGACAATGGAAAAATGTCGGTTATGAATAAGTTTTATTTATATGGGGCAGTAGGTTCTGCAGCTGAAACTTATGCTGATGAGAATCATGTTATCTTTGTTAAAGCTAACAGTACTGAACCTAATATAGTCTATACAACCCAGGTTCAAACTTATGGATGGCAGAGCTATTCGGGAAATGGTACATGCTCAGGTACTGAGGGGCAGTCAAAACGTCTTGAGGCTATCAAGATTGGTATAGAAGGTGGTAGCATTTCCGGAGGAGTTACTTATAAGTCACATATTCAAAGTATTGGGTGGCAGGATTATGTGTCTAATGGTGAGTTAAGCGGAACCGTAGGTAAAGCCTTAAGACTAGAGGCTATTAAGATATTTTTAACGGGGGATTTGGCCAATTATTATGATGTTTATTACAGGGTTCATGCTCAAAGTTTTGGATGGCTTGGCTGGGCTAAGAATAATCAAAGTGCCGGTACCTCAGGTTACGGTAAACGTCTTGAAGCTATTCAGATAAAGCTTGTAAAAAAAGGTGATGAGGCTCCAAGCAGTTCATATGCCCCAGCTTTTCATGATAAAGCTTTGGATGCCAAGATAGATGCAATAACTCCTTCTATACAATACAGAGCTCACGTTCAAAGTTATGGCTGGCAGTCTTTTGTCAGTGATTGGGACATGGCTGGAACCCAGGGCAAGGCGAAACGTTTAGAAGCTATTGAGATAAAGTTGGCAAATCTTGGTAATATTGATGGTGGTGTCAGGTATTGCACTCATGTACAGAAAGTTGGTTGGCAGGATTATGTAAGTGATGGTGCTTTAAGTGGAACTCAGGGGAAGAGTTTAAGACTTGAGGCGATTAAAATAGAATTAACAGGCACGATTGCTGAATATTACAATGTTTTTTATAAAACGCATATTCAACATTATGGGTGGCTACTATATGCTAAGAATGGGGAAATGGCAGGAAGTTCCGGATTTGGTTATAGAATGGAGGCTATGATCATTTTTATTCAAAAAAAGGGTGAGAAGGAACCAAATATTACTGACTCTACAGCAACTAGTTCTTATCTGGTTAAGTAGGAGGTTTTTATGGAGATTGTTTCTTTAAGGTGCAAATTACAAAGACTTTTAAAATTGACGGGGATTATGATAATGGCTATGGCTATAGCTTTAAATATCGGTTTTTTAAATGTTCGTGCAGACACGGTGGCTGAAGATACAGAGGATGTTTATAGTGTTAGTTATCGGGTTCATGTACAAAAGCAGGGTTGGCAGGATTATGTAAGTGATGGCCAATATGCCGGTACCACAGGTTCCGGACTTAGATTGGAAGCTATTAATATAAGTGTCAGTTCACAGTTGTACGAGGGTGGTGTATATTATAGAACTCATGTACAAAAACAGGGATGGCAAGGTTATGTAAGTGATGGTGCTTTAAGTGGAACTTCAGGAAAGGCCTTAAGGCTTGAGGCTATTGAGATTGATCTTTACGGGGAACTGGCTGATTACTATGACATTTATTATAGAGTTCATGTTCAAAGTTTTGGTTGGCTTGGATGGGCTAAAAATGGAGCGTCATCGGGCTCAAGCGGTTATTCAAAACGTTTGGAATGTATTCAGATAAAGATGGTTCCTAAAGGAGAATCCTTTGATACGGGAGATAAGGATGCATATTACAGCAGTTCAAATGTTCCTGTTGTAAAGTATAGAACTCAGGTTCAAAAAAAGGGTTGGCTTTCCTGGGTTACCAACAAAAAAATTAGTGGAACCAGTGGACAAAGTCTAGGGGTAGAGGCTTTGCAAATGTATATATCTAACTACAAAGGTGTATCCGGTGGAATAGCTTATTCAAGCCATGTGCAAAAGCAAGGATGGCAGGATTATGTGACTAGCAATAATATCAGTGGAACAGTAGGGAAATCTCTTAGAGTTGAAGCCATCAGAATTAAACTTACTGGAAAATTAAATACGTATTATGATATTTATTATAGAACTTATTGTCAGAAGTTTGGTTGGCTAGGCTGGGCTTGCAATGGGGCTAATGCAGGAACTTCAGGATATGGATACAGAGTCGAGGCTATTCAGGTTGCCATTGTTCATAAGAAAGCCGGTGCCCCAGGAAGCACTTTGGATGCATATAAGAGATATGTAGCAACTTCGTCTTCATCGTCTGGTAGCACAACTAATTTAGATGCATTAGCAAGCCAGGCTATTGCCTTAACAAATGTTCAAAGAAATGCATATGGCGTAGCTTCTCTTTCGACGGATTCTCAGTTATGTACATTTGCAAAAATAAGAGCTGCAGAATTAAACAGTTTGTTTAGTCATACAAGACCGGATGGTTCATCTTGCTTTACAGTGTTAGATTCATACACAGGAAGTCTTAGCACAGCGGGTGAGAATCTTGCATATGGGTATGCTTCGGCAGCGGATGTTATTAACGGTTGGATGAATTCCCAGGGACACAAAGAAAATATTTTGGAGTCAAGCTTTGACAGAATAGGAATTGGAGTTGCATACATAAACGGCAACTATTATTGGTGTCAGATATTTGTAGGCTAGGGATTAAGGTAATAATATTTAGTTGAATAATCACTATTAAGATGATAATATTAATGGGATGGTGAGATTCTAGAAGGGGAAGAGTAATACTATAACGTGTGTATAGGAGGAATTATGTTAAGTATTTTATTGGGATTGGTTTTTGTGTTTTTTAATCACAGCATTTTCCTGGAATCAGGTGGAGAGATTGGTATCTGGCCAAGTTTTTTAGGATTCATATTGATTGCTGTAGGAATTGAAGAGATTTGTTCGGATAGCAAAATTTTAAAAATGATTACAACCTGGGAGCAGTTACTTGCTTTTTATGCGGTTGTTTATTGGATTATAAATGCTATCGAACCAGAGAAAGTTACCTATAACATGTATGTTGCAATGGATTGGATTCTATTAGTAGCAACTGCAGTTATTATATTATTGTTGGTACTTGGAATTAATCAGGTGGCTAAAACAAGAGAGATGGAATATAACAATACGTTGTTACTTGTGAGTTTCATAATATTTGAAGTAGCTGATGTTATGAAGTTAGTTACAAGTTGGTATGCATATTTTGCAGGATCAGAATATATTATAATGGCTATTATGATAGCTGCTGAGATAATTATGATAGTAGCTATGTTAAAAGCAAGAAAAGCTTATAATGCTACAGCAAGGATTGCTTATCTTGATGAAGAAGACGAGGATAATGCAACGGTAGCAGGTGCATGATATATTTATAAAAATCAGAAGATCTGTATTGGCAATTGCCGATACAGGTCTTTTTTATATTAAAGTTTTAAAAAATCCATGGATATTGTTTAAAAATGATTTTATAATATATTATTATATTTTAGAGAGAATAGAGAGTGGATAGGTTTTATGAGAATTATTATAGCGGATGATGAGCCGTTAATGCTTAAGGACCTTGAGAGAGTTGTTAGAAGTGTACGTCCAAAAGATGAAATCCATACTTTTTCTGATGGTATGGAATTGTTGCAATTCGCCATGGAGAATCCCTGTGAAGTTGCATTTTTGGACATTAGAATGGGCGACATAGATGGAGTGACTCTCGCTAAGGAACTTAAAGACATTACGCCAAGAATTAATATTATTTTTGTAACTGCATATGATGATCACTTTAGGGATGCCATGGAAATGCATGCCAGCGCTTACATTTTAAAACCGGCAAAAAAAGAAGCTGTTGAAAGGGAACTACAAGACCTTAGATATGAGGTTGATAATAAGAAAGACGTATCCCTTTATGTTACTTGTTTTGGTGGTTTTGATGTTAAAGCTAAGGATGGAACTTTGGTTAAGTTCGAAAGGTCGAAGTCAAAGGAAGCTTTTGCATATTTAATTCATAATCATGGAACTACTGTTACCACAAGGGATTTAGCAGCAGCTCTTTTTGAAGATGAAGAGTTTGATGATAAGAAACAAGTTTATATTCAAAAAATTATTTCAGCTATGATGAAGACTCTTAGAAAAGTCGGAGCTGAGGATGTGGTAAATAAAGGTTTTAACAGCATGTCTGTAAATGTAGATAAGGTCGATTGTGATTACTATAGATTTCTAGACCTTAATAAAGACAGAGAAGAGCTTTACGCCAATGACTATATGATACAATACCCATGGGCAGAATACTAAAGGAGTTATGCTATGACCAATTTTAATATTATTCAGGTAAGCCTTGAATTAATGGGAGCAGTGTTTTGTGGTATATGTATCTTTATTATCTATGTAAGCGAAAGAGAAAAGAGACCGACAGAAAAACTGCTCATAGTAATAATGTTATTAAATATGATGAATTTGATAATGGATGCAACTGCATATTGTTGTAGAGGAGTTGTTTCTCCAAGTGCAATTGTCGGTACCAGAGTCAGTAATTTCTTAACATTTTTTGGACAAGGTTTATTGTCTTGTTGTATTTCGAAGTATTTTTATATAGTTATAAAAGAGTACAATAAAACTATTAGTGAAAGATTTGTTTTTTTTGTATATATAATTCAGTTTTTCTCTTTATCTGGACTTATAATGACCCAGTTTAATCATTTTTATTATGATTTTGATAGCTTTAATCGTTATTATAGAAAACCTGAAATTGCATTTTTATTTGCAGTACAAATACTGTCCATGTTGGTATGTATATATATAGTAATTAGATATTATAAGGATATTGCAATTATGGAAGCAGTGGCTCTTGTATGCTATGTTTTATTTCCGGTAATATTCGGTGTGATACAGATATTTAATTATGGAATTTCTTATATGCAGTTGGGAACTACTACAGGTATTGTTATGATGTACATTGTACACGAATACAACAATGTAAAAGAAAAAAATCGAAAAAAGTTGGAGGTTGCTAAACTTAGAGTTGAATTGGCTGAAAAAGAAGTAAAACTTGCTGAAAGTAATGCTAGAATTATACTTTCTCAGATACAGCCTCATTTCTTATATAACGCCTTAGGCGCAATTAGATTTTTATGTATGGAAGATGCAGAAAAAGCAGCGGAAGCCATAGAACATTTTTCTGGATATTTAAGACTTAATCTGGAGGCTTTGAGAAAACAAGAAATGATTCCGTTTAAAAAAGAAATGGATCACGTAAAGGAATATCTTTGGCTGGAACAAATGAGATTCAGTGATAAATTAAAAATCGTTTATGATCTTAAAGTTACAGAGTTTGATATTCCGGCACTTACAGTGCAACCTTTGGTGGAGAACTCAGTTAAGCACGGTATTATAAAGAAAAAAGAGGGTGGAACAGTTATTGTCTCTACTGAAGAAGATAGTAATAATTATATAATTATCGTGAAGGATGACGGAGTTGGTTTTGATAAAAATAAAATAATAGATGATGGTAGAGAACATATAGGAATGGAAAATGTTAAGGATAGATTGCAGATTATGTGTGGAGGAACCCTTGTGGTTGATAGCATTGAAGGAAAAGGTACTACGACATTTATCTATATTCCTAAGCAAAATTAATTAAGAAGGAGTTAAAGATGAGGATTAAAAAAATGATTGCAGCTATTGGGTTGGTGGTTGTAATGGCTACAACCAGTAGCGGAAATGTGTTTGGTGAAACTTTAACAGATGACACGGGAAATATGTCATATCCCGGATATGTAACAGATGATATGTGCGAAGCGGCTTACTGGCAGAATCTTTGTAACATTGATCCTAATAAGGTATTAATGGATAGTCAAAAAATAATTGAGACAAATACAGCTGCCTTAGAGGAATCTTCAACTTGTATGTACGATTTGGAAAATATGGAGGAGACTTTCGATGCTACAAGTTCTACCAATTCACTAGCTGGAGAAAGTATTCCGACTTCCTCTTATTACATAAATGGCGAAGTTATTGATAATACAGAATATTTTGGAAATATTTTTACTAGCATCTCCAATACCGGACTTCAAGGTATTCAGCCTATAAAATACGGAGTTTGTACTAAGAGGGCAGATATGAAAGCATATCCAACAAAGGATATTTTGGGATATTCTGCCAACGATACAGATGATGAAATTCAGTCTTCTGCGGTTATGGTAAATGAACCGGTTGTAGTAAAAAATATTGTTACTGTTAATGATGAAATGTTTTACTATTGTTATTCTAGTAACTGTAGTGGATGGGTTCCGGCAGATTCCATTGCAATATGTCAGAGTAAGGATGAGTGGTTAGATGCATGGAAGGTAGAAGTGGGAAATACGGACTTCCTTGTAGTAACCCAAGATCAGATTACCCTTGAGAAATCAATTTCTAGACCAGAGATTTCTGAAACAAAATTAACTTTGGGTTGTATCCTTAAATTGGTTCCGGTAGACGCAGTTCCTACATTGTTAGATGATTCAAGGTCTCCTTGGTTTAACTATGTGGTGTATGTTCCAGCCAGAGATGAGAATGGTAACTACAAGAAAATGATGTCACTTATTCCAAAGCATTATGATGTAAATGTCGGATTTGCACCGCTTACTCAGGCAAATGTTTTAGAAGTAGCATTTTCTTGTCTTGGTAACAGATATGGCTGGGGTGGAATGTTGGATTCCATGGATTGTTCTATGTATACAAGAAATATTTACAGATGTTTTGGACTTGAACTTCCAAGAAATACAACTTGGCAGCAAAATGTTCCCGGGTTAAAGACGGATGTGTCTGGCATGGATGACGCTGAAAAACAGGCATTTTTGGAGAGTATTCCAGCAGGTTCTCTTTTATATTTTAAAGGACATACAATGGTTTATATTGGAAGTGAAGCCGGAGTAGGCTATGTTATAAGTGACGTTGGAAATATGGTGGATACAGACGATACGGCTGCAAGCAGTGTTATGTCTGTTGCGATAAATCCGTTAACTGTTAAAAGAGGAAATGGTACCACTTGGCTTTCAAATCTTATAGGAGTTGTTACTTTTAGTGATGAAAGGGCTGGAGTTTCATCTATGGTTTCTTATAAGACTCAGATTCAGTCTATTGGCTGGGAAGAAGATTATGTAAGTAATGGTACAACCTCAGGAACTGTAGGAAATGCTTTAAGACTTGAGGGTATTAAAATTAAATTGTCTAACAACGGTAATCTTCAAGGAGGAATCCAGTACAGAACTCATATTCAAAAGCAAGGCTGGGAAACGGAGTATGCCTGTGATGATGAATTATCTGGAACAGAAGGAAAAGCCCTTAGACTAGAGGCTATTCAAATAAGATTAACAGGTGATTATGCTACAAATTATGACGTTTATTACAGAGTTCAAGCACAGAAGTTTGGCTGGCTTGGTTGGGCTAAGAATGACGAGCAGGCAGGAACAGCCGGTTTTGGATACAGACTTGAGGGAATACAGATTGTTTTGGTAAACAAAGGTGAAGAAGCACCTACAGATTGTGATGGCGTGGAGAATTCTGACAAGGCTGCCTTTTACGATAAAACTCAGATTCCGGTAATAAACTACAGAACTCAGGTTCAAAAGACTGGTTGGGAAAGTAATTTCGTATCTGACGGAGCAATTTCAGGAACAGTAGGAAAAGGCTTAAGACTTGAAGCTATTCAGATAAAGATTGCTGATAACAAAGGTGTTTCTGGAGGAGTTTCTTATAGAACTCATGTACAATCTCAGGGATGGCAGAGTTATGTGAGCGACGGAGCTATCTCGGGAACAGTAGGAAAAGCCCTTAGATTAGAGGCTATCCAAATAAAGCTAACCGGAGATTTGGCAGAAAAGTTTGATATATACTATAGAGTTCAAGCACAGAAGTTTGGCTGGCTTGGATGGGCTAAAAATGGTATCGAAGCTGGTAGCGCAGGATATAGCTACAGACTTGAAGCTATCCAGATTATGCTTGGATATAAAGATACATTTGAGCCGGTTGCTATAGGAAATAGTTTTAAAGCTAAATAATATTATAGGGCGTGCAAGTTACACGCCCTTTTTTTCTATCCATAATTTTAAGGAATCTACTGTGGATGATATTTGTTCTAATTTTTCTTTTATTCTTTTGAAATCCGATAATTCTTCTTCGGATATTTCTCCATCAGCGGTTATATCTATGAATATGTTTTTATCTTTGTTAATTGAATTAAGATTCGATAATATTTCTAAAGTAATCTGTTGAAGTTGTTTTATTTCAACCGGCTCCATATATTGCTTACCTATGCTGCATTCATGAGTGCAGTAGTAATTGCAAAGTTCAGGAGCTTTGTAGGCTTTAGACATTGCGAGAATTTCTTCGGGACGAGGCAGTGAATTAAGTCGTTCAATATGGTCTAGTCTGTCAGTAGATATCTGATCATTCATTAATTCATTGGCCTGAGCCCTTGTAAGATGCAGGTCATCTCTATATTTTTGGTAAATGTTTTTTTCTTTTTCTGGTTTTGGGGATTGTTTTGACATAATTCCTCCTGATGATGTTAAATCGTTTTTGGTAACGATTAGATTAAATACAAGTATAATATTTGCATAAAAAAAACACAAGTTAGAAAAGATAATCACAGAAAATTAAAATCATTCATTAGTGGTCATAAAATTGTATTGTAAAAAATGCACAAAATTATAATTTTGTTTTGTTGAAAAAGCACATGAAAAAATTAAGAAATTTTTAAATCTTTATATTTATTGAGAAAAAATGTAAAAAATCTTCACTGTTTTTCCCTTATATGTTATAATTGTTGCATAAAATTTACTACAGCGAGGTGATAGCGTGATTAAGAAGGAAATGATTGCCATGTTATTGGCAGGCGGTCAGGGTAGTCGTTTGGGTGTTCTGACTTCCAAAGTAGCGAAACCTGCAGTATCCTTCGGAGGAAAGTACAGAATTATCGATTTTCCATTGAGTAACTGTATTAATTCTGGGGTAGATACGGTAGGTGTATTGACACAGTATCAGCCTTTACGACTCAATGCCCATATCGGTATCGGTATTCCTTGGGACTTGGATAGAAATATTGGTGGAGTCACTGTGTTACCTCCTTATGAAAAGAACGGCAATAGTGAATGGTATACAGGAACAGCAAATGCAATTTATCAGAACCTGGATTATATTGATTCATATAATCCGGATTATGTATTAATTTTGTCTGGTGACCACATTTACAAGATGGACTATGAAGTTATGTTGGATTACCACAAAGCTAATAATGCAGATGTTACCATTGCAACAATGCCAGTACCTTACGAAGAAGCTAGTAGATTTGGTATTGCTCTTACAGATGAGAATAACCGAATAACGGAATTCGAAGAAAAACCAGAGCATCCAAGAGGAAATCTTGCTTCTATGGGTATTTACATTTTCAGTTGGCCAGTGTTAAGAGAAGCGTTGATTAAGTTATCAGACCAGAGTAATTGCGATTTTGGTAAGCATATAATTCCTTACGTACATAGTAAGAAGATGAGATTATTTGCTTATGAATTTAACGGATATTGGAAGGATGTTGGAACACTTTCATCGTATTGGGAAGCTAATATGGAGCTTATTAATATTATTCCGGTATTTAATTTGTACGAAGAGTACTGGAGAATATATACAAAGAGCGACACATTGCCACCACAGTACGTTTCTGGTGACGCCAAGATTGATAGGAGTATTATTTCTGAGGGCGCAGAAATCTATGGAGAGGTTTACAATTCAGTACTAGGTGCTGGGGTAGTCGTTAGAGAAGGTGCAGTTGTTCGGGATTCCATTATTATGAAGAATACAGAGATTGGAAAGAATAGTTCCGTAGAGAGATGTATTCTTGCAGAGAATGTTGTAATCGGACATGATACACACGTTGGTGTTGGCGGAGAAGCTGATAGCAAGCTTGATCCAAGGATTTATAACAGTGGAATAACAACAATAGGAGAGAATACGGAGATACCAAGTAATGTATCTATCGGCAAGAATGTTGCCATTGCAGGCAAAACAACTGCTGAAGATTATCCGAATGGAGTTCTTCAAAGCGGTGAGTATATAATTAAGGCAGGTGACACAAGATGAGAGCTTTAGGAATTATACTTGCAGGCGGTAATAACAATAAAATGAAGGAACTTTCACATAAACGTGCCATTGCTGCTATGCCGATTGCAGGAAGTTACAGGAGTATTGATTTTTCGTTAAGTAATATGTCCAATTCTCATATTCAGAAAGTAGCTGTTCTTACACAGTATAATGCTCTTTCATTAAATGAGCACTTAAGTTCGTCTAAATGGTGGGATTTTGGTAGAAAACAAGGTGGTTTGTTTGTATTTACACCATCTATAACGGCGGAAAATGGATTCTGGTATCAAGGTACTGCAGATGCCATTTATCAGAATATTGCCTTTCTTAAAAATAGTCATGAACCATATGTGGTTATTGCAAGTGGTGATTGCGTTTATAAGATGGACTATAACAAAGTGTTAGAGTACCATATTGAGAAAAAGGCAGATATTACAGTTGTATGCAAGGAGTTCCCAGAGGGAACAGATGTTACGAGATTTGGTTGTATTAAGATGAATGAAGACAGCCGAATCGTTGATTTTGAGGAGAAACCATTAGTAAGCTCTAGCAACACAGTTTCAGCAGGTATTTATGTAATTAGGAGAAGGTTACTTATAGATTTAATTGAAAAATGTGAAGCTGAGGACAGATACGATTTAGTTAATGATATTGTTATTAGATATAAGAATGTAAAGCGTATATATGGTTATAAGATTAATACCTACTGGAGCAACGTTAATACGGTAGAGTCATATTTTAAAACAAATATGGATTTTCTTAAGCCAGCGGTTAGGGACTACTTCTTTAAACAATATCCGGATATATACTCAAAGGTAGGAGATCTTCCACCAGCAAAATATAATCCAGGAGCAGATGTTAAGAACAGTCTTGTAAGTAGTGGATGCATTATTAATGGTAAAGTAGAAGGGTCTATATTATTTAAAAATGCTTATGTTGGAAATAATTGTACTATTAAGAATTCAATTATTCTAAACAATGTCTACATAGGTGACAACACATATATTGAGAATTGTATCGTAGAAAGTAGAGATACTATCATGGCCAATAGTAATTACGTAGGTAAGGACGGAGAGATCAAGATAGTAGTAGAAAAAAACGATCGTTACAATATATAGTCGACAGATTAAACAACACAATTGGAGGGTACACACATGGAAATAACAGACGTAAGAGTTAGAAAAGTAGCAAAAGATGGTAAAATGAAAGCCGTTGTATCAATAACATTTGATAATGAGTTTGTAGTGCATGACATTAAAGTGATTGAAGGTGAGAAAGGGCTATTCATTGCAATGCCAAGTAGAAAAGCAGCAGATGGCGAATACAGAGATATAGCCCATCCAATAAATCAGGAGACTAGAGCAAAACTACAGCAGCTTATCCTTGACAAGTATGAGAATACTGAGGATCCAGAGCCAGTAGAAGAATAAACGACATAATAGTTTTTTTAACTCCTTTTATAAAATTATATAGTGCAACAAGGACCGACATGTATGTCGGTCTTTGTTACGTTTATGGACAAGGACATAAAAAGAAATGTGTGTTATAATACAGGATACGAAAAAAACTACTCAACCTTAGGAGGTTTTTATGTATATCATTGTAGGATTAGGCAATCCAGGTTCTAAGTATGAAAAGACAAGACATAATGCAGGTTTTAGGGTAATAGATTCTCTTGCTGGAAAGTATGGTATTCCATTGGATTTTGAAAAACACAAGGCCGCTTGCGGAAAGGGAATCATTGAAGGCGAAAAGGTGCTTTTGATGAAACCTATTACATTTATGAATAATAGCGGTGAAGCTGTTAGAAATGCCATGGATTTTTACAAGATTAATCCAGAGGATGAGCTCATAGTTATCTATGACGACATTGCCTTAGCAGTAGGTAAATTAAGAATTAGAGCTAAGGGAAGTGCTGGTGGACATAATGGTATTAAAAGTATTATAAGTCATACCGGTACTCAGAATTTTAAAAGAGTTAGAGTGGGAGTGGGAGAGAAACCTGCCCGCATGGATTTGGCTGATTATGTGTTGGGTCATTTTTCAAAAGAGGACGTGCCTATTATGGAGGATGCCTTTAAAGATGCAGCTGATGCAGTATCTATTATCATATCCCAGGATATAAATGCAGCTATGAATAAGTATAATTAGTTTATGTAAAGGTGAAAATATGAATGCGTTAGAACAAGCCTTAAGAGAACATGGTGAATATATAAGACTTGAAGAGAGTCTTAAGAAAAATAAGAATGCTTCCTTAGGGGTTAGTGGATGCAAGGATTCTGACAAAATCAATATCATTAATGCTTTATCAAGTGGCTATAAATACACGGTTATTGTCACTAATGACGCAAAAAAAGCAAGGGAAATGTATGAAGATTTTGCCATTTATAATAAGAATGTCATCCTCTATCCGGCTAAGGATTTTTTGTTTTTAAATGCTGAGATTCATGGTAATTACATTATTAGTGAGCGTTTAAATGTAATTAAAAATATTATAGAAAATAACGATTCTATTATTATCACCACCATTGATGGACTTATGGACAAGCTTATTCCCGTGGAAATCATTGAAGAAAATGTCATTATGATTAGCAGCCAGGATTCTTTGGATTTGGAGGAAGTTAAAAGTAAATTAGTTAACATGGCCTATGAAAGGGTAAGTCAGGTTCAAGGTCCGGGACAGTTTGCTATGAGAGGCGAGATTCTAGATATATTTCCGGTAACGGAGGAAAGCCCTGTAAGAATTGACCTTTGGGGAGATGAGATTGATTCCATAAAATACTTTGATGTAGAAAGTCAAAGGTCCATTGAGAATATTGAAGATATTACTATTTATCCGGCTTGTGAATATATTATGGACAGAGATACCATGCTTAAAGGCATTGAGAAAATCAAAGCTGATGAAAAGAAGGTGGAGTCCGCATTTCGTAAGAAAATGGAGATTGAAAGCGGTCACAGAATTAGCGTGATTATCAAAGAGTTCTTAGAGATGCTTAGGATTAATCCGGCAGGTGCAAGTGTAGACAGCTACATTAACTATTTTTATGATGATCTTTCAACTCTAGAAGATTATTTAAATAATTCCAATACTTTATATGTTCTTGATGAGCCTGTAAAGTTAAAGGAAAAGAGCACTGCTGTATTTAAAGAGTTTAAAGAGAGCATGGTTAGCAGGTTAGAGAAGGGTTATATTCTTCCTGGTCAAACCAAGGTGTTAAATGATTACAAGGCAGTTATCGATATGATGAAAGGGATGCCTAAGGTTTCATTTTTTTCTATTAATAATAAAGCAAAGGAATTGGCTATTACTGAGACTTTCCAGATTGATTCTAGAAGTGTGGTGTCGTACAACAACAGTCTGGAGATTCTTGCCAAGGATTTAAAGAGTTATAGAAAGAAGAATTACAGAGTTTTAATTCTTGCCAGCTCCACCACTAGAGCTAAAAGATTTGCTGATGGATTGTGGGATTATGGCATTGAGGCGATTTTTTCAGACAACAAAGACAGAGTGTTAAAGCCTAGAGAAGTGATTGTTATGTCTGGAAATGTTCGTCAGGGTTATGAATATCCTTTGGTTAATTTTGTGGTTATTACTCAAACGGATATATTTGGCAAGGAAAGGCATAAAAAGAAGAAGCATAAAAGTCGTTTTCAGGGAAGACACGTTCAGGATTTTAATGAGCTTTCCGTTGGGGACTATGTTGTCCATGAGAACCACGGTTTAGGCGTGTACAGGGGTGTGGAAAAGATTGAAGTAGACGGCGTTTTTAAGGATTACATTAAGATTGAGTATGCAGGTAATTCCAATCTGTACATTTTGGCCACTCAGTTAGATATGCTTCAAAAATATGCTGGTGCGGATACTGAAAAAGTTCCTAAGATTAACAAGCTTGGAAGCCAGGAGTGGTACAAGACCAAGTATAAAGTTAAGGGTGCCGTTAAAGATATTGCCAAGGAATTAGTGGAGCTTTATTCTGCAAGACAAAACAGGCAGGGCTTTGCTTACAGCAAGGATACTGTGTGGCAAAAGGAGTTCGAGGAAACATTTCCTTACGAGGAAACTTCGGATCAGCTTAAGGCCATTGAAGAGACTAAGTTAGATATGGAAAGTCACAAGATTATGGACAGACTTATCTGTGGTGATGTGGGATATGGCAAGACAGAGATTGCCATTAGGGCTGCATTTAAGGCGGTTCAAGATGGCAAGCAGGTGGCGTTTTTGGTACCTACTACTATTTTGGCAAAGCAGCATTACAATACATTTGTTCAGAGGATGAAGAATTATCCTGTAAGAATTGATATGCTGTCCAGATTCAGAACGTCAAAGGAAGTAGATGAAACTATTAAGGGTTTAAAGTCAGGAGAAGTGGATATTGTCATTGGTACTCACAAGATTTTGAATAAATCCATTAAATATAAAGACCTTGGGCTTTTAATTGTCGATGAAGAGCAGCGATTCGGTGTTACTCACAAGGAAAAACTTAAGGAAATCAAGCAAAATGTGGATGTCCTTACTCTTACAGCTACGCCGATTCCTAGAACTTTGCATATGAGTCTTGCAGGTATTAGGGATATGAGTGTCCTTGAGGAGGCACCGGTAGATAGAGTTCCAATCCAGACTTATGTTATGGAATATGATAAGGAGATTATCAGAGAGGCCATTAACAGGGAATTAGCCAGAGGCGGACAGGTGTATTATGTTTACAACAGAGTTAATAATATACAGGACGTGGCTATGAATCTTCAAAGTCTTTTGGGAGACGCTAATGTGGTGTATGCTCATGGGCGTATGCCTAAAGGAGAACTTGAACAAATTATGTTTGATTTTGTTCAAGGGGATATTGATGTGTTGGTATCCACCACTATCATTGAAACAGGTTTAGACATTTCAAATGTTAATACAATTATTATTCATGATGCCGATAGATTTGGCCTATCCCAGCTTTATCAGTTGAGAGGAAGGGTTGGTAGAAGTGGAAGAACCGCTTATGCTTTCATGCTTTACAAGAGGGACAAGATTCTAAAAGAAGAGGCGGAAAAGCGTCTAAAGGCTATCAGAGAGTTTACTGAGTTGGGAAGTGGTTTTAAAATCTCCATGCGTGATCTGGAAATAAGAGGTGCAGGGAATGTGCTTGGTGCTCAGCAACATGGACACATGGCGGCAGTTGGTTATGATTTGTATTGCAAACTTCTAAATGAAGCCGTTATGACTTTAAAGGGCGAAGAGGTTCTAGATGAATTTGAAACCAAGATAGATCTCGATGTTGACGCATACATCCCATCAAGTTATATAAAAAATGAAATGCAAAAATTAAATGTCTATAAGCGAATCGCCAGCATTGAAAGCGAAGAGGATTATTTTGATATGCAGGATGAGCTTATGGATAGGTTCGGCGAAATGCCAAAGAATGTTATGAATCTTTTATCCATTGCATATGTTAAAGCTATGGCTCATAAGGCTTGGGTTACTGAAATCACTAATGTTAAGGCGTCTAGGGACACCAACTGGAAAAATGTAATTAAAATTGAGATGTATCCTCAAGCAAAGATAAAGGTTGAGGAGATACCTAAGCTAATAGAAAGCTATAAGGGAAAACTAAAATTCATCCAAGAATCAAAACCATATTTTATGGTAGAGACAGGTACCAAAGAATTAAATATGGATGAGTACAAGGAAGTAATATTGGAGTTTTTAAAACAAGTAAGCTTCTAGGTGGCTTGATTGGAGTTTTACAGCATATCTATAGTTTTTGCACAATATAAAATAAAAGTGGCTGTTGCAAAACGCAACAGCCACTTTTGTATATATAATGTTTTATGGTTCGTATACACCTGTATAGTTCTTTATGTATTCATCAATTGCATATACATTACTGCTTGGGGTGTAGTTCTTCTTAGGGAAGAAGTTTTCATGTAGTAAAGCTACGTTATAAGCAACACCTTGAGGGATTACTGCGCTTGGATAGTATCCGGTGTTTGAGCCTGAGTTGTATGTAGGGTAGCCTGTCTGGTCTTTAAGTTCACAGGTTACAACTATTTCTAATAGGTCATATACTTTGTCCCACTTCATGTTTGTGGAAATGATTTTTTCTCCATCAACGTTGTTTTCTGATATAACAGTATCTGCGCAATCAAGCATTTTGTTTAAGCCGGCAGATTTTGCTACTTGAAGTAAATGTCTCATGACATATCTTTGTCTTGCGGTTCTTCCGTAGTCGTCACGGTATGTTTCGTCGGTGTCTGGATCTGTGAAGGCTACATATCTGATTCTACAGTAGGCTGTAACCTGAAGTCCGCTCATATGAACTTTGCCAGCGTGGGTAAGGTCTGGTGCGTCCTTTCCTGTAACTTCTCGGGTTTCAGTAAGATATCCGTTAACGAGAGGAAGTTCTTTTTCGGAAATTTCCAAATCAAGACCTCCTAAGGAATCTATGATGGAAGCTAATCCTGAGAAATTAACTGTGACGTAGTTTTCAATATTTAAATCCAGATTTTCGTTAAGCATATTAATAGCTCCAACAGGACCATTGTAGAAAAATGCAGTATTACATTTGTTATAAGTCTCGTCTCCGTTAGAATCATCCATTTTCATGAGAGTGTCTCGATAAACGGAAGTAAGTTTAACATCGCCGGATTTGTTATTGATGCTGGCAATCATAATTGTATCAGTGTGGGTATCCGATTCTAACTCGCCATTTCTGGAATCCAAACCAAATAAAACAATATTTGTATAACCACTTAAATCACAATCAGAAGTTATGATAGTGCCTTTTGTTTCTGTATATACATTTTTATCCCAGTCATCTTTATATTTACCGGACAAATAGGCTTTTGTTATTCCACAACCAACCACCATTCTCTTGAAACGGTCTTTGGCACCTGGGACAAACATTATAACTAAGGTAAGGATAACAATTATAGAAACTATAAATCCTAATACCTTTAAGCCTTTTTTCTTTTTCTTTTTTTTGCCCTTAGAGCCCTTCTTTCCTGAAGAAGCTTTTTTAGAAGAGTTCTTTCTTTTTCTTGGGGAAATATCTTCGTCATAGTAATAATCATCAGGAATACTTCTGCTAGAAGATCTTCTAGAGCTCTTGTTAGCCACTGTATTATCGGCTTTGTTAGCAGATCTTTTGTTAGAAGCTTTATTTCTTTGGGAATTATCACGGGAGTCTCTGTTATTCATATCGTTATAATACTCCTCTTCGTATTCGTAATCGTAGTATGCATCAGGAGAGTAATCGTAGTCCGGATCATAATCAATATCCTCTATATAATCTGCTGATTCATCATATTCAATATTATCGTAGTCAACTTCATATCTGTCATTGGAAGAATTCTCATAAAAAGAGTTGTTGTAATTTCTTCTTGAATTCCTATTGTAATCTCTTCTGGAATATCTGTCAGAAGAAGGTCTTGAATTACGGCGATTTCTATTAACTGAATATTCGTCGTCAAAGTAATTTTTTGACATTTTATTTGCCTCACATTTATTTATAAATTTTTAATATACCTTATTTAGTGCAAATTTCAGTATAGAATATATTTTTTTTAAAGTAAATAGAATAAAAATAATTTACAGAAAAGTTGAAAATTTGTAGGCAAGATATGTAGTTTCACTTTCTTTACATTTCCAATATCCGGTGCTATATTTAGAGTGTTGTTTTCTAAAAAATTAATTAATTAGGAAAAGAAGGAGTGTCACTATGGTTAAGAAATTTGATGATCTTATTTCAAAGGTTACAGAATGCAGCGTGAAAACAGTATCTGTAGCAGTTGCTCAGGATGAAGCTGTATTAGAGGCTGTTAAAGCAGCTAAAGAAAGAAATATTGCAAATGCTATCCTTGTAGGAGACGAGGATGAGATTAGAAAAATTGCATCTACATTGAATATGAATATTGATGATTACAAAATCATCGATGTTAAAGATAAAACAGAGGCAGCTCTTAAGGCTGTTGAACTTGTTCGCAACGGTGAAGCAGATATGTATATGAAAGGCCTTATTGATACAAAGACATTCTTAAAGAGCGTTCTTGATAAAGAAGTTGGTCTTAGAAATAATAAGCCATTATCTCATGTATGCGTATTTGAAATCGAAGGAGTAGATAAACTTTTATTCCTTACAGACGTTGCATTTATGACATATCCTACATTGGAAGATAAAGTTAGTATTATTAATAACACTGTGGAAATCTGTAATGCATGCGGAATTGAGAATCCAAAGGTTGCACCACTTGCAGCAGTTGAGGTTGTTAATCCTAAGATGCCTGTAACAGTTGAAGCAGCAGAACTTACAAAGATGAACGAAGAAGGAAAGATTACAGGATGTATCGTTGATGGACCTTTATCAATGGATCTTGCTATTTGCCCTGAAGCAGCTAAGGAAAAAGGCGCAGAAGGTAGAAAGATTGTTGGAGATGCTGATGTATTATTATTCCCAGATATCCATGCAGGAAACCTTGTTTATAAAGCATTAGTACATACAGCAAAGGTTAAGAATGGTAACATTATTACAGGAACAAAAGCACCAGTTATTCTTACATCTCGTTCAGATGATTTCGAAACAAAGGTTAACTCAATTGCACTTGGTTCAGTAGTTGCAGAGTCCCTTAAAAATGCATAATTTTAAAATAATATAGATTAAAAGGAGAATTTATGGCAGTTAAAAGTTTAGTAATTAATCCAGGTTCTACATCAACAAAGATTGGTGTATATGAAGATGAGACTTTAGTATTTGATCACACATTAAGACACTCTACAGAAGAAATTGCACAGTATGAATCAATTTATGCTCAGAGAGAATTCAGAAAAAATATTATCCTTGATTTCCTTAAGGAAAAAGATGTGGATGTAAAATCGTTTGATGTTATAGTTGGTAGAGGTGGTCTTTTAAAACCTATTCCAGGTGGAACATATGCAGTGGATGATGCTCTTCTTGAGGATTTAAAAAATGGTGTTCAGGGACAGCATGCATCTAACCTTGGAGGAATCCTTGCAAAGGAAATCGGTGACGAGGCTGGTGCGCCAGCATATATTGTTGACCCTGTTGTAGTTGATGAACTTCAGCCTGTAGCAAGATTATCAGGACATCCGGATGTTCCAAGAATCAGTATATTCCATGCACTTAATCAGAAAGCAGTTGCTAAGAGATTTGCAAAAGAGCACAACAAAAAATATGAAGACTTAAATCTTATTGTTGTTCATATGGGTGGTGGAGTATCAGTTGGTGCTCATGAAAAAGGTAAAGTTGTAGATGTATTCAATGCCCTTGATGGTGATGGAGCATTTTCTCCAGAGAGAGCTGGTGGACTTCCAACAGGTGGCCTTATTGATCTTTGCTACTCTGGTAAATATACAAAGCAGGAAGCATACAAGTTAATGGTTGGAAACGGCGGACTTAATGCTTATGTTGGAACAAATGATATGAGAACTGTTATCAAGATGATGAACGAAGGCGATGATAAGGCTAAGTTAGTATATGATGCTTTCTGTTATCAGGTTGGTAAGGACATAGGTGCTATGGCAACAGTTCTTCATGGAAAAGTTGATGGAATCATCGTAACTGGAGGAATTGCTTACAATCAGTGTATTATTGATGACCTTACAGCATCATGCGGATGGATTTGCGATATCACAGCATATGCAGGTGAAGATGAGTTGTTAGCTCTTGTACAGGGTGGACTTCGTGTAATAAATGGTGAAGAAGCTGCTAAGGAATATTGCTAATCTTGACAGTATTATTTTGCAGGTATAAACTTAATCGTAGTTTAAATTAACAAACGAAAGGAAGTTGTTAAAATGGAGAATAAAGATATTGATTGGTCAAATCTTGGTTTTGGCTATATAGTAACAGACAAGCGTTATGTATCTAATTTTAAAGATGGTAAATGGGATGATGGCGAACTTACCAGTGATGATAAGGTAGTTATTAGTGAATGTGCAGGTGTGCTTCAGTATTCACAGTCTTGTTTTGAAGGACTTAAGGCGTATAGAACAAAAGACGGACACATTGTAACATTTAGACCTGACCTTAACGCACAGAGAATGATGGATTCGGCAGTTAGACTTGAGATGCCAGCATTTCCAAAGGAAAGATTTATAGATGCAGTTGTTGAAACTGTTAAGGCAAATGCAGCATATGTACCTCCATTTGGATCAGGAGCAACATTATATATCAGACCATATATGTTTGGTAGCTCACCAGTTATTGGTGTTAAGCCAGCAGACGAATATCAGTTTAGAATTTTTACAACTCCTGTAGGACCTTACTTTAAGGGTGGCGCTAAGCCTATTACAATTAAAGTTAGTGATTTTGATAGAGCAGCTCCTCATGGAACTGGTAACATCAAAGCAGGTCTTAACTATGCCATGAGTTTACATGCAATTGTTAAGGCACATGAAGAAGGATATGCTGAGAACCTTTATTTGGATCCAGCCACAAGAACTAAGGTAGAAGAAACAGGTGGAGCAAACTTTATCTTCATTAAAGGTAATAAGTTCATTACTCCAAAGTCAGATAGTATTCTCCCTTCAGTAACAAGAAGATCTCTTGAAGTAGTTGCTAAGGATTACTTAGGATTAGAGGTTGAGGAAAGAGAAGTATTTTTTGAAGAACTCAAAGATTTCGATGAGTGTGGACTTTGTGGTACAGCAGCAGTTATCTCGCCGGTTGGTAAGATTGTTGATCATGGAAATGAAATTGCATTCCCAAGTGGAATGGATGAAATGGGTCCAACAATTAAGAAATTATACGATACATTAACAGGTATCCAGATGGGCGAAGTAGAGGCTCCAGAAGGATGGATTAAAGTAATTGAATAATTCTGAAAATTTGATAGAATAAAAGAAGTATTATGAGGATTACAGTAATGTAATCCTCATTTTTTAAAAAATTAAGGAGAGTGGGTATGTTCGTAAAAAAGAAAGATGATGATAAGTCAAAGAAGAATAAAATGTTAGAATGGGACAATATAATAGTTGCATTGGTGTACATAATACTTGGTGTGTTTATGATGGTACACCCAATAACATTTTATAAAGGATTTACAACTGCATTAATGATAATACTCATTGGAATGGGTATATCAAAAATCGCAAGCTATTTTATTATTAAGAAAAATACAGAGATAGGCACAACTATGAAGCTGATATCAGGTATATGTTTGATTGTATTTGGTATTTTAGTTAAAGTTTTATTAGGTAGTTTAGTTGCCATGGTTATTGGGCTATTCCTTGTATATGGTGGTATATCTAAACTTGTTTTAGGACTTAGTATTAAAAATGTAGATAAAACTCAGGGAAAAACCCTTATTATAGCTGGAGTTATCAATATGATAATTGGCATTATTGCTGTGTTACTTCCATTTAAGACAACATCTGTAGTTATAATAATATTTGGTATAGCATTTGTTTTATCTGGTATTATGGAAGTTATTTCTGTTTTCAAAGTATATAAGGTGCGTAAGGCATTTGCTGCGGCAGATGGAGCGTTAAATCAGGACTACAAAGAAGTTGAGTAAGAGGTGGCATATTGGATAGGAAAGACCTTATAAATGATATAAAAAACAGAACAGGAATATCAGAAGAGGATACGAAAAAAATCGTTGATACCTATATTAAAATCGCTAAGGAAGAACTTAAAAAGAATGATTATGAGAAAGAAGATGTCAATCTGGTAAGAGGTGAAGATAATGAGACTTGATAAATATTTAAAAGTATCCAGATTAATAAAAAGAAGAACTGTAGCTAATCAGGCTTGTGATGCAGGCAGAGTTCTAGTAAATGACAAGGTAGCAAGAGCATCCCTTAATGTTAAGGAAGGGGATATTATTGAAATATTGTTTGGTAATAAATCTCAAAAAGTTCAGGTTTTAAGCGTAAAAGAAACAGTTAAAAAAGAAGAAGCAGAGAATATGTATAAAGATTTGTAATGTTTTTAGGATTTTCCTTGGAAATTCATTGAAATATTAAAGAAAAACATATACAATTAAGTCTATATTAGTTTGCGAAGAGGTGTAACTTTGAAAAACAATTCGAGAAGGAATGATCGTAATTATAAAAAGAGAAAACGTAAAGTAAGTCATATAAACTCTGTTATTATTGTGACATTTGCAGTGGCTTTGGTAGTATTTTTCGGGGGAAAGATTGACAACCTTCAAAAAGAAAAGGTGTCGTTAAATGAAAAAGAAGCCAGAGTTCAATCGACACTTAAGGACGAAGAAGATAGAACAGAAGAGTTAAATGACCAAAGTGTTTCTGTACAGACCAAGGAATATATAGAGTCAGAGGCAAGGAAATTAGGATATGTTTATCCTGATGAGATTATTTTAAAACCAAAGACTGATAAATAATGATTAAAGACGATGAGAAACCATGTTTCTCATCGTTTTAAAGTTTTAGGAAAGATTATGAAGATAGAAGATAAAGTAAAACATTTTATTGAAGAACACAAGTTAATAGATAAGGGCATGGTCGTGGTGCTTGGGGTATCCGGTGGCGCTGATTCCGTATGCATGTATAAAATTTTAAAGAAGCTTTCTAAAACCATGGATTTTAATTTGGAGGTAGTTCATATTAATCATGGAATTAGAGGCGAGGAAGCTGATAGGGATATGAATTTTGTAGAGAAAATGTGTGCCAAAGACGAAGTTGCATTTTCAAAATATTTATATGACGTACCAGGATATGCTAGAAAACAGGGTTTTACTGAGGAAGAAGCAGGAAGAATTCTTAGATATAAAACCTTTAGAGAAGTAGTTAATGGATATCAGAAAAAAGGTATTAAAGGAGTTATTGCTGTTGCCCATAATGAAGGTGATAGTGCAGAAACTTTTATTTATAACCTTTGTAGAGGAACAGGGTTAGATGGAGTTACGGGAATTGCTCCTAAAAATGATGATGTTATAAGACCGGTGCTTTGTTTAAGCAGAGATGAGATAGAGAGCTATCTTAAGGAGAATTCCATTGAATGTGTGGAGGATTCCACTAATAAAAGCTTAGAGTATTCCAGAAACAAAATCAGGCATAAGGTAATTCCTTACCTTCAAAATAATATTAATGAAAAGGCTGTGGAGCACATTACATATTTATCCAGGGATTTAAGGGAGGTTAAGGAGTATTTAGAAGAAATCACCTACGAAAAATATAAAGAGTATTCAAGAGAGTCTGATGATGGACATGTCATTTTAAATAAACAAAAACTTTCTTTGGAAAAGGATTATATACAGGCAAGAATTATACGCCTTGCTATAAAAAATGTGGTCCATAAACTTAAGGATATAACAAGAAATCATGTGGAAGATGTGATGGATTTGTTGGAAAGTCAAACGGGTAGATATATAGAGTTGCCTTATAATATTAGGGTTAAGGTGGTATATGACGAGTTGGAATTCTCTGTTAATAACGGGGATTCAAAAGCTGATGAAAGAGAAATTAACTATGAAATTACAAAAGAACGCATGAGTATGGAAGAATTTTCTCTTAAGATTAGCGGCAATCCTATAGATTTCCTTAAAAGCAATCAAAAAATATATACTAAATATTTTAATTGTGATAAAATTAATGATAGTCTGTCTTGTAGAAAGTGGAATGCTTTAGACAGGATAGTTATTGATGATAAAGGTAATAAAAAAGATATAAAAAGTTATCTAAAAAATAGTAAAGTACCAGCTGATAAAAGAAAAGATGTTTATGTCTTAGCAATGGATCACGAAGTATTGTGGGTTATTGGATATCGCATTAGCGAGAAATATAAGGTAACTAAAGATACAAAAGAGATTCTTAAAGTCAGCTGTATTTGTAATAAAGATTCGATAAATAGTGATTAGGAAAGAGGCTTTTATGAATAGTAAAGTTAAGGTATTAATAACAGAAGAAGAAGTAGATGCTAAGATTGGAAGAATTGCCAGAGAGTTAAGTAAAGAATATGCAGGTAAAACTGTTCATATGATATGCGTCTTAAAAGGTGGTGTATTCTTTATGGTTGAGTTGGCTAAAAGAATGAGTGTGGATGTAACAATGGATTTTATGGATGTATCAAGCTATGGAGCTGGTACAGAGAGCTCAGGAACTGTTAAGGTTGTTAAGGATTTGGATGAGCCTATTGAAGGAAAAGACATACTCATTGTTGAAGATATAGTAGATTCAGGTAGAACTTTGAAAGCGTTAACTAACCTTTTGGGGCATCGTAATCCTGCAAGTTTAAAGGTGGTTACATTATTGGATAAACCAGATAGAAGAGTTGTGGATGTGGAAGTTGCATATTCATGCTTTAATATACCTGATGAATTTGTGGTTGGTTATGGTTTGGACTATGACCAAAAATATAGAAATCTCCCATATATCGGAGTGCTAGAAAATAATAAGGAGGAGAGGTAGTGAATAATAAAGGATTAATCATATATGGAATAATTCTATTGGCTGTTTGTGGAATAGTTTATTATATGGTAATGAGTTCCGGTGAAAGTAATAATTATACGTATAAGGATTTCATGTCAGATTATGAGGACGGAGAAGTAGAAAGTATAACACTTTATCAAAACAAGGAAGTTCCAACAGGAAAATTAGTTGTTAAACTTGATGATGGAACAAAGCATTCTATTTTTGTATCAAGTGCGGCTGATACAGAGGAAAGACTCATAAAAGCTGATATCGAGTACAAAACAAAGGACGTTAAAAAGGAAAACATTATAGTACAGGTGTTACCTTATGTTCTGATTTTGTTATCGGTATTTTTTGTGTTCTATTTCTTAACCATGCAAGGAGGCGGCGCTAACAATAAGCTTAATAATTTTGGAAAAAGCCGTGCTAAGTTAGCTTCGGAAAATGGTAAGAAAATTAAATTTGATGATGTAGCAGGACTTCATGAAGAAAAGGAAGAACTGGAAGAAATAGTTGACTTCCTTAAGAGTCCTAAGAAATATGTTGAGCTTGGAGCTAGAATTCCAAAGGGAGTTATCCTTACAGGATATCCGGGAACTGGTAAAACTTTGCTGGCAAAAGCAGTTGCAGGTGAAGCAGGAGTTCCATTTTTTAGCATCTCGGGTTCTGATTTCGTGGAGATGTTTGTTGGTGTCGGTGCATCCAGAGTAAGAAGTTTGTTTGAAGATGCCAAGAAAAATGCACCATGTATTGTGTTTATCGATGAAATTGATGCTGTAGCCAGAAGAAGAGGAACAGGAATGGGTGGCGGCCATGATGAAAGAGAACAGACATTGAATCAGCTTCTTGTTGAAATGGATGGATTCGGTGTAAACGAAGGAATCATCGTTATGGCAGCAACTAACAGAGTAGATATTTTGGATCCGGCTATTTTAAGACCGGGACGTTTTGATAGAAAGATCACAGTTAGTTTTCCGGATACAGCAGCCAGAAAAGAAATTCTTCAGGTGCATAGTAAGAATAAACCTATGGCTGAAGATGTGGATTTGGATGAGGTTGCTCATGCAACAGCGGGATTCTGTGGCGCTGATATTGAAAATCTCATGAATGAGGCAGCAATTGCAGCAGCCAGAGCAAATAGAAAGTATATTATTCAAGAAGATATTAATACATCATTTATAAAGATTGAGGTCGGAACTGAAAAACGAAGCAGAGTTGTGTCTTCTAAAGATAGAAAGATTACTGCTTATCATGAGTCCGGCCATGCAATACTTGTGCATGTTTTACCGGATGTAGAACCGGTTCATACAGTATCTATAATTCCAACAGGAGTTGGCGCAGGTGGATATACCATGAGAGTACCGGATACTGATAGAAGTTATATGACAAAGGGTCAAATGCTTCAAAATATCATGGTATGCTTAGGTGGTAGAATTGCAGAGTCGCTTATTTTTGACGATATTACAACTGGAGCATCTCAGGATATCAAACAGGCAACCTCAATTGCAAGATCTATGATTACAAAATATGGATTTTCTGACAAATTAGGACTTATTGCATATGGCAACGATGACGACGAGGTATTCATTGGAAAAGATTTGATGCACACCAAGGGTTATGCTGATAAGACAGCCAGTGAGATAGATGCAGAAGTTAAGAGTATCGTTGACGAGTGCTATGTTAAAGCTAAAAAAATTATTGAAGATAACATGACTGTTCTTCATAAGAGCGCAGAATTACTTCTTGAAAAGGATAAAATCTATCAGAAAGAATTCGAAGAATTATTTGAAAAGTACGCAGCAAAAGAAACTGTTTAATAAAACTAAATATAATGGTTGTTTAATAAATAGGAGAATTAGTGAACTTTTAGGTAAAAATGCATAAAACGAGCTAGAAATCAGAGGGAAAAATTGACACTACACAATCGAGTGAGGAAAAATGCACAAAAAAAGATGCCAGATATTGTTAAGTTTGTGCACACTTCTTTGTTACAGGTTGATATAATAATGACTGTAAAAACCCCCCAATACATTATATAGTTTTTGCTACACCCCATAAGAAACGAAATACCTTCTCCAAAAAGGACAGCCGATCGTTGGCTGTCCTTTTTACCATTTATACGGAGGAAATTATGAATCTTGATTTAAGATACATGACCAAATTAGAAAAGAAGTTGTTATATATCCATAATATAAAGCCTGTACTTAATAAAGGTGCTTTATATAGCGATGAAACAGCTGTCAGTAGGGATCCGGTGGAACCAGAACCTTATTCAGAGGTTACTATTAGACTCAGAACCGGAACTGGAAATATAGAGCATGCCTATATTTGTTATGATAATAATGAATATGATATGTTTTTGGCAGGGGCAGACGAATTGTTTGACTACTACGAGTATTCGTTGAAACTTGAAGATAAACAGATTAGATATTATTTTAGAGTTCAAACAGGAAGTATCAGCTGCTTCTATGATAAAACCGGAGCTGTAGACAGTAGAACAGGATGGTATGATTTTGTTGTAACTCCTGGTTTTAAGACACCGGACTGGGCAAAGGGTGCAGTTATATACCAGATATATACAGACAGATTCTTTAATGGAGATAAGACCAACGACGTTCTTACCAGGGAATATAATTATATTGGAGATTATAGCCAAAGAGTAAGTGACTGGAATAAATATCCTGCTACAATGGGTGTAAGAGAATTCTATGGTGGAGATTTACAGGGTGTTTGGGATAAGTTGGATTATTTACAAAATCTCGGAGTTGAAGTTATATATTTTAACCCGCTTTTTGTATCTCCATCTAACCATAAATATGATATTCAGGATTACGATTATATAGATCCTCATTTTGCAAAGATTGTAAAAGATGAAGGTGAGGTCCTTAAGGATGGGGATTATTTAAATAAAGACGCTAGTAAGTACATTTGTCGTGTAACGGATAAGGAGAACCTTGAAGCATCTAACGAATTCTTCAAAGACTTTGTAAATGAAGTGCATAGAAGAGGTATGAAGGTTATCTTAGATGGTGTATTTAACCATTGTGGTTCCTTTAATAAATGGCTTGATAAAGAACAGATATATGAGAATCAGGAAGGATATAGCAAAGGTGCTTACATTTCCGGAGAAAGCCCATATAGAACGTTTTTTAAATTCTTCGAAGAGGCATGGCCATATAACTACCACTACAATGGATGGTGGGGACATGATACCCTGCCTAAACTCAATTATGAAGAGTCACCAAAGTTGTATGAAGATATTATGAGAATCGCCAGAAAATGGGTCTCAGAGCCTTATAATGTGGATGGCTGGAGACTTGATGTGGCTGCGGATTTGGGTCAAAGCGGTGAATTTAACCACAAGTTTTGGCAGGACTTTAGAAAGAATGTTAAGGAAGCTAATCCTAATGCTATTATTTTGGCAGAACATTATGGAGATCCAGGTGCGTGGTTACAGGGAAATGAATGGGATACCGTCATGAACTACGATGCCTTTATGGAGCCAATCAGCTGGTTCTTAACCGGTATGGAAAAACATAGTGATGAAAAGAGAGATGATCTTAGAGGAGACTCCTTCTCATTTTTTGCAGCTATGAACCATCATATGTCCAGATTCCAGGGAAGTTCTTTATTGGTAGCAATGAATGAACTTTCAAATCACGACCATTCAAGATTCATGACAAGAACCAATGGAAACGTAGGCCGTGTGGGATATGCCGGTCCGGAGGCTGCTGAAAAATATATAAACAAAGGTATTATGAAGGAAGCTGTTGTTATACAGATGACATGGCCGGGAGCGCCAACTCTTTATTATGGTGATGAGGCTGGTGTCTGTGGATGGACAGATCCTGATAATAGAAGAACTTATCCATGGGGTAAGGAAGATACAGAACTTATAGATTTCCACAGAGCTGCAATTAAGATTCACAAAGAAAACAAAGCTCTTAGAACCGGTGGATTTAAGGCTATATTCGGTGAATATAATGCTATTGGATATGGAAGAATGTTAGAAGAAAATGTTATTGCTGTGGCGATAAATAATGACGGTGTGGAAAGAGAATTCAAAATGCCGGTATGGCAATTAGGTATTACTGATGAGGATGTATTGGAAAGATTAATTGTATCCAATAGAGAAAGCTTCAGTATTGAGCCTAAAGAATATTACGTTGAAACAGGATTTGTAACCATAAAAATGGAGCCATTTTCAGGAGCCATTTTAAGAAAAAAAATATAATTTTAAAGTAAAATTTGACAAATACCCTGCAAATGTGTTATTATAACGCAGTCGCAGGGTACATGTGCGGGTGTAGTTCAATGGTAGAACACCAGCCTTCCAAGCTGGATACGTGGGTTCGATTCCCATCACCCGCTTATTATTCAGAAAAAAAGTGGTGCTTTATAGCATCACTTTTTTGTGTTATAATGGATGCAATATGTGTGTTAAGAGGTAAATGTTATGGAGAGTAGCTTACAATATTATGATGCTGAGAACAATCAGTATCGTATAAAAAAAGTAAAGGGACCCATATCGGGAATGGTTGAGGTTCCAGGGTCTAAAAGTATAACTAACAGAGCTCTGTGTATAGCTGCCATGGGTATAGGTAAAGCGAAGATAACAGGGGCCTTGTTTAGTGATGATTCCAGACATGTTTTAAAATGTCTTAAGGATTTAGGCTTTAAACTTGATATATTTGAAGATGAGAAAGAAGTAGATATTATAGGAATGGGAGGTATCATTCCTAAAAGTACTGCAACTATAGATGTGGGAAGTGCTGGTACTGCAGCAAGATTCTTAACAGCTATGTTAGGTTTTTCAGGCGGTGAGTATACAATTAATTGCTCTAAGCAGATGGCAAGTAGACCTATGAAGGAGTTATTTGACATATTAACCGGTCAGGGAGCTGAGATTGAATACTTAGGAAAGAAGGGACATTTACCAATTAAGATAAAGGGATGTGGCCTTCTTCAGGATAGAGCCTACAGCAAACATGACAGAGCTGATAAGGACATTGATATAACAGTTGATATATCAGAAAGCACTCAATATCTCAGTGCACTTCTTATGATAGCTCCATCTTTAAAACATGATGTTAAAATTCATGTTAAAAGTGATAAAAAAATTGGCTCCTATATTAAGATAACCATTGGAATGCTTAAGAAATTTGGAGTTGATATAAAGGTTGACGAGGATACTTACATTATCTCAGGACGTAAAAAGCCTGTAGTTGGTAAATATCACGTGGAACCGGATATTTCAGCGGCATGCTATTTCTATGCATTAGCAGCTATAACCAGAGGAAAGGTTATTGTAAAGAATGTTCATTTCTCCACAAGTCAGGGAGATGCTGAATTTATTGAAGTTCTTCAGGTTATGGGATGTGAAGTAAAGGATTTAGAGCCGGGAATTGAGGTAAGTGGTCCACTTCATTTACATGGTGTAGATGTTGATATGAATGATTTTTCAGATCAAGCCCTTACTCTTGCAGCTATTTCTCCTTATGTTGATTCTCCAATGTTTATAAGAAATGTTGGACATATCAGAGGGCAGGAATGCGACAGAATGGCTGCTATTATAGATAATCTTACAAATGCAGGTATTGACTGTGAAATTGAGGGAGACGATATTCTTATTTATCCTAGTGAGCCACCTCAGGCAACAGTAATTAATACATATGATGACCATAGAGTTGCTATGGCCTTTACAGTCATGGGAGTTAAGGCTCATGATATTGTTATAGATAATCCAATGTGTTGCTCAAAGACTTTTGAGAATTTCTATGATGTTTTTGAAGGTCTAGTATACAATAACGAAATGGGTTATGAAGATCTTTATTAAGGAGTAATTGTAGTAATGGAAAATGGTATGAACAAGGCGTATGCGCCAAAAAGAATTGAGAAAAAATGGCAAGACATCTGGGATGAGGAGAAAGCTTTTGAAGCAACTACTGACTATTCAAAGCCAAAGTATTATGCGTTAGTTGAGTTCCCATATCCATCAGGTCAAGGTCTTCATGTAGGACATCCAAGACCATACACAGCTATGGATATAGTTTCCCGTAAGAGAAGAATGCAGGGATATAACGTATTATTTCCAATGGGTTGGGATGCTTTCGGTCTTCCTACAGAGAATTATGCTATTAAAAATAAAATTCATCCAAAGGTTGTAACAGAGAATAATGTTGCAAGATTTAAGCAACAGTTGAAATCTCTTGGATATTCCTTTGATTGGGATAGAGAAGTAAATACAACTGATCCAGAGTATTATAAATGGACTCAGTGGATTTTCCTTAAATTATTTAATGAAGGTCTTGCATATAAAAAGGAAATGCCAATTAACTGGTGTACTTCTTGTAAGGTAGGTCTTGCAAATGAAGAGGTTGTTAATGGTGTTTGTGAAAGATGTGGAAGTCCGGTAGTTCGTAAAGTTAAAAGCGAGTGGATGTTAAAAATCACTGATTATGCTGATAAACTTATCGAAGGACTTAATGATGTTGATTATATTGAGAGAGTAAAAGTTCAGCAGCGTAACTGGATTGGAAGATCAGAAGGTGCTGAAGTTGACTTTAAGATTAAGGATACTGAGGATGTTCTTAGAGTATATACTACAAGACCGGATACATTATTTGGAGCTACATATATGGTAGTATCTCCTGAGCACCCATATCTTGATAAATATAAAGATCAGATAGAGAATTTTGATGATATTGTAGCATACAGAGAACAGGCTGCCAGAAAGTCTGATTTTGAAAGAACAGAGCTTGCCAAGGACAAAACCGGTGTCGAGATTCATGGACTTAAAGCTATTAATCCTGTAAATGATAAAGAGATTCCTATCTGGGTATCTGATTATGTTCTTATGACATACGGAACAGGTGCTATTATGGCGGTTCCTGCTCATGATGACAGAGACTGGGAATTTGCTAAGAAGTTCAATCTTCCTATTATCCAGGTTGTTAAAGGTAATACAGAAGAGGTTAATAATACAGTTGATCTTGACAAGGCTGCATTTACAGATGTTGCCACAGGTGTAATGCTTAATTCCGGTTTCCTTGATAATCTTTCTGTTGAAGAAGCTAAGGAAAAAATAAAAGATTTCCTTGAAGAGAAGAAGATTGGAACTAGAAAAGTTAATTATAAACTTCGTGACTGGGTATTCTCAAGACAGCGTTATTGGGGAGAGCCAATTCCAATTGTTAATTGTGATAAATGTGGATATGTAGCTATTGATGAAAGCGAACTTCCACTTATGCTTCCAGAAGTTGATAGCTATATGCCAACAGATAATGGAGAGTCACCATTGGCAGCTATGACTGATTGGGTTAATTGTAAGTGTCCAAAATGCGGTGGACCTGCTAAGCGTGAAACAGATACAATGCCACAGTGGGCAGGATCTTCATGGTATTTCTTAAGATACACAGATCCAAAGAATACAGATGCCTTAGCTAGCAAAGAAGCATTAGATTACTGGCTTCCTGTTGATTGGTACAATGGAGGAATGGAGCATACAACACTTCACCTTCTTTATTCGAGATTCTGGCATAGATTCTTATTTGACCAGGGTGTTGTACCAACAAAAGAGCCATATCAGAAACGTACATCTCACGGAATGATTCTTGGTGAGAATGGCGAGAAGATGTCTAAGTCTCGTGGAAATGTTATTAATCCGGATGACATTGTCAATGAATTTGGTGCAGATACTCTTAGAACATATGAGATGTTCATCGGTGCCTTCGACCTTTCAGCATCATGGTCTGAACAAGGCGTTAAGGGATGTAGAAGATTCCTTGATAGAGTATGGAAGCTTCAGGAAATCGTTGACAATGATGACATGGGTTACTCAAAGGATTTTGAGACTAAGATGCATCAGGTTATTAAGAAAGTAAGTAATGATTTTGAAAACCTAAAATATAATACAGCTATTGCAGCTTTAATGGGACTCATTAATGATTTCTTTAAGAAGGGTTCAGTAACAAAGGGCGAATTTAAGACATTTATTACGCTCCTTAATCCAGTGGCACCACATATTACAGAGGAATTATGGGAGATTCAGGGCTTTGAAGGAAGATTATATCAGACAGCATGGCCAGAATATGATGAAGCTAAAACAGTGGAAGATACTATTGAAATAGCAGTTCAGATAAACGGTAAAACTAAGATGACAATAGCTATCTCTAGAAATGAAGAAAAAGATTCAGCAATTGAAAAAGCTAAAGAAGCTCTTGGAAGCAAATTAGCAGGAGACATTGTAAAGGAAATCTACGTTCCTGGAAGAATTATAAATATCGTAGTTAAGAAATAATTGAATATTGTATGTATAAGGGCAGGCTTAGTACTGCCCTTATTTTTTAAAGGAGTGAAAAAATGAGAATACGCAAAAATGTTAAAGAAATCTTGGATATACTTGATAAAGAGTATGGTAGTGAATATGTTTGCTATTTAAATTTTGAAACTCCATGGCAGCTTTTGTTTGCCACAATCCTTAGTGCACAATGCACAGATGCAAGAGTAAATGTAGTTACCAAGGATTTGTTTGTAAAATATCCTACTTTAGAAGCATTTGCTAATGCAAACCAAGAAGAAATGGAAATGGATATAAAGTCTACAGGATTTTATAAACACAAGGCCAAGAATATTATTGGGGCAGCCAGAATTCTTCTTAACGAATATGACGGGAAAGTACCTGAAGATATTGACAAGCTTACAGCTTTGCCGGGAGTAGGTCGTAAGACTGCAAATGTTATAAGAGGTAACATTTACCATATTCCAAGTATTGTTGTGGACACACATGTTAAGAGAATATCTAAAAAGTTGGGACTGACCAAAGAAGATAATCCGGAAAAGATTGAAATGGAACTCATGAAGATATTGCCTAAGGATCACTGGATTATTTATAACATACATATTATAAGATTGGGCCGAACTATATGTACTGCAAGAAATCCTAAATGTATAGAATGTTTTTTAAATAAAACATGTCCTTCATATATTAGCAAATAGTTAGTTTTTTTATAGTATGTTTTAAAAATTGTGTTATAATATGAAGGATTGTAATTAGTTATAGTAAACCTTAGTTTATTTGAAAGGATTTGGTAATATGAGAAGACAAAAAACATCAGCAAGAATAGCTTCAATAGCTATTGTTGTTATATTAGTTGCATCAATGGTGGTTGGTATGTTATCTGCATTCCATTAGGATTATTTTATTTAATATAAGATGTATTTAAGATATTGATTATTATAAGCATTTCGAATGGAGTAATTATATGGCAACAAATAATAGAGATGATCGTAATGTTGAAAGGATAAGAAGAGCCAGAGCTGAAAGAAGAAGAAAAAGAAGAAAACGTAAAATTATCAGAATGTGCGTAATCATAGGTGCGATGGCAGCTATGATTGCATTGGTAATAGTTGGCGTTGCCCTTGGAGTTAAAAGCTCTAAATCCAAGAATTCTTCTAATTCAAAATCAGCTTCTAAAAAAGTATCTGGTAAAAATCTTGTGACACAGTCCTTTGAACTTACAAAAGAAGATGTACAGTATAGTACCATCCGAGAAGGAGTAAAAATAGGAGATATAGACGTATCCGGAATGACAGCAGCAGAAGCTACAGCTGCAGTTCAGAATTACGTTAACAGTTACACATCTGCAGTATTTACTTTAGATGTGGATGGTAATAAAGTGGAGACTACAGCCGGGGAATTAGGTTATTATTGGAAAAATGACGATGTTGTGTACAATACCCTTGGCTGCGTTGAAAATGGTAATGTCATAGAAAGATATAAAGAAATTAAAGATGTCAACAATGGTAAGAATCAGTTTGAGATTGATCTTGGTGTTGACGAGGCTGTAATGGCAAATGATATTAATACAAAATGCGCAGCATATAACATCCCTCATCAGAATGCATCCCTTACCAGGGAAAATGGTGAATTTACAATAACTCCGGAGTCTGCCGGAAGAATTATTGATATGGATGATTCTATTAGTAAACTTCATGCATTTATGAATGATCAGTGGGATGGTAAAAATGCAAGTTTTACACTTACTGTGATTGATGATTTACCAACGGTAACAACGGCTGATTGTGAAAAGGTTCATGATGTGTTAGGAACATTTTCAACAACATTTTCAACAGGGTCAGCTAATGCATCCAGAAATGCCAACATGGCAAATGGTATGAGATTATTAAATGGTATTACCCTAGACCCAGGGGAGACTTTTTCTGCTAATGAACATTTGGAACCATGGACAGCTGACAACGGTTGGGAAAATGCAGGAACCTATGTTAATGGTAAAGTTGAGGATAGTTTAGGTGGAGGTATTTGTCAGGTATCATCTACTCTTTATAATGCAGCTTTACATGCAGAGTTGGAAATTGTGGAGAGATCTAATCATTCTCTAACGGTAGGATATGTTCCACTTTCTCAGGATGCGGCACTGGCCGGAACTTGGAAGGATCTTAAGATATTAAATAATACAGATACTCCAATATATATTGAGGGTATCTATACAGGTGGAAGATTAACATTTAATATATATGGTCAGGAAACAAGACCAGCTAACAGAACTGTGGAATTCGTCAGTGAAACATTGGCTACAATTCCAGCAGGTGAAAAGGTTACTGAGGATCCTACAAAACCAGCAGGATATAGAGCTACGGCATCCTCTGGTCACATTGGATATAAGGCAAGACTTATGAAACGTGTGTATGTGGATGGTGTGTTGGAAAGTGAAACACAGGTTAATTCAAGTATCTATGCAGCTTCAGATGCAGAGATAGTAGTGGGAACCGGTACAGCGGAGACGACAACACCTACAGAGGAAACTACGGCAGAGGCTCAGACAACTACAGCTGCAGCAGCTCCTACAACAGCTAAGCCAACTGAGGCACCAACAACACAAGCACCTACAACGCAGACACCAACAACACAGGCACCTACAACTACAGCAGCCCCTGAGACTACAGAGGCTCCGGTAGAGGAACAGACAACGGTTGCCGGAGAATAGGATGTATCATGAAAAGCGGTAAAGTAAATGATATGATTCTAAACAGGTCTGTTATTAAAAACATTAAATATAAATCAGAATATGGAATTGTCAGACCTAAAGTGGGAAATGATGCATATGTAACCCAAGATGGGATAGTTAATGCATCTGCCAATGCAGGATTGATATTTGATGAAAAACTTTTGAAATTTGATTGCAAGAGGGCTTTATTAAATGCCTGCAGTAATGTGTATGCAGAAGGCGGGATTCCGGAATATGTAACGGTTAATATTTTCATTCCGGAAAAGAGACTTGAAAATGAGCTTAAGGAATTAACTAGATATATTGCAGATCTTTGTAAATCCTATGAGTTAGACATAGCCGGTGGGAATACGGAAGTTACAAGAAGTGTTAACACTTATATAATTAATTTTGCCGTAACAGGAAGATTATATTTTGATAATCATATTAGTTATAAAGAATATATAAAGTCAGATATGGACATAGTTATGACAGGGTACTGTGCTACCTCTGGTAGCATAGGGCTTGCCTATGAGAAGTATGATGAATTAACAACCCGTTTTCAAAAAAGCTATATACAAAATGCATTGGATATGGAAGATTACATGGACACTTCAACGGCCTGTAGGATAGCCCTTGAAAATGGAGTGCGACTTATGCACGATATGAGTAGAGGAGGCATTTATTTAGCTTTATTTGAACTGGCTAAAAAAATAAATCGTGGCGTATGCGTTGATATGGATAAGATTAATTTCAAACAGGTTACCATTGAAATATGTGAATATCTGGAGATTAATCCATACAAATTAATGTCTAATGGCTCAATGCTTATGGTTTGTGAAGATGGCAAGGCTTTAGTTAAGGCTTTTGAAAATAAAGAAATAAAAGCTAGTGTTATCGGAAAGATAACAGATAGCAATGATAAAGTTCTTATGAAAAATGAAGATAAACATTTTATAGAACCTCCAAGAAGAGATGAAGTATATATTCTGTTAAATAACAGATAAAATAAATTAGAAGCACAGCTTAGGTAAGGAGATTGTTATGAGTGATGAAATCAGAGAAAAAATCTTAAACGCTATTGAAAAGAATGCTAGAATCGATCTTCATGATTTGGCGATTATGCTGGGAGTGGAAGAAGCGGCACTGGCCAATGAGATAGCTGATATGGAAAAAGAAAAGATAATCTGCGGATATCATACCCTTATTAACTGGGATGGTACCAGTGAGGAAAAGGTAACTGCACTCATAGAAGTACAAGTAACACCTCAAAGAGGACTGGGCTTCGATAAAATTGCGGAGAGAATGTACAACTATGACGAGGTAAGAGCTGTATATCTTATGTCCGGTGGATTTGATTTCACAGTTATTCTTGAAGGAAAGAATTTGAGGGATGTGTCTACATTTGTTACGACCAAGCTTTCAACTTTGGAGACTGTAAGAGGAACAGCTACACATTTTATCCTTAAGAAATATAAAGATCACGGTATTATCATGGATGCCGAAAATAAAGATGAAAGAATGAAGGTGACACCATAATGGATGAGAAATTATCAAAAATAGTTGTAGATATGAAGCCATCAGGTATTAGAAAATTCTTTGATATAGTTAACGAAATGGATGATGCCATTTCGTTAGGTGTTGGTGAGCCGGATTTTGATACTCCATGGCATGTAAGAGAAGAAGGTATTTATGCCTTGGAAAAAGGTAAGACCTTTTATACATCTAACTCAGGTTTAATGGAGTTAAGAGTAGAAATCTGTAATTATCTTAAGAGAAGACTGGATTTGGATTATGATGCGAGAAAACAGGTTCTTATTACTGTAGGTGGTAGCGAGGGTATTGACCTTGCAGTTAGAGCATTGATTAATCCGGGAGATGAAGTGTTAGTTCCTCAGCCAAGTTATGTATCTTACGTACCTTGTGTTGAACTTGCCCATGGAGTTCCGGTTATTATTGAACTTAAAGAAGAGAATCAGTTCAGACTTACAAAAGAGGAAATTCTTGAAAAAGTTACTGATAAAACCAAGCTTCTTGTTCTTCCGTTTCCTAATAACCCAACAGGAGCCATTCTTGAAGAAGAAGACCTTAAGTCTATTGCAGAGGTATGTGTAGAAAAGGATATTATCGTACTTTCAGATGAGATATATTCTGAACTTACATATAATGGAAAACCACATGTATCTATTGCCTGTATGCCGGGTATGAAAGAGAGAACTATTATAATTAATGGTTTTTCCAAGGCTTATGCCATGACAGGTTGGAGACTTGGATATGCAGTAGGTCCTGAATATATTATCAGCCAGATGACTAAGATTCATCAGTTCTGTATAATGTGTGCCCCAACAAACAGCCAGTATGCAGCAGTTGAAGCTCTTAGGAATGGTGATGATGACATTGAGAAAATGCGAGAATCATACGATGAAAGAAGACGCTATTTACTACATGAGTTCAATAGAATAGGATTGGACTGCTTCGAGCCATTTGGGGCATTTTATATGTTTCCAAGTATTAAGAAGTTTGGTATAACTTCCGACGAATTTGCAACCAGACTTTTGGAGACTGAGAAGTTAGCGGTTGTTCCGGGAACTGCATTTGGCGATTGTGGTGAGGGATTCTTAAGAATATCTTACGCATATTCCCTTGATGAGCTTAAGAAGGGAATTTCCAGCATTGAAAGCTTCATTAAGACATTATAGTTCAAGGGATTAGGAGTTAGCATGTTAAATATTGTTTTATTTGAGCCTGAGATTCCATCCAACACGGGAAATATTGGAAGAACCTGTGTAGCTACAGGAAGCAGATTACATCTTATAGGGCCTTTGGGTTTTAGAATAGATGAAAAAAGCGTTAAAAGAGCAGGTATGGATTATTGGGATCAGTTAGATGTTACAGAATATTTGGGATATGAAGACTTTCTTGAGAAAAATCCAGATGCTGTAGGCAATATGTTTATGGCCACTACAAAAGCTGATAAAAGATATAGTGATGTAGAGTACAAAGATGATTGCTATATCATGTTTGGGAAAGAAAGTGCCGGAATACCTGAGGAAATTTTAGTTAAAAATCATGCGGAATGCGTAAGAATTCCCATGGAGGAAAATATAAGATCTTTGAATCTTGCCAATTCGGTAGCAATTGTATTGTATGAAGCCCTTAGACAAATGGATTTTAAGGGAATGCAGACAGAAGGACATCTACATAGGTTAAATTGGGAAGAATAATTTAAAATGAAAAATTAAAAGGAGGCTGGTGCACCAAATTTTGGTGTCAGCCTCCTTGTTTATATTGTAACTTTTCCTTTGATTTTTTTTAGTGAGAAGGTAAATACCGTTCCCACACCTTCGGTGCTTACTACATTTATATTTTCGCCGTGAGCTTTTATTATCTCTTTGGTAATGGATAATCCCAGTCCGGAGCCGGTTTTATCTTTACCTCTGGATAGGTCGGTTTTGTAGAATCTGGTCCAGATTTTGTCCAAAGACTCTTTTGGAATGCCGATTCCCGAATCTTCAACGGACACAAAGACTTTTTCGCCTTTGGATACAGTCTCTAATTTGATAACGCTGTTGCTTTGACTGAATTTTATAGCGTTGTCAATAAGGTTATAGACTACCTGCTGTATCTTTCCCTGATCTCCTGAGACTATATAGTTGCGACTTTCAGGAGTGAGAATGATTGATATGTTTTTTTTGGATGCCTTGGTTTCAAGACTGCTGATAATAGGCTTTATCATTTCAAATAAATCAAACTCGGTTATTTCCAAATGAATTGCATTATTTTCCCAATTGTTAAGGGTAAGGATGTTCTGAGTTAACTTTGTAAGTCTATCAGTTTCGAATAATACGATATCCAGATATTTTGACTGTTCCTCTACAGGTATGGTACCATCTTTCATAGCTCCTATGTATCCTTTTATAGAAGTCAATGGAGAACGAAAATCATGGGAAACATTACTTAAGAATTTCTTTTGATATTCTTCCATGTCGTCTAGTTTTGAAGCCATGTAGCTTAAGGATACACCCAGATTTCCAATTTCATCTTCACTAGTGAATTTCTTAAGACCTTCGTATTTTAAATTACCTTTGGCATATTCCATGGAAGCTTTGCTGATTTTTCTAAGAGGTATGTATACTGCAAAAGTAAATATAATCAGGAATACCAGGGAGAAGACAAATGTTGCAATGAGCATGATGTAGTACATGCCAATAGTAGTATTGACCTCTTTGTATATATCTTTGGCATCAATATATAAAGTCAGAAAACCTTCCGAAGAGTTAGCCGGGGATGAAAAAGAATTAATTCTGGAAGTTACCGATAAGATGTCATGGTCTTCTAATCCGTAATAGGTATTTAGTAAATACTGGGAATTAGATGCCTCAAAAGCATCATAAAAATTCAACACATCTCCGATATAAGCCCTCTTGCTGTCATAGTATATCTGGTAGTTGCTGTTGAGAATAAGAATATTGGTGTTACTGGTATTTGAAATGGAATCCAGTGACTGAAAATTCTCTGAAGTTAAAGCTGATATATCCATATTTTCACTGTTTATAATGGAAAGTATAGCTTCCTTTTGTGTAACCAGTACAGATACCTGTTTTTCAATCAATTCCTGTGTTGTATGCTTTGTCATCCAGGTATTTATAAATATTATGCACAGCAGTGCAAATAAAAGATAACCAAGAATGAACTTGTAATATACGGAACTTCTCATGGTGACTCCTAACTTATATAGAGTTTGCTTTTAACTCGAACTTATAACCAATGCCCCAGACTGTAGAGATTGACCAGTATTGACTGGTTGATAGTTTTTCTCTTAGACGTTTTACATGAACGTCAACAGTTCTTGTATCTCCTATATATTCATATCCCCAGATGTTTTCTAATAGCTGTTCTCTGGTAAATACCTGATTAGGAGATGATGCTAAGAAGTATAAGAGCTCTAATTCTTTTGGTGGCATATCTAAAGATTTTCCCTGATATATAACAGAGTAATTTGTCTGATTTATTTCTAAATCAGGATATACAACGGTATCATTTTTAGTGGTTACCGGGTTTGTATTTTCAGGAACAGTTCTGTAGCGGCGCAAAACAGCCTTAACCCGGGCTATTAACTCCTTTGTATCAAATGGTTTGATAATATAATCATCTGCTCCTAATTCCAAACCCAGAACTTTATCAAATATTTCTCCTTTTGCAGAAAGCATGATGATTGGAGTAGTGGAAGTCTTACGAATCTCTCTGCATACCTCATAACCATCAATGCCGGGAAGCATCAGATCTAATAAAATAAGATCCGGAGAAAATTTTTTAAACTCTTCTAATGCGGATTCTCCATCTTCCACGGTAATTGTTTCGAAACATTCCTTTTCCAAATACAGCGATATAAGGTTGGAAATATTTGAATCATCATCTACGATTAATATTTTTTGCTTGCTTACCATAATTAATTACTCCTTCAATTCTCCTTAAATTCAGCAATTGTAACACCGGCATCCCCTTCACCATATTCTGCCAAATGGTATTTTTTTACGTAAGAACATCGTTTTAAATATTGCCATACGGCATTTCTTAGGGCACCGGTACCCTTTCCGTGAACTATTCTAACACTTGATAAATGTGATAGATAAGCGTCATCTAAATACTTATCCAAAGCACTAATTGCCTCATCACCAGTCATTCCTAAAAGTTTTATCTCTGGGGAAATGTTCATGGATTTTGACATAGATATTTTGGAAGCACCAGTAGTGCTGGATTTACTAACTACCGGGCCTTCGTTAATAATAATTACGTCTTTTATATTTATCCTTGAAGATAATATACCCATTTGAACCTGCATATTTCCTGAGTTGTCAGGAAGGGTTCGAACAATTCCTTCAACATTCATGCTAAGTACCTTGACTTTGTCACCAATATGAAAATCCTTTGGTTTATGGATTTTGTGATTTTGGGTTTTAGCAGTGTTATTCTTATTCTTTTCGCTGGCTTTGGTATATTTTTCTCTGGCCAGACGTCTGGTGTTTTCCATACCTTTAAAATCACCGGCTTTAGCCTGTTTGTTCATATCTCTGATAGTTTTATCGGCAGATTCTTTTGCTTCTTGAAGTATAGCTTCTGCCTGTTCTTTGGCCTTACTGATAATCTCTTGTTTTTTCTTTTCTAATGAAAGATTTTGCTCCTTGATACGATTTTTTAAAGCGGCAACTTCAGCTTTATATTCTTCAATAGCTTTTCGTTCATCGTCAATTACTACCTTACTTCGCTCTAGGTCTGTAATCACATCTTCAAAGTGTACGTCTTCTGCTGCTATCTGTTTTTTTGCATTCTCTATGATAAAATCCGGAATTCCCAATTTTGCAGAAATTGCAAAGGCATTACTCTTTCCGGGAACGCCTATTAAAAGTCTATACGTTGGAGACAAAGTATCCACGTTAAATTCACAGCTTCCATTTTCCACGCCTTCAGTGGAAAGGGCGTAAACTTTAAGCTCGCTGTAGTGGGTAGTGGCAATTGACATTATGCTTAAATTATGCAAAAAAGATAGTATAGAGGTAGCGAGTGCTGCACCTTCTACAGGATCAGTTCCTGCACACAATTCATCAAATAGTACCAAACAGTCCTGGTTCGCCTGTTCAAGAATTTTTACTATATTTTTTATATGAGATGAGAAAGTTGAAAGGTTTTGCTCAATACTTTGCTCATCACCAATATCAGCATATACTTCTTTAAACACGACAAGGCTGGAATTCTCATCTGCCGGAATATGTAAGCCTGCCTGTCCCATTAGTGTAAGGAGTCCAACAGTTTTAAGAGAACAGGTCTTACCGCCGGTATTTGGACCGGTTATTATAAGTTGTTCAAAGTCCTTACCCAGGGTAACATTTATTGGAACTACTGAGTATGGATCTATTAAAGGATGTCTTGCAGATTTTAATTCAATGTATTTTTCATTTCTGAATACAGGTTTTGTGGCACGAATGCTTTTAGCATAGGCAGCCCTGGCAAATATAAAGTCTAACTGACATAATAATCTATAATTGGTATCAATTGTAGAAATGTATTCTGCACACTGTTTTGAGAGTTCTGCCAGTATTCTATCAATTTCTTCCTGCTCCTGAAGCTCTAAGTCCTTAATCTCATTGTTGAGTTTCACAATGCTCATAGGCTCAATAAATACTGTTGAACCAGATGAGGACTGATCATGAATCATACCGGGAACCATATTTTTATATTCCATTTTCACAGGAATACAATATCTTCCGTTGCGCATGGTAATGACGTTATCCTGAAGATAAGTGCGGACAGTCGTAGAATTAACCATGGAGTTTAATTGGGTATGGATCTGATTGCTGCAATTGTGAAGTTTTCTTCGGATGCTTTTAAGGTTCGGGCTGGCATCATCGCTTATTTCATCTTGTGAAATTATGCATTTCGTAATGGCTTTGTTAAGGAATGACAAAGGATCTAAGGATGTAAACATATAGTCCAGAGAATCCGTTTTGCCATCGATACCATCCAGCTGTTGCTGCTTTTTACCATAAGAAGAGGACCTTGAGGCCAGCTGTAAAATGCTGCATATATTCAGTAGCTCCAGTGTGGAAAGAGTTCCACCTATTTCAAGTCGTGCTATAGAATCAGCAATGTCTCTTATTCCGGAAAAGCTAATGGAACCTACTCTTATGATACGGCTTAGTGCATCACCGGTTTGTGTCTGCATTTCCTTAATTTTATTAATATCACTTAAGGGTTCAATATGGTTACAAAGTGCTTTCCCACCCGGACTGGTGGCATGTTCTGCTAATCTATGTACAATTTTATCAAATTCAAGGGTACGTAAAACTTTTTTATTCATGAAATCGACTCCGGTTTTTTGTTTTATAAAATAGGCGTAAACGCCCGTCATTATGCTAATTTTACCTTAATTGGCCTATGTTGACAAGTCGGGTAAATAAATATAAGATTATCTAAAAGTTCTTAGAATTACTAAAACTCGGAAAGGTGAGATAATGAAATACATAGTTAATTTACGTGAGGGAGAACAGGTAAGAGGAATATATCTTTGTAAGCAGAGAACTTCTGCAGTTACAAAAAACGGTAAGAATTATGACAATGTAATACTTCAGGATAAAACAGGAACTATTGATTGCAAGATATGGGACCCTAATTCAATGGGAATAGCAGACTTTGAAGCCTTGGATTATGTAGAAGTTACAGGGGACGTATCTTTGTATAATGGTTCTTTTCAAATGAGTATTAAAGGTGCAAGAATTGCGGAAAAAGGTGAATACAACCCATCTGATTATTTGCCAACCAGCAGGAAAGATATTGAAACTATGTATGGGGCTTTACTAAAGGCAGTTGCAGCGGTTAATAATCAGTATCTTAAAAAACTTTTGGAAGCATTTTTTGTAGATGACAAGGAGTTTATAGAATCCTTTAAAGAGCATTCAGCGGCAAAGACAATGCATCATGGGTTCGTGGGAGGTTTACTGGAACACTCCCTGGCAGTTACTAACATATGTGCGTTTTTTACCCAGATGTATCCTATTTTAAACAAGGATCTTCTTTTAACAGCAGCAATGCTCCATGATATTGGAAAAACTAAGGAATTGTCTTTATTCCCACAGAATGATTACACAGATGATGGTCAAATGTTAGGTCATATTATTATTGGATATGAAATGATTTCTGAAAAGATTAAGAACATTCCTGATTTTCCGGAAAAACTGGCAGTGGATCTTAAGCATTGTATATTGGCTCATCATGGTGAGTTAGAGTATGGTTCTCCAAAAAAGCCTTCTATTCCAGAGGCATTTGCATTAAACCTTGCTGACAACTGCGATGCGAAAATGGAAATGTTAACAGAGCTTATTTTGAACAATAATCCATTACAGGGAAGTCAGTGGTACGGTTTTAACAGAGGATTGGATTCAAATATCCGACAGTCTTCGTTAAGTCAGGACAAGGAATTCTTTTAAGAAATTTATAGGAGTTAGAGTTTATGTCAAACAAGGATAAGAAAATACCCTATGAAAAAAATCAGGAACTTACCGTTGAAATTACAGAAGTAGGTTCTTTAGGAGAAGGCGTAGCCAAACTTGATGGTTACGCTTTATTTGTGAAGGATTCTGTAAGGGGAGATATTTGCCAGGTAAAGATTATGAAGGCAAATAAAAGTTTTGCATATGCCAAGCTTTTAAAGGTTATCACCCCATCTCCGTATAGAGTTAAGCCTAGATGTGAAGTTGCAAGAAGGTGTGGTGGCTGTAAGATAATGGCCGCAGATTATAAAGAGCAGCTCAGGTTTAAAACTGAAAAAGTATATAACAACCTAACTAGAATCGGTGGTGCATCGGATTTTGAATATGAATCCATAATAGGAATGGAGGAGCCTTACAATTACAGAAACAAAGCGCAGTTTCCAATTGGTTATAACGACAAGGGAAGACTGGTATCAGGGTTTTATGCAGGCAGAACTCATGTTATTGTTGAGAATAATAAGTGTTTCTTAGGCGTTCCTGAAAATGAAAAAGTATTGACTATTATCAAAAAATTCATGAATGAGTATTCTATTAAACCATATGACGAGATAAATCATACAGGTGTTATTCGACATGTTATGATTAGAAAAGCATTTCACACTGGGGAAATTATGGTATGTATAGTCATCAACGGGGATGAAATCCTGCACTCAGATATTCTGGTGGGGCGACTTAAAGAAATTCCAGGAATTGTAAGCATTTCCATTAGTATTAACAAGGATAAAACCAATGTTATCATGGGAAGAAAAATCGTTAACTTATTTGGACGCAACTATATAAGAGACTATATAAAAGATGTGGAGTTTAATATTTCACCAAAATCCTTTTTTCAGGTCAATCCCATTCAAACGGAAAAGTTATATGAGAAAGCTTTAGAGTATGCCGGACTTACCGGAAATGAAGTAGTGTGGGATTTATATTGCGGTATTGGTACTATATCTCTTTTTCTGGCAAGAAATGCGAAAAAAGTATATGGTGTAGAAATTATCTCTGACGCCATTGAAGATGCAAAACGAAATGCAAAACTAAACAATATAGATAACACAGAGTTTTTTGTTGGAAAGTCCGAAGAGGTCTTTGTAAATTACTACAAAACAAACAAAGATCATTTGCCTGATGTTGTGGTAGTAGATCCTCCACGAAAGGGCTGCGAAAGGATTCTTCTTGAAAAAATAGCAAGTGTCAATCCTGAAAAAATTGTATATGTAAGCTGCGATAGTGCAACGCTAGGTAGAGACGTGGCTATCCTGGAAGAAAATGGATATAAATTGTTGAAAGCGTGTCCGGTAGATATGTTCCCACATACGGAACACGTCGAAAGCTGCGTGCTTTTAGAGCGGGTGAGCAACCGAAAATCGGATGCTAAGATCCGGATTGACGTTAACCTCGAGGAGTATTACAGGATTAAGGATAACAAGAGCGGGAAAGCATAATTTTCTGATGCATACCTGATAGAGTGGTTGTTTGAGAACTATTTTGCGAGAGTCGGATCTTCTGACTTGTGCCCTTTTCTGTATCGTCCGAAGAGTATTCCGTCATCTACAAACTTGTCGACATCAGAAACCCATACAGGAAACATTCCGGTTGCTACTGCTGTTTGCCCGTTCAGCATTCCCGTATGAAATGAAAGGTGTCTGAATTGCCGGAGAACAAGCTCCATTCTTGTGTAGGGGCAGTTCTCCGGCTTTTCATACAGCATCTCATCAGTAAGACTGTCCAGATAAGATAAGGTTTTTGCTTCAATTCTATCCAGATAAGCCAGCAGTTCCTCGTCTGAAAGTACAATATTTGTCGGATTGTCAGGATTATCCATGCCATCCTCATGAAAGATTGGTTCTTCATACACAAAGGGATTGATGAACCATTTGTCCGCAGAATGAAGAGCGTGATAGACCCATCTCCAGCAAGGGACACCCACACACAGAGCGTCACGGTCATAGGATTTGATGGACGTTCTGATATTCAGGAAATTTGGCTTTACAGTTTCTTTGATAATTTTGATTAAGTCGTTCATATTCGTACCTCCTGTTTTTTATGAGTATATGTTATCATAGAAATATAGTTTAGTAAAATTGAAATAACTGATGACAAAATTCAGAAAATATGATAATATATCGTTGGAGGATGTAATTTATGACTATAATCCAGCTGGAAACATTTTTAAGAATTGCAGAACGGAGTAGTTTTTCTTCGGCTGCAAGTGACCTTGGCTATGCGCAATCAACGGTCACTATGCAGATCAAGCAGCTTGAAGAAGAGTTAGGATCCGATCTTTTTAACCGATTGGGCAAGACCATCTCTCTGACACCTGCGGGAGAACGGCTTGTTGTTTACGCAGAGAAACTTCTTCAGTTAGATAGGGAGATACACCTGGAGGTTCCTGATCAGGCAGAACCGGCCGGGATCATTAAGCTGGGAGTATCGGAGTCACTATGCTACAATCGTTGCCCCCGGATTCTGATGCAATACAGAAAAAAATATCCGAAAATAGACATCCGGCTTCAATTTATCACGCATGATTCATTTCCCGAACTTTTGAAAAAGGGTGAGCTGGATATTGTCTACACATTGAATCCTTTCATTGAAGATGATAATCTTGTTCTTCTTTACAAACATCCCGAAACTCTGGGATTTTATGTATATCCGGAACATGAGCTGGCTAAAAAAAGTAAAGTAAAAGAAGATGATCTGAAAGATGTTCCGCTTCTTGTTACATCGCACAATTGCAGTTTCAGACATATGCTGCTCACGGATCTAGCGCATAAGGGAATTGTTCCTAGGATTGCCATTGAAACAAGTAGTAAAGAAATTCTGAAGCAGTTCGCCATAAGCGGACTGGGAGTAGCATTTATGCCTGATATGACAGTTGTAACGGAAAGAGAAAACAGGAGCCTTGTGAGACTTGATTGGGCAGGAGAAGATTTTCCCATTAATTCACAGATTTTTATTCACAAGGATAAACGTGTTACGGGGGCAGTTGAAGGATTTCTGGACTTGGTTCGAAATCTAACAGATAGTGAGGTGAAGTTATGAGGGATTTTGATAAGCAGATGGAAATGGTACTCTATCATTCGGATGAGGGAGATGTTTCAGTCGATGCCTATATTATGGATGATAGTCTTTGGATTACACAGAAGGCGATGGCGGAGCTTTTCGGAGTGAAGGTTCCGGCAATCAGTAAGCATTTAAAGAATATATTTGAAGACGGAGAACTGGAGGAGCAAGTGGTTGTTTCCAAAATGGAAATAACCAGTCCACATGGAGCCATACCCGGAAAAACACAGACCGGAGAGGCGAAGTATTATAATCTTGATGCGATCATTTCGGTGGGATACAGAGTGAATTCAAAAAAAGCTACGCAATTCCGCATTTGGGCAACAAAGGTTCTGAAAGAGTATATGATAAAAGGCTTCGTCCTGGATGATGACAGGCTTAAGCAGGGGAAGACCGCTTTTGGCAAGGACTACTTTCGCGAGCTTCTTGAAAGAGTTCGTTCTATTCGGGCTAGCGAACGAAGAATATGGCAGCAGATTACGGATATATTTGCGGAATGCAGCATAGATTACACAAAGGATTCGGAAGTGGCATATCATTTCTATGCAACGATTCAGAATCGTTTCCATTATGCCATTACTAACCATACTGCGGCTGAAATTGTATTTAAATCTGCAGATCATACGAAAGAGCATATGGGGCTGACTACATGGAAAAATGCACCGGACGGAAGAATCCTGAAATCAGATGTTTCGGTGGCAAAGAATTATCTGGATGAGAAGCAGATCCGTCAGCTTGAGCGGGCTGTCACCGGGTATTTCGATTATATCGAAGATCTGATCGAAAGAGAGAATGTATTTACCATGGAGGAATTTGAAAAGAGTGTAAATGCATTCCTTGAGTTTCGACAATACAAAATTCTTAAAGACAATGGCAGAGTATCTCATAAGCAGGCAATAGAGAAAGCAAATGCCGAGTATGAGATTTTCAATAAAACGCAGCCAATCGAATCAGATTTTGATCGTGCTGTGAAAAGAATGATCGAAGAAAATCAGTAGAATGCTATATTTGTTTCGGTGTTTTACGTGGATTCTGATAATATTGCAATTCGGTTGCTCAAATTAAACACAGTCGAGACGGTAGTTCTACTGTCACGTGAATGCAAATAAGGAGGCTGGAAAAGCCTGAAATAAAGGGATTCTGAGAATTTCACCCAGATGAGGTGATTTTCCGGAATCCTTTTTTATTTGATTTGACAATAGTTCTGACCACCGGAAATTGCCAGGGCGAGGCTGAACAACTATTTTTTGGAGGGTGAGAGACGGGGAAACTATTGTCAGACATAAAGGTCTTGAAAGTATTCGCTAAAACGAATATAATATAATTGATTTGTTGTAGCCTATTTAGGAGAATATGAGATGGAATATTTGACTACTACCGAAGCTGCAGAACGCTGGGGTATTACTCCTCGTCGCGTACAGGTGCTCTGTAAGAGCGGCCGTATCGAAGGAGCCGTTTATAAAGGTGTCTGGCTTATTCCTGCGAATGCTGAGAAACCGGAAGATCCGAGACGTGCTCGAAAAGCAGATGCCAATAAAAAGACGAATTAAGTGATATGGAGTTATTCTAATATGGCAACAGGAACCACTACAGTTGGATTTGAAGAACAGCTTTGGCAAGCTGCCGATAAACTGCGTTCCAATATGGACGCCGCTGAATATAAGCATGTTGTTTTGGGGCTGATCTTTTTGAAATATGTCTCTGATTCGTTCACTGAGAAATATAACACGCCGAAAGCCGAGGGCTATGGTGATGAAGAGGATCGTGATGAATACCTGGCCGACAATATCTTCTGGGTACCGAAGGAGGCCCGCTGGGAAGCTATCAAGGCTCATGCTACTAATCCTGGCATTGGTAAGGTGATTGATGCTGCAATGGAGTCTATCGAAAAGGAAAATGATTCTCTGAAAGGCGTTCTAACAAAGAACTACTCTCGGCAGTGCTCAGTCTATCGGACGATTCTCTGCCGATATCAACCTGGACGGTGAGGCTGACTTCGATGATAACCTTCCGCTCGAAATCAACCGATATATCATGACTTCCTTCCAGTCATTTTCTTGCGGCAATCTCGTTCCGACGGCTCTGAAGGACCATCCGAACGTTACGCTGATCGGACGTACCACCGGAGACGGAAGCTGTGTTGTTCGTGCTTGTACGACCGCAAGCGGAACGATCTTCACCATTTCCAGTCCGATCCAGATCAGCACGCTCAAGAACGGATCACTATATAATGCTGACCAGGGCATTGTTCCTGATTTCACCATCAGCAAGTACGATACTTTCTACGACCGTGAAAAACTGGTAGACTTCATCCACCAGCTTCCTTGATCGAAGAAAAAACAGGTCTTATATTCAAAAGGAGAACATATGAAATTTCACTATGCAGGTAAGTACAGCGGCAATCCGGATGATATTCCTTGTCTGGAGCATGAACCGGGAGCAGTGCAGTTCAAGCAAGCTAAGGATCCAAAGCAATTCAGCGGGATAATGAGCATAATCTCAGTCGCAATATTATTCTTTTTCTTTATTCTGTCGTGCATAAGAGCCCGGGATGCTGTCTTCAGCTATGCAGGAATATTTCTGCATTTACTGACGATCGTTCCACATGAGTTCCTGCACGCTATATGCTTTAAAGATGATGTATATCTGTTTCATGATCTGGAGCATGGGATGCTGTTCGTGGTGGGCCCGGAGAGGATGAGCAAAGGGTATTTCATATTCAATTGCCTGCTCCCGAGTATAGTGCTTGGATTTATCCCATTTGTCATTTTCTGGATCAATCCAAAACTCCATGTGCTGGCAACACTGGGCACATTTGGCATAGCGTCTGCTGCAGGAGATTTCTATAATGTGCGGAATGCACTGCGCCAGGTGCCGAAAGGAGGCCGGATATACCAGCACAAATACGATACATACTGGTATATGCCTGAGAAATAAAAAAAACTGGCTCGATCGTATCCGTTTACCTGATCGGCGCAGCGCACCTGACCAATCTGGTCGGCCTCGATGTCGTCAGCGTTTCAGTATAGATGGCATACTCTTTTGTGGTCGGCATGGTTTTCGCTGCCGTTTATCTCAAGAACAACAGCATCCTGCAGGTCATTGTCGCCCACTTCCTGATCGATTTTACAAACAGCCTGTTCGTTGAGCAGCCCGCCTCGTCATCCGCGCCACAGTTGATCCTCTTTGGTGTTCTGCTGGTTGCGGAATCGCTTTATGCCCTGTGGCTGACCAAAGCAAAGAAGATTTCAGGCCGCTAAATTCCAGCTTGTAGAAGTGCTCTGCTAAAGGAAACACAGTAGATTTCTTCGGTTGGAGGCGCTCTGGTTGGTTAATTCGCTTGTACTGTTGACATTCGTAATGGTGTCTCCAGGCACATCGAGACCGTCTGTCTACTAACACATTCTTGAAGAAAAAGGGCTGAAAAAGCCTGATTTACTGGGGTTTCCGTCACCAGGAGCAGAGCGTGCTCGGTGTGAAGGGAGCCCTCTTTTTATGTCTGAGGGAACTGGTCAAGGAGCAGTGGCGTGGCTACGATTTTACTATTTGGGGTTGGTCGCGACTATGAGTTTATTGATGAAGAGAAAGAAAGCGGCGGCAGCGGAGTGATGCATTCAATGCCATGTTGAACGGCATCAAGAATATCTGCGGAAATATATTGACGGATATTAAGTGAAGCTGGTCAGTGATACAAGCTAAGGGAGGTTGTGGGAGGTGAGCTTTGTGCTGAAGAAATTTTAGATTTCGCAACCAGCTTTAACATTTCAGAGATATAAATGTTCGGTTTGGTTGGTAGACATGGGTATGCTTTGCAATTAAAATAATGTTAAAATAAATTGCAAAGGTGAGAAATACATGAGAAAATACTACTTAGACAATATCAGATGGGTAACTGTAGTTTTGGTTGTCATTTATCATGTGATTTACATGTATAATGGCGAAGGCATTCTCGGAGGAGTTGGAAAGATTACTTCTCTTGAT
>JAEIGA010000398.1_pt1 | contig 63836 bp, 51 predicted proteins | sample 9270691 | NCBI WGS metagenome assembly JAEIGA01 (sample SAMN17057246, study PRJNA624740) | gut metagenome | biome: biome; isolation source: fecal sample | host: Bos grunniens | place: China: Xizang | collected 2019 | reverse complement strand
TGCTATGTGTCGTATGGCTCAGGATTGGGCTATGCGTTATCCACTTGTGGATGGTCAGGGTAACTTCTGTTCTATGGATGGTGACTCTCCTGCGGCTATGCGTTACACAGAGGCTCGCCTGCAGAAGATTTCAGCCGAGGTTATGGCAGACATTGACAAGCAGACTATCGACTGGACTCCAAACTTTGACGGTGAGGAGCTCGAGCCTACAGTATTGCCTACAAGAATTCCGCTTCTGCTTGTAAATGGCGCAAGTGGTATTGCGGTAGGTATGGCAACAAATATGGCTCCGCACAACCTTGGTGAGGTTGTAGATGCTTGTTGTGCATATATCGATAATCCTGAGTGTGAGTGTGAGGAGCTTCTCCACTTTGTTAAGGGTCCAGACTTCCCTACAGGTGGTATCCTCTACGGTTATGCAGGTATTAAGGAGGCGCTACTTACAGGTCGTGGTCGCGTGATTATCCGTGCTAAGTACGAGATTGAGACCACTAAGAATAATCGTCAGCAGATTGTCTTTACCGAGATGCCTTATATGGTACGTAAAGATGAACTTTGCGATACTATTGGCAAGCTGATTAAGGATGGACGTATTGAGGGTATCTCTGATGTGAACGATGAGTCTTCTGACCGCGATGGTATCCGCCTTGTTGTTCAGCTTAAGCAGGATGCTGTGGCAAACGTTGTTGTCAATATGCTCTTCAAGCATACAGCTCTTCAGTCATCATTTGCGGTGAATAATATCGCCCTTGTAAATGGTCGCCCAGAGCTTCTTAACCTTAAGCAGCTTATTGCACACTTCGTAGATCATCGTCATGAGGTGGTTGTTCGCCGTACACAGCACGACCTTAAGGTTGCGCAGGATAGACTCCACATTGTTCAGGGTCTGCTTATCGCACAGGATAATATTGACGAGGTTGTTCATACAATCCGTGCACAGCGTACCCCTGAGGATGCTCGTCAGGCTCTTATGGAGCGCTTCAACCTCTCTGAGCTTCAGGCTGCCGCTATCGTTGCAATGCGTCTGGGTGCTCTTACAGGTCTTGAGCATGGTAAACTTACTGCTGAGCGTGATATGCTGGAGGCAAATATTGCTGAGTATACAGAGATTCTTGGTAGCACAGAGCGTCAGCTTCAGATTGTTAAGGAGGAGCTTATTGAGGTGCGTGAGAATTATGCTGATGAGCGTCGTTCGGAGATTGTATACTCTTCTGAGGAGTTCAATCCAGAGGACTTCTACGCTGATGAGGATATGGTTATCACTATCTCTCACCTCGGATATATCAAGCGAACTTCACTCTCTGAGTACCGCACACAGAATCGTGGTGGCGTAGGTGCTAAGGGTAGCGCAACTCGTGATGAGGACTTTATCGAGCATATCTATGTAGCCTCTATGCATAATACAATGATGTTCTTCACAGAGAAGGGTCGTTGTTACTGGCTAAAGGTATACGAAATTCCTGAGGGTACTCGTTCTTCTAAGGGTAGAGCTATACAAAACGTTATCCAGATTGAGCCGGATGATAAGGTTCGCGCATATATCAACTGCAAGCGCCTGAGTGATACTGACTATGTTGAGAACAACTACATCATCATGTGTACTAAGGACGGAACAATCAAGAAGACCAAGCTGGAGGCATACTCTCGCCCACGTGCAAATGGTGTCAATGCAATTGTTATCCGTGAGGGTGACCAACTTATTGACGCTAAGCTTACAAGCGGTCGCGCAGAGGTGATGATTGCTTCACGTGAGGGTAAGGCTATCCGCTTCAATGAGGAGATTGTTCGCCCTGTGGGTCGTACAAGTATGGGCGTGCGTGGTATCGCCCTTGAGGAGGGTAATGAGGCTATCGGTATGATTTGCATCGAGCCGGATTCAAATCAGGATGTGCTTGTGCTCTCTGAGAATGGCTTTGGTAAGCGTACAGACCTTGATGAGTATCGCATTACCAACCGCGGTGGTAAGGGTGTTAAGACTATCAATATCACTGAGAAGACCGGTAAGCTAATCTCTATCCAGGCTGTTACAGACCAGAATGACCTTATGATTATCAATCGCTCAGGTCTTACTATCCGTACTGCTGTTGAGCAGATTCGCGTGGCTGGTCGTGCTACCCAGGGTGTGAAGATTATCAACCTTCGTGAGGGTGATGTTATCGCCTCTGTTATGGCAGTGCCAAAGAGTGAAGAGGAGGAGACTGTTGAGGCCGTAGATGCTCAGAATGTAGTCTCTGTGGAGACTGTTGAGACAGTAACTGAAAACGAAACAAATAATTAAAACCAAATTTTAATATTATGAAAAAAATTATCTTGATGGTAGCAGCTGCTATGGCTTTGATGGTGCCAACTGCTACTGCACAGAAAATCAATGAGGAGTCTACACTCTCAAAGCTTGCTAAGAGCGATGCAGAGGTTAAGGACGCAAAGAAGGCCGCTAAGGCTGCAGTATGGGTAAACCGTGCAAAGACCTACGCTGATGCCCTTATGGAGCCAACTAAGGCACTCTCAACATCTCTTGACGCAACATTCTTGCGTTACACTATGGGAGAGCCTACTGAGACTGTAACCGACGAGCAGGGTCGTCAGATTTGGGTTTACCCTTGGGTTAAGGTATACATGAGCGAGAACCGTGTGGCTGCATGGGATCAGACTCGTGAGATTAAGGAGGGTATTTTTGATGTTGTCGTTGAGGCTATTGCTAAGGCTCAGGAGCTTGATCCTAAGTCTGACGCTAAGGTTAAGCCGCTTCTTGACCTTGCTATCAACTACTACTCTCAGCTTGGTGAGATTAGCACCTTTATTCCTAAGTATGAGGTGGCTATCGACGCTTTCGTTAAGGCTGCAAAGCTCCAGCAGAATAAGCTCTATACTCAGGTAGATCCTAAGTATTACTTCTTCGCTGGTCAGATGTCTGCATTCCTCGGTGCTGAGAAGAAGCAGTACTTTGTTGACGGTGAGAACTACCTTAACAAGGCACGTGAACTCGGTTATGTAGACGAGACAGGTAACCTCTACTACTACCTCTTCCACTGCTACTATGGTCAGCGTGAGGATAATAAGGAGAACCTTGTGAAGGCAAAGAATATCCTTCTTGAGGGTATCGAGAAGTTCCCAAAGAACGACAAGATTCTCGACGGTCTTATGTCTCTTTACACTGCTGAGGAGGGTATTGGTGACCCAGCAGAGCTTGTAACTATGATTGACAAGTTCCTCGCTGAGACTCCAGATAACCCAGACCTCTGGTTTGGTCGTGGCCGTGTATTCTACAAACTTAAGAACTTTGATGAGTGTATCACCTCTTTCAAGAAGATTGACACTCTTAAGCCAAATGACTACGATACAAACTTCTACATTGGCTACTTCTATGTTGAGAAGGCTGAGCACGAGAACCGCCAGTTCAACCAGAAGCTCGACTCATTCACAAGCCAGGAGGAGTATATGGCAGAGCGTAAGAAGGTTCGTGCTGTATATATGGAGTCAATCCCTTACCTTGAGAAGGCACACGAGCTCAATCCTCAGAATGTAGACTGCGCTCAGATTCTTAAGGAGGTATGCTTCCTTCTCCGTGAGGAGCCAGGTGTAATGGATAAGTACACTAAGTATAATGCGGAGTATAAGAAGCTTAAGGGCCTCGAGTAAAATTTTGTCGTGATAGTGTGCCACCTACGGCACATCCCTTAAAAACCAGTGGCGGCTGTACGAACTAGTACTATCCGCCACTGCTTTTTTGCACGATGCACCGTATCTGACGCACTCTGACGACAAAATGGCTTTTCGCTATTGGCCATTAGCCAACAGCTAAAAGCTAATGGTAGAAATCTTGCATCCGCAAGATTTTTTTATTACTTTTGTACAACTATTCACAAACGGTATGAATCACGATGTATTTATAAGCTACTCAAGTAAAAACTCGGCAGCTGCGCAGGCAATATGTCATCAGCTTGAAGATAATAATATCAAGTGTTGGATGGCTCCGCGAGATATTCCTGTAGGAGCAAAGTATGCTTCGGTTATCACTCAAGCCATTAAGGAGTGCAAGGCTGTTGTGCTTGTCTTTTCGGAGTATTCGGCAATCTCTCCTTGGGTAGAGAGCGAGATAAATATCGCCTTTTCAAACCGCAAGCCAATCGTTCCATATAAGATAGACACAACCCCTCTTGAGAACTACGACGAGTTCTATCTAATGCTCAACAACCGCCATTGGATTGAGGCTTACCCAGACTTTAAAACGCGGTTTGCAGATTTGGTTACGGTCATCTTAAATCTTGTAGGTGCTAAAACCTCAAATGTTGCCAAGCCTATTCCAACCCCTGCCAAGACCTACAAAGTTGGTGACTACTACAACGACGGTGTGCGCGAGGAGGCAGAACGTAAAGCCCGCGAAGAGGCAGAACGCAAGGCTCGTGAGGAGGCGGAACGCAAAGCTCGTGAGGAAGCTGCTCGCAAAGCCCGCGAAGAGGTAGAACGCAAGGCTCGCGAGGAAGCTGCTCGCAAAGCCCGCGAAGAGGTAGAACGCAAGGCTCGCGAGGAAGCTGCTCGCAAAGCGCGTGAAGCGGCAGAACGCAGGGCTCGCGAAGAGGCAGGGCGAAGACGACGACTGGGTATATACGCGGTAGGCGACTACTACAATGACGGTGTGCGTGAGGGTGTTGTCTTTGAGGTAAGTGCCGATGGTAGGCACGGTAAGATTGTGAGTATGAAGCAATCTGCAGAGTACTTAAAGTGGGCGATAGACGAAAGAAAATTTGGCCTGTTTAAAAGCGAGGCTGAACGTCTTATAGGTGCTGATAGTAAGACAGACGGTGTATATAATATGGCAAAAGTCAAGGCTATCTCTGGTTGGCGAGATAAATATCCTGCCTTCAAGTGGTGCGCAGACCTTGGAGAGGGTTGGTATCTGCCGTCAATAGAAGAACTGCGTACAATTAATAAATACAGGGATAAACTCAATCCTAAATTAACTGATAAGTTGTCTGGTTGGTGTTGGTCGTCAACAGAGGATTCTGAGTTTTGTGCGTGGAATGTCAGTATGATCAATGGCTATACCGACTTCAACCTCGGTAAGTACGGCAGCCTTTATGTGCGCGCTGTGTCCGCTTTTTAGTTTAGCTATTGGCTATTGGCTTTTTAGCGGTGTCGGCAAATTTGCCGACAGTAGTGAAATTAAGGAATTTAGGGAGATTAGTGTTTTTCGCTAACTTCCCTAAATTCCTTAACTTCATTAAATTCTCTGTACTGCGTCAGCAAGCCAACGCCGCGATTAAGCCGAGTGCAACAGCGGTCGCACACCGAAGGTGCAAAAGGCGACAATTGAAAACGGGAGCTTGCTCACAGATTTTCAATTTCGCATTTTGGGGTATTTATGCCGCGACTGATATTGCCGAGGCGGAGCGGTGAAGGGTTGCCGAAGGCAAGCCAATAGTGATTTTTTCTGCGCATTCTTGCTATTCTGATAAAAAAATTGTAACTTTGTGTGTTAATAAAATCAAGACTATGGGAAATAAAATTAATGATCCTATTGCGCGACTGATGGGTTTGCGTTATAAATCGCACCCTTGGCACGGCATTGAGGTGGGTGAGGCAGCACCCGATGTAATCACCGCCTTTATTGAGATGGTGCCGACTGATACTGTTAAGTATGAGCTGGACAAGGTAAGCGGCTATCTGAAGATTGACCGCCCACAGAAGTACTCAAATGTTGTCCCTGCGCTCTATGGTTTTGTGCCACAGAGTTTTTGTGGTGACAAGGTTGCAGATTATTGTATGCAGCAGAGTGGTCGCACTGATATAGTTGGTGACGGTGACCCACTTGATATTTGCGTGCTCACAGAGCGCGACATCGTTCATGGTGATATTATCTGTGAGGTGAAACCTATCGGCGGCTTCCGTATGCTTGATGGTAATGAGGCTGACGATAAGATTATTGCCGTGCTTACCCACGACGTAACTTACAGCAGCTATAACGACATCTCGGAGCTGCCAAAGGGCGTTGTAAACCGTCTGAAGCACTACTTCCTTACCTATAAGGATATGCCGGATAGCGAGAAGGCGAAGAAGGTTGAAATCGTAGATGTCTATGGTCGCGAGGAGGCTCAGGAGATTATCAATCGCTCTCTTGAGGATTATAAGTGTCATTTTGATGGGTTGGATGAAATTCTTCGCCACGTCTAATTTTATTTTGTTGTGATAGCGGCACATTTTCTGCCGCTAATAAAAAAAGCCTGCTGGGCTGTACTATGTGTACTATCCTCAAGCAGGCATTTTTCATTGAGCGTTGTAAATGCACCACTCTGACAACAAAATGGGGCGGTACTCTAATTGAACTGTGCCGAGCGTCGTATCTACCGCGTTTTGACGACAAAATGGCTATTAGCTATTGGCCGTTAGCCATTAGCTATTTAACAAAAAAATCCTTATCTTTGCTGAAAATTGTTGAGATATGATGAAAAACAGGAATATTGTCTACACTATAGTTTTGATGCTCTCTTCTATGCTATTTGCGTCGTGTTCTGAAGATACGACTAAGCGTATAGAGTTTGCAAAGATTGTTGAGTCGCGCACAAGCCAGGACCTTCTGAATGATTTGTATCTTGGCAGCGATGCAGATATTGAGGCAATTGCCCGAATATTAAATGTGACTCCATCATCTGTTGAGCGTATTCGCAAAGGGGAGTCATATCCAACAGTGCAGTTTGAGGAGCGAATCTATGAGGTGTCGTTGTACTATATGCAGAATGGTCAATCGTTTAGCAAACTTCGTGCAGCCTTGGACCCTGAGTATGCGTGGTATGACTACTTTATGGATGCACCGTCTGACCGACCTTGGCTGTTTTGGGGGATACTGTTGACTCTATTTTTGATGACTTGGTTGGTTAGTGTTGCTGAAAATATAGCTATCTTGGGAAGTGCTGGACTGATTTTGGAGTTTCTGCTTTACTGCGTAGTCTGGATATCCTGCTGGATATGTAGCCCAGATAATATTCAGGACTCGTATGTAGATACTATAAACCCAACAATAGAGCAGTTGAAATGAGACGACTAAATCTACTACTATCGCTTAGTCTCCTTATTTTTACATCGTGTAAAGATAGGGAGGCTATCTTGTTAAAGGAGCGCGTGCACTCTCAATATTCTGCAAACCCCAGTGGCGAGAAGCTATCTTCTGGTAGTAAGGTCCAGTATATAGAGATAGAACGCAACATAAGCAAAAAGTATGTAGATGCTCTGGAGGGACTTGTAGATAGCGCATTTGAGAGTCAGTTACAGCGTTTTGAAGATGAGCAGTTGGGAGTGTGGGGTAGTTACTCCAATATGTTCTCGTGGTTGTTCTCAAGCAGGCAAGCGTGGAATGATAAGATGAGGTTATTATCTCAGAGATATTTTACAACACTAGATATAAATCAGCAGCAACATGAGCTCTATATGCAGTATGTGAGCGAGATAAGCAGTATTCGACAGCAATTTATCTCATCGAGCAACTTGCCCGTTTATACGCAATTGGAGCTGCCATCATCTAATATTTCGCTTGACTTTTTGGCTGAGCACTCACGAAATAACTTGATTATAGAGTTTGGAACTGAGATTTTCAGTTGGCTCTTGGCGTTTATTATTATTCAGCTGGTGCTACTTTTTGTAGATAAGATAGCCGGCAGTTGGGGTTGCTTGATTGATATTGTTGTGTTTGCTACTATTTTAGTTGCTTCAGTAGTTATGACATCTATTAACGATACGAAGTTGATAGATAGCCTAAAGAGCCAATATAGTATAAGCGAACAGCACTATAATAGTGAGGCAATTATTGAGTCACTAAATCACAATACGGAGACTTTTTATGAGAATTTATAGGTTTATTATTGTTGCGATATGCCTCTGTTTTATCACCCTTTCGTGTAAAAGAACAGGTAGAGAGGTTGCTGAAAAAATCTCTGTTGAACTGACAGAGCGATCGGCAAAGGAGTTGGTAGACAAGGGCGCGGAGAAGAGTCTGAAAACGCTTACAAAGAGTCAGCTGCGTGATATGGAGTGGGATGATGTGTTACGAGTGATTAAGAGCAAGGACATTAACCTGGAGCAGTCGCTCAAGCGTTTAGATAACTCATTCCAGAAGAAGATAGGCGAGGCGATTACTGCTGACTATGAGTGCTACACTGCGCTTGTGTCGTCAAACAGACTAATCGACGAGTTTTCAGACTTTGCCAAAAACTCGCCACAGGTGGCTAAGGATATTGACATGTTCAAATACTTTGCAAAGTGTCGCGATTTGGAGCGCCGTTTCGGAGTGGCAGATGCTCTCAATTTTGTGGTGAAGGAGGATATGGGTGTGGTTAAGTTCTTTAGGCAGAGCGATAATGAGTTGATAGGTGAGCTTAAAGATGGTATATTCCTGTTAAAAGAGCCTCTGAATAGTGGAAAACTGAGCTCCAATTCACTGCTTAAGCAGACTCTGATGCCAAACGTGCTCTATAAGGTTAAGGGTATAGATAATATCAGATACCTCTATCATACAGACGATTTGGGACGATTGACAAAGGTTGAGTCAAAGGGTACAGATGCGGATAAACTGCTGCCAAATGTTGTTCGTGTTCGTGAGGGTATTGACCTCGGTCCAAGGTTTACTTCGTTGCTCAGTAGCGTCAAAAAGAGCTCTAAAGGTGGCGATGTCGATGTGACAATGCTACTAAAGTATGCCGATAACCAAACTACGCCTTTGGTTGCAGATGTTAAGGTCTCTGTTAATGGTAAGCGTGTTGTCAGTGAGTCGTTTGAGAATTTAGCTAATACCTCAAAACGTACATTTACAGCTGCTGATAATGCCAAGCTGATAGATGATTATGCTAAAAAGGGGCTTTTGACGACAAAGAAGAGGGAAGACCTGCTGTGCGAGATGGCTGAAGATAATGAGTTGGCTAAACTTATCCACGCAGAGCCAGAGCTTAATATAAAGAGGTGGATGAATACCCGTAACCATGTGGATAAGAGTAAACTGGCTCGCACTGTTGAGGGACGTACAGTTCCTAATGGAAAGGTATATGCAGGCAATGTCTACTACTTTAATCCGCACCTTAATTCTACCTTGAAGGCTCGACTTGAGCGCAAGGGTGTTATTCAACTCAAGAAGTTTGGTGAGCTTACTTACGATGATTTGTTGAAGTTGGATAAGTTGTATCCCGATGGCGTTCCATTTACAAAAGAGGGTTACCCGGACTTTAGCGGTGTGGCTACAAAAGATAGGGCAGGAAAGACGTTGCGTATAGACATTGGCGAGTTGTCTGGAAGTAGCAAAAAGGATACAAATAAGGCTAATAGCATCTATCTGCAAAAGGGATATAAGGACAAAGGTGGTTACACTTGGCACCATAAAGAGAATAGTACCATCCTAATACGAGTGCCATCGGCTATACATCAACTTATTGACCACGCGGGCGGAATGAGTACCGATGCACTTAAGCGAGCTGCCTAAAAGTATATCTAATGTGTAATTGATAAAATTTGCAAAATAATTCCTACCTTTGCGCAAAATATACATTATGAAGAGGAAATATCTATTTTTTGACATAGATGGAACGCTTGTTGCCGGTGGTTACGGCAATAAGACATATGTTCCCGATTCTACAAAACTTGCACTTGAGAAGCTCCGCGAGGCGGGTCACTTTCTTGCTATTGCAACGGGTCGCTCGCAGGCTATGGCTGTGGGTTATATGCGAGAGCTGGGCTTTGAGAATATGGTAAGTGATGGAGGTTATGGTGTTACTATCAATGGCGAGTTGATAGACATTACTCCGCTAAATAAGCAGGATGTTATTCGTGTTATTGATGAGTGTAAGGCGAAGGATATTCCATGGGCATTGCAGATAGATAACTCTGTTGTACGTAGCGCTCCTGATGGCCGTTTTGAGGAGTTTACGCATGATGTTTATATGCAGACGCAGGTGGTTGAGGGTCTTGATCCTAATAATTACGACAAGATTTATAAAGCCTATGTTGCCTGCTATGAGCCTACTGAGCAGACTATTGAGAGTCTGAAATATGTGCCGTGGGGTCGTTTCCTTAAGGAGTATATATTTATTGAGCCGACCGATAAGGCATATGGTATTCGCCGCGTTATGGACTACTTTGGCGCAGATTATAGCGATGTTGTGGTCTTTGGTGATGCTGCGAACGATTTGTCTATGTTTGTTGACGGATGGACCAAGGTGGCTATGGGAAATGCCATAGATGCACTTAAGCAGCGAGCCGATTATGTTACCACCGACGTAGATAAGGATGGTATATATAATGCCTGTGTAGCGTTGGGGTTGTTCGAGTAAAACAAATAGAGGGGTGAGAAAATCTCACCCCTCTCTATTTTTTATAGCTCTGCTTACTTAGTAATTGCATCGTAGAAGTCTGTTGTAGCCCAAGTGAAGCCCAACTCCTTAGCGATGTTGAATGTGTAAGGCGTATTAACCATCCACAAGAAGGTCTCGATGCCATAGTTATGGAACTGCTCAATCCAGTCTGTGTGGTTGAGGATAACATTGATGTTGTATGATACAGCGTGGTAGCCCTTCTCCTTAACCTCAGCAGGGGTAAGTGAGTGGTGAAGGCTGCTTGAGTTGTAAAGCACCTTTACATTTGGCTCCTGGCGCATAACCTCATCGAGTGTAGAGGTCTTGAATGAGAGCATGTAGACCTGATCAACCATATCGAGCTCACGGATAACCTCAAGACACTTTGTGACGAGCAACTTCTCACGGTCGCCCTTGTGCGACTTAAGCTCAACCATCTGTACAATGTGCGGAGTCTTCTTTGCCTGCTCCAGCCACTCGCGAAGAGTTGGAATCTGGTGACCAAAAGGAAGAACATGTGCGCGAACCTCATCAAATGTGTTGCCCTGGCAGCTAAGCTCAGAGTTAATCTTGTTGTCGTGGCGGATTACAATCTGGTCATCAGATGTAAGATGCACGTCAAACTCGATACCATCAAAATTGAGCTCCTGAGCGCGACGAAGAGCATCAAGCGTATTCTCGTCGGTTGTAAACTCGCTACCGGTACTTGCATTTCCGCGGTGAGCAAGAATCTTAACTTTGTGCTCAGGCTGCTTGCAGCAAGATGTCATTGCAAACAGTACGATAGATAGTGCAAATAAAATCTTCTTCATAACTCTATCGGTGATCTGGCAAGTTAAACACTGTTCTAATTGTCTGTACAGCCTCTGGAGTCATACCGTCTGGTGTAAAGCCGAAGTTCTTAGCTGTCATATAGATATTTGCAGCTTTATTCAGTACATCGATCTGGTCAAAAGCCTCCATAACATCTGGACCTACGGCAATAACACCGTGCTTCTCCCAAAGTACAACATCGTAACGCTTAATCTTCTCGAGAGTTGGCTCAACAAGCTCGGTTGATGATGGCATTGCGTAAGGTACAACACCGATACCAAGTGGAGCAAATGCAAGAGTTTCAGGAATCATTGACCAAAGTACCTGTGTAAGGTGCTCAGAGTCAAGGAACTCATTATTGTGTGACATCGCAACAAGCTCAATTGGGTGAGTGTGAAGTGTAGCCTTATAATTTGCACCGCTCTCAAGCATATAGTTCTGAAGCGCCAAGTGAGATGAAATCTCAGATGTTGGAACGATAGGCTCGTCAGCGATAATCTCATAAGTTGCACAGTCGTCCAAAATACGAACGATGCTACCGCCACACATTGGATCGCGTGCCAAATCACGCATGCGCTTACCTGTGCCTTTGCAGTAGAAGTAGCAACCCTTGAGGTAAGGGAGTGTAACGCCGATAGCCTTTGGCTCGCAAATTGCTGGCATTGCGCGCATCTCGTCGTCTACATACTCAGTGATATTGAGGGTAAGGTTTCCGCCATTGCGCTCAGCCCAGCCTTTCTGCCATAGGTAACCTGCTACCTCAGCAGCAGAGTCCAGTACCTTCTTAAGCTCTGGACGATTAGTTAAAATTGATGCCATAATTATTTTAGTTTAGTTAGGTTTATTACGATATTTTATGCCAACTTGTTCTTATTTACCCAGAACATCAGCTCGCTCTCACCGCGAAGGTAGCCAAGATAGTTCTTCATTGCGTAGCCTGGAGCATCACGGAATGAGTTGATTGTAATACCGCCAAGGTGGTTTGTAAGGGTGATGTTGTCGTATGTGAGGTAGAACTCTGGAATATCTGGCTCAGTCTCAAATACATCAATAGCTGCACCGAGGAGCTTACCGCTATCCATAGCGTTCTTAAATGCCTCAGTCTCTACGAGGTATGAACGGGCAGAGTTGATAAGGTATGAGTCCTGCTTCATAAGACCAAACTCTCTCTCTGTCATAATTGCGCCATTTGAACGTGCGTGGAGTGAAACGATATCAGACTGCTGAAGGAGCTCGTCAAATGACACATGACTTACATAATCAACATTGCACTCCTTGAGGAATGGATCAGAAACTAAAATCTTGCAGCCAAAATTACGCAACTTGTGAGCCACAAGACGACCGATTGAACCGAAACCAACAATACCTACAGTAAGGTCGTGCATCTCCTTGATTGTGGTGCGGGTGTTAGGGTACTCAATTCTCCACTGACGATTCTTGAGAGCCATGTGTGCACGAGCGACGTTACGAGTCTCAGAGAGAATCATTGCTACGGTGAACTCTGCAACAGCATTTGCATTGTGTGCAGGGTTATTTGATACTATAATGCCAAGCTCGGTTGCGTCATCAACATCGATATTCTCCAATCCACCGCGGCAGGTCATGATAGCCTTAAGATTTGGAGCCTTCTCAATCATTCTACGCTTGATAGGACATAGGTGTACAACAATAAGGTCTGCACCAGCGATAGCCTCCTCAAGACCCTCTGGGTAGACGATGTTGTCATGACGGCGAGCCTCAATATCCTTGATAATGTCGCGCATCTGAGACTTGTCAGCAAGACCAAAGAAGAAGGTCTCCAAAGTATCATCCTCGCTAAGGTAAGGACGGATACCACTCTCCATCATTTCGCTGTCGATAAACGCATCAGCAATACATACAATTTTCATAATTACTTAGTTTTTAGGTTTATTATAAATTCTCTAACACGGCAAAGGTATAAAATCTTTCACATATAATCAACAGTTACCTATATTAATTACCGTTGGATGTAATTTTTATTCAATTACACAATACATTGAGTATTATCGCTTGATTCTGTCGCCACAGTACGCCTTGCGCTTGCAATCGTTGCAATGCTCACCCGTCCAGACTCTGTTAAAGTGGTCAGCTGCTGCATCTACAAGCGTCAGGTCGTCTGTAAAAATACCCGCCTCAAAGTTTCGTTTTCCGTCAGACTTCATACCAATACCTGCGCCTGTTAGGTTTGCCGAGCCGATATATGCCTGCTTGCAGTCAAAAATCAACATCTTAAAGTGTACCCTCGGACAGAGCCTGCGCTGTAGTCTTTTAATGAGCATCGGATAGCGGTCAAACTCAGCCTGAAAATTTGGCCCCGGCTCCTTAGCATGCAGTAGCCTCACCTCTACTCCACGACGCACAAGCGTATCTAACACAGCCAAAAAGGGCTGACTTCCACCTGCTACCTTGACATATAGGTCCTTGATGTCAGCCGTCCCAATCACCAACGAATGTTTTACACTCGCCACATGTGATAGTACATTGCTATAATGCTCAGTATCAGAGATATATGTGGTCATTTTCTGTGTTTATCACCTGCTATAAATTATCTGTTCAATCTCTGCCCTGACCTTAGGGGTTAGGTGTGACCATCTGCCGACGATAACACCATTGGTGTCAATAAGTATAAAGCAGGGTATCTGTTTTACATCATATGCTAAGCAGATGTCTGCCTGCTCTGGGAAATAGTACTCTTCTGAATTATCTGCACCCTCTCTTATCAGTTGCTGCCACTCCGTCAGATTATGTTGCGATACTGCATCGAGCCACTCTGTCTTATCATCATCAGCCGAAATGCTAAGAACTTGTAAAATATCGCCATGCTTGTTATGCAATTCTCTAACTTTTGGTATTTCGCCTATGCATGGAACGCACCAACTAGCCCAAAAGTCAAGTAGCGTATAACCTTTCTCGTAATACTCAGAGAGAGATACCCTACCTCCATCTATAGTGCCGAGGGTAAAATCAAGGGCTTTGCTGCCAACCTTACCTCCACTAACTTTAGATATCTCGTTGCGAATAGTCATAAGTTCTCCAAGTGGACTATGCTTTTGTTTTGCAGATAGAGCATTTACAAGAGAGTCTATAACTTGCCTGTCGTACTCATAACGGATTAACTTATCTATGACATTGGGTATAAGTATGTTATTGGGGTGATGCTTTACAAACTCAAGCGCTAAATCTGCCCACCTATTGCTTATGGCACGATGCTCAGCAACCATTGCGTAAAACTCTGCAAGAAGGTCGTTAGCACTCGCTAAACCAGCCTCTGCGGCAGCTAACCATTCACTATTCTTGAGTAACACTTCGTGATTCTTCTCATATACCTCCTTGTCATACTCGGCAAATGTTCGGCGATACTGCCTGAGGTCATCGCTTATGCTTAGTCCTGACAAAGTGTAGTCGTATAACGCATTGCGCTCGGCACGAAACTTGAGTCTTGATGGCTCTAAATACAACTGCGCACAATCTAAATTACGAAAAGTTACCTCTGCAGGTATAATGCCATCAACACAGCCTCGGAACTGAAACTTTCCATTGTCAAGGTACGCTGTGTCACACTGCTCGTACCATATATCCCCACGCTTCACGGGATAGGATAGACATATCATCTCTCCCTCTTCAGCATTTGCGATAGTGCCCGTTAATGTAAACTCCTTGCCACTGTTGCAAGATACAAGCAACGCAATGGATATCAGTATTATAGTATTTTTCATATATAGTTTAAGCATATTGTGCAGAAGGTCTACAAAAATTGAGTTAGAATAAACTGCGAATAAATTCTGTTCGTTGGTTATTTGCAACGTTTAATAGTTCAAATACTTGATCGTAATTTGTTGCCCCAAGCAGTCGCTTTACTTCACTTTCACCACCTCGTTGTAATGCATACTCTATTATAGCAGCAGCTATGACATTAGACAGTTGTACATCCTCCTTTAGTGATATATCAAGATACTCATTGCTATTAAAATCGATATTATGCTGCACTATAAAGTCTTTTGCTATATGTTTTATTGCTTTATAGTCTTGTTTTGTAGCACCTCCATAATATGTAGCAATGCCTTCGTGTAAAAATAGCGGAGCATTTGGATACAGAGGTAGCAAAATGGCGTGAACGATTTCGTGAATATGGTCTAATCTGGTAGAGAGGATAACGTTGTTAAGGGTGCGACCTGCATACGATTTGTGTGAACGTATTGGGGTGTATGTAAGTCCAATCATATTGGCGCAGTCATCAATACTCATACCGACAATATAGACAATTTTATTGTTAGTTAAGTTGTAGTTGCGAATAAATGTATCAGCAAATTTTGCAGACTTCTTCACTGCCATCATATCCATGGTAATTCCACTACCAATGTAAAATTCTACGCAACCTTTATGATATTGTGTATATCGATTTTTGATTGCATCAAAATAGTTCATTAAACGCCAGCCTCTATCAGTGCGCATTGCGCAGATTTTATAAATAGCGTTAATCAAACCTCCTTTGATTACGCTATCAGGATAGTAGGCAATTGTGTTTATCTCGTATATTTCATTGGTGAGTTTGCGAATATTGTATGTATTCAACATGCCGTCTTTATGCAGTCTATTATGGATGTCACAATTACCCTCTATCCAAAATTGTGAAGTATCAGAGTTAGTATCAATAGCATTTATATATTCTCTCCACACCTGACCAATAGTGGATAGATTTTCATCGTTGTTGAAATACCCCAACTCAGAAGAGAAGGTGAGCCTTTGAGCATTAGCATGAAAACTAAACAGAAGATAAATTATGCTAATAGTCAGCTTAAAAAACTTCATGGCAGCGTTGTAATAAGTTTGATTTATCAACTATATATCACTTCCCGATATGAATTTTTGCTTGTTCTGCATCAAACCCAACGGTTTTGAGCACAATCGTTCCACTTCTATCTATAACAAAACAGGTTGGAGTGGACTGTACGCCATACTTTATCTTAAATGGTGAGTAATCTGGCATCAATTCAGATATAAACATATAGTCATCGGAATATTGATTGCGAAATTCTTTCAGCTCCTCAATGGTGCTAACAGAGTAGTATACAACTATTGCAAGGTTTTCCTCTGCAAACTCCTCGCGCAGGGCTGCAAGTTCTCTGCGACCAGAACGCCCCATACAACCCAAACCGCCATAGATAAGCAAGATATTTTTATTTTGGTGTTCATCCCAAACAAATTTATTGCCATCCGCATCAACAACATCAATCGGAGCGAATTGCATACCTACTTCTATCTGCGGTGTTGCGATATGCTCTTTTATAGCCTTTGCGCATTCAGACTTACGCAGGTCGCGAGGAAGTTTAGATAAAATATTTTGAAGAGTATCTTTCTCAATATCTAATCTAAGCATAAAACAACGCCTCAGTCCACTCGGCGTGGCTGAATACTCAATAGCAAGTTCCTTATTTCTTCTATCTGCGTAGGTCTCTAATTCTACTGCCTTTATGTATAACGAGTCCTCTTTTTCGGCATATAATTCGGCTAATCTTTCGCCCTCTATTTCGTACTCTGCCCATAAGACGCTATCGGCATTTATATACTCTTGTTCGCGCTCTGCACTATGAAACTTGGGTGCGCACTGAACGAATACCAAACAACAAAGAGTGATAGATAAAAATCTTTTCATAATAAAAACTATTTCCCGATGCAAAACGAGGAGAAAATTGACTGGAGTATTGTGTCCGAGGTAATGCTACCTGTAATCTCGCCTATGTGGTTGATAGCCAGACGAATATCTTCGGCAAGCAGCTCGGATGATATATTGTTTACAAGGGCAGTATGTGCGGTGGCGAGAGCTGTATGTGCAGCAGTAAGAGCCTCATAATGGCGCAAATTTGAGACTACAGCCTCACCGCGGTAGGCGGCTGTTGTGTCAACTGTTTCGCGAAGGGCATGGGTTAGATTTTCAATGCCGACATTCTCGCGAGCAGATATGTAAATTGCCTGAGAATTGTTGCGCTCCGGGGTTGTGTCTGCCTTATTAACAACGTGGATAAGTGTCTGGTTTTCCGAAAGTTCTACTGTCTCAAAGTTGCCAGTAGGCTCTGCCATGCTTATGACTATTTGGGCTCTCTTTATCGCTGAAAGAGTGCGCTCAATGCCCATGCGTTCAAGTGTGTCGTCTGTTGTACGAATACCTGCAGTATCGATAAATCGGAAGCGTATGCCGTCAATGACGATGCTCTCCTCAATAGTGTCGCGTGTTGTACCTGCAATATCCGATACCATAGCCCTCTGTTCCCCCACAAGGCGGTTTAAAAGGGTGCTCTTACCAACATTTGGTGCGCCGATAATAGCAACACCAACACCGTTACGAATTGCGTTACCCGTATGGAAAGAGTTTTTGAGCTTTTCAACCACCTCCATTGTGGCAATGAGCATCTGCTCTAATCGACTGCGGTCGGCAAATACAACATCCTCCTCGCCAAAGTCTAACTCTAATTCAAGTAGCGAAGTTAGCTCTATCAGATTGTTCCTCAAACTGTTAAGTGTGTCAGAATATCCGCCGCGCATCTGTGTTGAGGCTATGAGGTGCGCCGCCTGAGAGTCTGCGGCGATAATGTCTGCAACAGCCTCGGCCTGTGAGAGGTCTATACGTCCCGCAGCAAAGGCACGAGCTGAGAATTCGCCCGGCTCGGCAAGCCTTGCCCCGTGCTCACAGAGTAGGGTGATAATTCTGTTTACGATATATCTTGAGCCGTGGGTGGAGATTTCGACACTCTGCTCACCAGTATATGAGTGTGGAGCGTGAAACACAGATACTAGTACGTCGTCAACGACCTGTTCTCCATCCATAATATCCCCGTAGTGGAGTGTGTGGGTTGCAGCCTCAGTAAGAGCTTTGCGTCCACGGAAAACCTTGTCACACAGAGCAATAGAACCCTCGCCGCTCACTCTGATAACGGCGATAGCTCCACCAGTAGCACTTGCTGGGGCGACGATGATACCTTGACTAAACATTATGCTCGTGGTTTTGGTTTGTTAATTCTGAGCTTCTGTCCTGGGCGAATAACGGTAGATTTAAGCCTATTCCAACGCATAATATCCTTAACAGAACAGCGGTTGCGCTTAGCAATAGAGCCAAGGTTGTCGCCACTGCGTACAGTGTATGTGTATCCAATGCCCTCGGCGCGCTTCTTGTCCAAATTTGCAGGGTTGATATACTCCTTAAGGTATAGCGAATCCTTTGAGTATATCTCATCCTGCTTGTCGATGAACTGAGCAATGTAATTTGTCGGCAGGCGCAACGCATACGGTTTGCGGGCGGCAGGGATGATGTCAATCCTGTACTGTGGATTGAGAATTTTGAGCGTCTCAATAGGTATGCCAAGTGTTGATGCCACCTGACCTAAGTGCATTGTACGGTGAATGGTCACAGTGTCTGTGGCGATACACTCTGGCGAACTATGTGGGGTGATGTTGTGCTGCTGGTGGTATGTGTATGCATACGATGCAGCGATAAACTTTGGAACATAACCCCTTGTCTCTGCATTCAGGTCGTAGTAGATATCCCAGTATGTCTTTGCATTGCCGGCTCTTGCTAGGGCACGGCTAATTCTTCCAGGGCCGGCATTATATGCAGCCAAGGCAAGTGCCCAATCACCAAAGGTGTTATAGAGATATTTGAGGAATGAGCATGCAGCGCGTGTAGAGAGAACGATGTCGCAACGCTCATCGACAAGCGAATTAATCTCCAATCCTAGATTCTTACCCGTTGAAGGCATAAACTGCCAAAGACCCACAGCGCCTACGCGAGAGGTGACAGTCGGGTTAAGGTTAGACTCAATAATGGCAAGTGTGCGCAACTCCACTGGCAGTCCGGCATTTATGAGCTCCTGCTCAAAAATTGGGAAGTAGAACTTTGAGAGCGCAATCACACGACTCATCGGGCTCCACTTATTCTCAAGGTAGTAATCTATATATTGTCGTACAACGCTGTTGTATGGCAGGTGCACTGGGGAAACCATCTTTTGCAGACGCATCTTGTAGAGGCTATCTTTCGGCAGGTTGCACTCCTCAGTTAGTTCTGTTGAGAACTGCTCAAAGTAGTCGTCGTGGCTCTTGTTTGCGCTCAATGTCTGCCAGATGTGTAGCAATGAGTCTATCTGTGTTGGGGTGAGTGTATGACGGAGGGTATCTATTCTTGGTGCAGGCTTAGGCTCTACACGAATAGTATCGGTGACCACCACTCGCACAGTGTCGTATATAGTTACGACATTTTGTGTTGTTGTCTTTTTCTTGAAAATATTCTTCTTAAAAATATTCAAACGAATAGGCCCCGCCACAGTGCTAAAAAAGGTGAGTGTGGCGAGTAGTAATATTGTGAGTTTTTTCATACTTAAAACTTAAAACAGAAGTTCATGCCCATGGTGGCTGTGGTGCCAAGTCCTGGTTGGTAAGCATAGTTAATCATCGGCGTAATATCCACGCTCAAGTCGTCAGAGATATCGTAGTCGCGCAGGTGTGCATCCACATGGGCATCCATAATCTGCAAGAGATATATTCCGGCGGTGAGGATGATACAGAGGTCGCGATTTCGGCGATAGCTATTTCTGAGGTTCTTGAGGAACGACGATGCATAGCGACCACCAAACTCATCTTGGGAGCCGTTAGGGTAGAGCTCAGGGTGCTCGTCGTAGTCAAAACGTAGACGATAAGCCTTCTTAAATCGCTGATAGCCACGATTGTTCCAGTCAATACAGTAGATAGTTGTGGCAAAACCTCCAATGACTATAGGCACACGCCAGTAGCTCTTGTTGTATACCTGACCTGCACCAGGACAGATTGTGGCAAGCGTCGTAGCACGCGAAACAGCCGACACGTCATTTGTCGCATAACATACAGCCGCATCACCAATAAAGTAGATGTACGAGGCGAGAGTTGTGAACATAAAGGTCTGCTTGAGGGTGTTGTGTTTAATCATCTCTCGCTGCAGGGCGTTCATCTCCTCGGTGCGCTTTAGACTTTGGTCTGTCATTATCTCAAACTGCTGCTTGAGAGGCTTATATTTGTTTTGCTGATGCACCCACATGCCAATAGATGTTCCCAATGTAGAGTAGAGTATCGGAAGCTTCCAATACTGCTTGTTATAGATCTGTCCAAATCCTGGGAGAATTGCCGAGGTGAAACTGACCCTGCGCAGCGACATGGAGTCGCTGATAAATGGTCGCTTGCCATCGCGTTTCTCAATCCTGCGACGGAGTCGCTCTGCCTTGGCAAGTGAGTCGCGCTTGTTGCCAATTACAGAGTCTGCAAAAATTACACGACGTAGGGAGTCGGGTAGAGCCATGCGTAGCGAGTCAGAGACCACAATGAGCGAATCCTTTGGCAGTGTGCGGAGTGAATCTGCTAGCTTTGATATACGTATTGAATCGCGGCGAGCAATGGCTGCAGAGTCAATCTTTACGAGCATACCGCCGTTTACAACACGTTTCTCTCCACGCAGTGGGCGTGTGTATGGATTTACCTGTGCAATGCTGAGCGTTGTGACAAAAAATGTTGCCACAATGGTAAGGAGTATTTTAACGTAACTCTTTGCCATACTAATACTTGGAAAAACGCTCAATAAAGCGGTCAATGTCGCTATCGTTCTCAAACCCGATTGTAATCTTGCCACCTCCACTCTTAGTACGCTTGATAGAGATATTCTCAGAGAAGAATTGCTCAAGATACTCCACAAGGCGAGTGTAGCTCTCTGGATACTCCTCATCAACTGTAGCCACCGGCTTACTCTTACCCTCAGCAAGTGTGCGAACATACTCCTCGGTCTGGCGCACAGAGAGGTTGGCTTTGATAATCTTTTTCAGTACGGCAATCTGCTGCTTCTCGCCCTCAGCCGAAGCGATAGCCTTAGCATGTCCCATAGATATTGCACCCTCCTTTACAGCGAGCTGAACAGGATCTGCAAGACGAAGAAGACGCATATAATTTGCTACGGTAGAGCGACGCTTACCGACCTTCTCAGCAAGGGCATCCTGTGTAAGACCGCACTCGTCAATCAGGCGCTGCATGCTCAGCGCAATCTCAATGGCATTGAGGTCCTGACGCTGAATATTCTCAACCAGTGCCATTGCATGTAGATTCTCATCGTCTACATTGCGAATATAGGCAGGAAGAGTCTCAAGACCTGCAAGCTGAGCTGCTCGCCAACGACGCTCACCGCTGATAATTAGATACTTATCGCCCTGCTTGCGTACAGTTATTGGCTGAATAAGACCCAATGTGCGCAGTGAATCAGCAAGCTCCTCAAGGGCTGTCTCGTCAAATGTTCGTCGAGGCTGTGTGGGGTTGGGAATGCACTCCTCAACCTTAATCTCTGCCATCTCTGACATTGGTTTTGCCTTAATATCTATTGTTTCGCTTCCGAAAATCGCGCCTAATCCGCGACCTAAACCTTTCTGTTTTGCCATATTATTTTCTTGTCTTTCTATTTCTCTTCAAAAACTCCTTTGCAAGTGTCAGATATGCTACAGCGCCTACAGCTGCGGCATCATAGAGCATCACAGGCTTGCCGTGTGATGGAGCCTCACCCAGACGAACATTGCGCTGAATGATAGTGTCGTATGCCAACTCTCCAAAGTACTCGCGCACCTCAGAGACAACCTGATTGTTCAGACGATTGCGCATGTACATCGTCATCACAAAGCCCTCAATCTCAAGATTTGGGTTAAGTCCGCTCTTGACTCTGTTGTAGGTGTTCAGGAGCTTGCTCAATCCCTCAAGGGCAAGGTATTCGCACTGAACAGGTATAAGTATTGAGTCTGCCGCAGTTAGAATGTTTACGGTGGTAAATCCTAACGATGGCGAGCAGTCGATAAAGATGTAGTCGTAGTTATCTTTTACAGAGTCTACGATATTCTTGATGATGTGGTGGCTATTCTCCATTGTCGGAAGCTCGGTCTCGGCGGCTACAAGCTCTATGCTTGATGGTAGCAGCCATAGATTCTTCACATCCTCACTCTTAAGAATCACCTCCTCAGCACGACATTCACCGGTGATGCACTCGTAGATACCCTTAAGATTGATATCAAAACCTAAACCCGAGGTGGCATTTGCCTGCGGGTCGGCATCAAGAAGCAGTACCTTTTTGCCTAGCAGGGCAATAGAGGCTGCCAAATTTATCGCTGTGGTGGTCTTACCTACGCCACCTTTTTGGTTTGCTAATGCTACAACTTTTCCCATAAAAACGGTTTGAGTGTCAAAATATCGTGCAAATTTAATAAAATTAAATTGAAACGCCATACAAATCCGCAAAATTGATTATCTTTGTAGGCAAATTTGTACTCTATGACTGACGAAAGTGTAGATATTGGCTTGGACTGCAACGATAATAATCCGCTTGAGGAGCAGGGCTTTGAGAAGATTCCGCGCAAGGGAAATTTTCCAACATTCCTTGACCTTAATGTTATGATTGCTGTCATTGTCTTTGCCCAGGTAGTTGTCTCGGTGCTTGGTGTAGCATTGGGTCTGCCTATGCCAAAGATGCTAAGTGGTGAAATTGTTGATATTGAGCAATTTATCGGGGCTCAGGTGACGCGTGGACAGAGCTTTGCCGTTATCTATCCGCTATCGATGATTTTTGCTAGTCTGTTGCTCTATTTTTACATCCGTTTTCGAGATGGAAAGGGACGAATTGCACGCGCTTCAACTCGTGGCTTTAATCCGAATGTGATTCTCGGTGGATTAATTTGGCTTATCTCTGTGCAGGTGGTCGTAGAGCCTCTTTCGCTGCTTATACCCGCAGCGAATGAACACTCAGGTCAGGGCTTTTGGGCGATAGTTACAGCCATTGTTTTTGCACCTGTTTTTGAGGAGTTGATATTTAGAGGATTAGTGCTGGAATCTATGTTGAGGCGCCATAGGAGGCTCTTTTCTGTGATAGTGTCATCTGTGATTTTTGCCATTGTTCACTTTGATCCGTCGGTGATGTTTTCGGCCTTTGTTTCGGGTCTTGTTTTTGGAACAATTTACCTGCATACAAACTCTATTTTTTCTACCATAATTCTGCATTCGATTAACAATGCAATAGCCTATTCGCTAATCACTCTTGATTTGGAAAATCTCTCCTATTATCAGATTTTGGGTGGAGGTTCTCTTTACTACTCGGTCTATGGCGTTTGCTTTGTGATTTGCGTGGTTGCAACTGTTGAAACGTGGCGTCGCCGAAAACGAAAAATTGGCTCGCTTTAGTAGATTTTGATTTGATTTAGAGAGGGAAAAATGGCTTCAGGTCTATTTTTCTCTCTTTTTTGCAATATTATTACGTAGTAATACGTTGTATTCCGACGAAAAATTGTATATTTGCAGGTTGAATATGAAGAATTGGAGTTACATATCGGTTTTTATAGTGCTTTTCTTTGCTACATCATGTCGTGAGGCGTCAACGCTCTTTGGTTACGATACGGTGGCTAAGGTGGGGCATAGCGTACTTACTGGTACTGAGATTTCAGCTGCAGTACCAAAGGGCCTTTCTGGTTCGGACTCTGTGAGTTATGTAGAATCGTACGTTGATAAGTGGATAATTCGCCAGCTCAAACTCCAGGAGGCAGAGCTTATTTTTTCATCCTCTGAGGCGGATATAGATCGCATGGTTGAGGAGTATCGTCAGTCGTTGCTTATTCGCAAGATTGAACAGTACTACCTTGATAAGGACTCTAATTTCCAAATTACGGATAAAGAGATTGAGGAGTATTACAACGCTCACAAGAGTGATTTCAGACTCTCTTCGCCAGTTGTTAAGGGTTATGCCGTGGCTGTGCCGGAGAAGTATCGCCGTCGTGAGTGGTTGCTCAAGATGTTGCGCTCTCCTAAGGCTGGAAACTTTGAGGAGGCAGAGCAGGATTGTCTAAAGAGCAATTTTAGACTTGTAAAGTACGATGATTGGGTCGATTATGCGGAGTTTTTGGCAAATCTTCCCCTTCTTCGCTCTGCAAATCATGAGAAGCTGCTCTCTGAGCGAGGCGTGCAGCAGATTCACTATCAATCTACCTATTACTATTTTCGTGTGATAGATATGCTCAAGGCTGGAGAGCCTATGCCGCTGTTTATGGCAAAAGATAAGATTGTAAGGATTCTTACCAATCGCCGTCAAGGTGAGGTTATTCGCCAAAATGAGCAACGTATTCGCCAGAATGCCGATAATAACGGTTTGGTTAAAATTTATGTAGATTCGTTGAATATAAACTAAAAAAGAGATATGAAGAAAGTATTATTGACAGCGTTGGCTGTTGTGCTGGCAGGTGCCGGACTCTATGCAGAGAAGAGATTTGTTATGCTTGACAAGGTGGTTGCTGTTGTTGGAAACTCATCTATTATGCACTCTGAGGTGGAGCAGACTGCTCAGCAACTTGTTGAGGCACGTCGTGCTGAGGGTTATACATCTGACCGAGACCCTAAGAATGAGGCATTGGAGCAGTTGTTGATGCAGAAGCTACTCTATAACCAGGCACTTATTGACTCTGTTGAGGTAAATATGGGAGATATTGTGCAGCGTGTAGAGATGCAGGTGCAGAATATGACCGAGGAGGCTGGCTCTATCGTAGAGCTTGAGCGCAAGAGCCACATGCCAATCTATCACATCCGTGAGCTTGTTCGCCGTCAGGTAGAGGAGCAGACCTACGCCTCAGCTATGCAGAACGATGTTATTGGCAAGGTGAAGGTTGTGCCTGGTGAGGTAGAGCGCTTCTACAATACTACTAACAAGGAGGATTTGCCAATTATCGCTGAGCAGTATGTATACGCCCACATTACTAAGTATCCAAAGGGAATGGATGTGGCTAAGCGTCGTACTCGCGAGCGCCTGCTTGATATGCGTGAGCGAATTGTTACTGGTAAGGCTCAATTTGCAACTTTGGCACGTATGTACTCAATTGATGGCGCAGCTATCCGTGGTGGAGAGCTTGAGCCTACAACCCTTAATGGTTGGGTTAAACCGTTTGCCGATGCTGTTGAGGAGCTTAAGCCTGGTCAGGTCTCTGAGGTTGTTGAGACTCAGTTTGGTCTGCACATTATCCAGATGATTGACAAGCGTGGAAATCTCTACCACTGCCGTCACATTGTCCTTCGTCCTACATTTACTACTGACGAGATTGTGGCGCCAATGCTCGAGTTGGATAGCATTGCAAACCTTATCCGTAAGGACTCTCTTACTTTTGAGGCGGCAGCTTTGGCACACTCAGATGATAAGCACTCAAAGCAGAATGGCGGTATTGTAACTAACCACGACCTTTTGGAGCACTACTCAGCCTTTGATGCAAAACTTACAGCGACCAAGTTCCTCAAGGAGGACTTTGGCGTTGGTGGCGGAAAGAGTATTGACGACTACAATACTATCCGCTATATGAAGAAGGGCGATATATCAACAGCCTTCCGCTCTTCAGATATGAACGGAAATGATTTGTGTAAGATTATTAAACTTGTAGATATTATCCCTTCACATACAGCTACGCTTGAGGAGGATTATCTCCGTCTTGAGCAGATAGCTCTTCAGGAGAAGCAGCAGCAGATGTTCCAGCAGTGGCTTAACAAGAAGATTGAGACTATGTACATCTATATCTCGCCAGAGTTCCGCGATGGTGACTTCTTGAATAAGAGTTGGGTTAAAAAAGATATGAAGTAGTGCGTAAAGTATTTGTAACCATATCGGCACTTTTTATTGCGGCTGCGAGCATTGTCTTTGCGGGCAGTACGGGTATGCCTCGTCTGCCAGAGCAGCAGAGTCGTGAGCAGCAAGAGCAGAAGAGGTCCGATAAATATGTGGACATGAAGTCCGATGCGGGTCGCCAAACGCAGATTGGAGGTCGTAAGATTCTGATTGCTGTGGGCAACTTCGCAGCTCATCATAATGGTACTGTCATCACTTGTGACAGTACTGTTCGTTATTCAGACTCTCACCTTGAGTGCTTTGGTAATGTACTGATAAATAAGGGTACAACCTTTATTTACGGCGATAGGGCAGAGTATGATGGTGAGAAGAATGAGGCGCGTATATACTCTGATATTATTAAGGTCGTTGATGGTACAACGACAATGTATACCTACAACTTTACATTCAATACCAAGAGTAATATCGGAACATATACAGGTGGTGGAGTGGTTATAGATGATAAGAACCGCCTTGAGTCTGATAGGGGCTTTTATAATGCAGACACAAAGGATATTATCTGTGTAGAGCGTGTGGAGATGCGTGACGATAAGTATCAGATGAAGGGTGATTCGGTTATCTATAACATGGATACCAATAATGCTCGCTTCTTCCGAAATACCAATATCTGGAATCAGGAGGATAACGAGTACCTGTATGCTGACTGTGGAGAGTTCCGTGATTCGGAGGATTTGTATCGCCTTACGGAGAATGGATATATCCTTACCGAGGAGCAGGAGCTCTGGAGCGATAGCCTTGACTACTATCGCGAGCGTGGCTATGCACTTCTGCGTCACAATATCCAGATTGATGACAATAAAAATAAGATTATCGCCTTTGGAGATTGGGGTGAGTATTGGAAGGAGCCGGGTAATGCCTTCCTTACTAAAAATCCAGCACTGGTAAGCTACGATACTGAGCAGGGAGATTCGCTCTTTATCCGTTCAGATTCGATGTATCTTATCACCAAGGACCCAGTTGCTGAACGCCTTGAGCGTGAGCGTATCGCTAAGCACCGTGCCGACTCTATCGCACTTGCGGACTCTTTGGCTAAGGTTGCTAAGGAGGCTGAGGCCGCTAAGGCTGCTGCAAAACCTGCTACAAGTAGTGAGGAACACGGTGAGATTGAAGAGGAGAAACCTTCGACACCTGTCACCAGTCAGCAGCGTCGTGAACAGGCTCTTGCTGCTCTTGATAAGATGAAAAAGAGTAATAGTAAGGGGCGTGGCGAAGATAAGGGTCGCAAGAGTCAGACAGAGAAGGGTAAAACATCATCCTCAGCCTCAGCACCGTCAGCCTCTCCAAAGAGTGATAACGGCAGCAAAGTAGACAATGTTGCTAAAGCAACAGAGCAGGGAGCTGTTGCCACACCTATGCAGGCAGATACTCCGGGTAGAGGTGAAAGTACAAAGGTAGATACACTTGCAGTAGATTCGTTAGCAAAGGATTCGCTTGCCGTAGACTCTCTGTTGCCTGATAGCCTTAAGAGCCCTCTTGATACACTGACAGTTAAGCAGCGTAAGGCTCTTGAGAGGGCGGCGGCAAAGGCTATAAAGCAGCATATCCGTGACTCTGTGAAAAAGGTTAAAGCCGATAGCCTTCGTGTTAAACTGGACTCTATTGCTGCACGTCGCCAGGCTAAGCGTACGGCATATTATAAAAAGCTTGAGCGTCAAGACTCTATTTTTAGAGCTAAGGCTCGACTGCGTGCCGATAAGAAGTTGCGTAAGAGGGTACTTCGCCTTGAGCGTCGAGGTATAACAATTAAGCCGGTACATGACTCGGTATTTAGGCAGATAGACTCTATAATCTATGCTGACTCTGTGCCACATGACTCACTGGTACGCCATATGCTTGACTCTATAATTGCCAAGCACTTCCCTCGCAAGGAGAAGGTTGATACCACGGCTATGGCAACAGATACCGTAGCTGTAGACTCCACTTTTAAGCTTATTATGGCGATTAAGAATGTGCGAATGTTCCGCAGTGATGCACAGATGGTCTGCGATTCGCTCATTTCGCGTAGTACCGACTCAATAATTCACCTTTATAAGAGTCCGGTGCTGTGGAATGAGGAGAATCAGATTATCTCCGACAGTATGCACATCTATAGTACTGGTGGCAGACTTACAAAGGCTAAGTTTGAGGGCCATCCGATGACCATTGCAGAGATTGATACGGCTCACTATAATCAGGTGGCTGGTAAGGAGATGATTTCATACTTTAATGATAAGAATGAACTCTATCGTAACGATGTGAACGGAAATGTGCAGACCATATATTATATGCAGGAGCAGGACTCACCTCAAATCACTATGATGGCATATGTCGAGAGTGGCGATATGACTGCTTACCTTGAGAATCGCCAGCTTAAGGGTATCACTTATCGTACAAATCCAACCTATTTCTTCTATCCGATAGATAAGATACCTGAGGACCGAGATACTAAACTCAAGGGATTTAAGTGGGAGGCAAATCGTCGTCCAAATAGAGATAGTGTAATGACACGCACTATTCGCCCAACCGAGAGAGTTGAGAGGGGTAACCTTCCACGACCAAACTTCCCTATTGAGAGGTCTATGACACTTCGCAGAGAGCGCCTGCTTGAACTGGGTCGTTGGCGTGATAGAACAGATACACTATCTATTGAGACTATAGAGTGGGTGGAGTCAGTAAGTGAGTAGTGTGAAATTAGTTGATTTTTAGAATAGATATGTTTGATAAAAAGAATCTTAGATTTGAGACCCGACAGATACATGGAGGTTATAGTGTAGATCATACGGGTTCTCGTGGCTTGGCTATATATCCAACGGCAGCATACCACTTTAAGAGTTGCGACCATGCTGCTAATCTCTTTGAGCTTAGCGAGCCAGGAAATATATACACCCGACTGCATAATCCTACAACTGCGGCGTATGAGCAGCGTATAGCTTCTCTATATAACGCCGTTGGTGCGCTTGCAGTCTCTTCTGGCATGGCGGCAATATTTATTACCGTTACAGCACTTGCTCAGGCGGGTGATAATATCGTCGCTGCACCATTCCTCTATGGTGGTACATATAACCAGTTTAGAGTCTCGTTGCGTAAGCTCGGTATTGAGGTCCGTATAGCGGCTTCGGAGGCAATTGAGGACTTTGAGGCTCTTATTGATGGCAATACTAAGATGCTCTATGTCGAGAGTATGGGCAATCCAACATGTGACGTGGCAGACCTTGAGGCGCTTGCTCGTCTGGCAACAGCATACGATGTGCCTTTTGTTGTTGATAACACCTTTGGAGCGGCAGGTTACTTGTGTAATCCATTCGATTGGGGTGCAAATATCGTTGTAGACTCTGCGACAAAGTGGATTAACGGTCACGGCACAGCTATGGGTGGTATTATCGTTGATGGCGGAAATTATAATTGGGGTAATGGTAAGTTCCCTCAGATTGATGGCCCATCCGAGGGCTATCATGGGCTCAATATCTATGAGACTTTTGGAAATCAGGCGTTTATCGTTAAGTGCCGTGTAGATGGCTTGCGCGATTTTGGCTGCTCGCCATCGCCATTTGATTCATATCTTATGATGCTCGGTCTTGAGACTCTATCTCTGCGTGTGGCTTATCAGGTTGAGAGTTGCCGTGCTCTGGCTGAGTATTGTCGTGAGCATCCAAAGATTGCGAGAGTGAGTTATGTAGGCTTTGAGGAGCATCCAGGCTATCGTAACGCTCAGAAGTACTATCGCTTTGGAGCATCGGCTGTGATGAATATTGAACTTAAGGGAACGCTTGAGAGCACTGTAAAGTTCGTGGAGTCGCTCAACCTTATGGGTAACATGACAATGATTGGCGATAGTATTAGCGTTGTTACCCATCCTGCATCTACAACTCACAAGCAGCTCTCTGAGCAGGATTTGGCTGCTGCAGGTGTTACCCCTACACTACTTAGAATATCACTCGGATTGGAGAATGTAGAGGATATTATCGACGATTTTGAACAGGCTTTTGAGAATATAGATGAGTAGAGTATATCACTATCCACACCCATTTACCACCGAGGGTGGTTTTACCTTCCCTTCGCTTGACATTGCATACGATACTTACGGTCAGATGAACCAAAGTAAGAGTAATGTCATCTGGGTGTGTCATGCACTTACAGCAAACTCTGACGTGGCAGATTGGTGGCCTCATACGGTGGAGGAGGGGTGCTTCCTTGACCCTGCAAAGTACTTTACCGTCTGCGCCAACTTCCTCGGCTCGCACTATGGCACTACTGGTCCACTATCTATAAATCCGGCTACTGGTGAGCCTTGGTATTCCGATTTCCCGATGATTACTGTCAGAGATATGGTGCGTGTACATCAATTGCTGGCAGAATATCTCGGCATTAAGAGCGTTAAATTGCTTATTGGTAGCTCTATTGGTGGTTTTCAGTGCCTTGAGTGGGCAGTTATGCAACCCGATTTTGCTCAGAAGGCAGCATTTATAGCAACCACTCCTCGTACGCTCGCTTGGGCGTCGGGCTTTAATGAGTCGCAGCGTATGGCTATCGAGTGCGACCCCACTTTTGGAGAGCGTTGTGCAGAGGCTGGAGAGCAGGGTATGGCCGTTGCACGCAGTATCGCTCTGCTGAGCTATCGTGGCGGTATGGCTTACAATATCTCTCAGGAGGATGCAGACCCCAATAACGCCTCGTTTAACCGCAGAGTGCTGAGCTATCAACGCTATCAGGGTGAGAAACTCCGTCGCAGGTTTAACGCATACTCATACTATCGCCTCTCGCAGGCTGTAGACTCACATAATCTTGGCCGCGAGCGTGGTAGGGTTGAGGATGTGCTGAAGAGTATCAAGGCAAAGAGCCTTGTGGTATCTATTACCTCCGACATTCTATTCCCACCTGAGGACCATGATATTTTGGTAACGAATATACCTGATGTGACATATCGCACTATAGACTCAGTTTTTGGTCACGATGGTTTTTTGGTTGAGCATGAACTTTTGAATCAGATAATTTTAGACTTTATAAAAGATGAATAGTAAAAAATTACAAATTGGACTCTTTGGCTTTGGTACCGTTGGCAAGGGTCTATATGATGTTCTGAAGCGTATTGGCGCAGACAATGTTGAGATTTGCCATATCTGCGTGCGCGATTTATCAAAACCTCGCTCTGTAGAGGCGAAGTTTACTGATAACCCAGATGATATATTCTCTAATCCAGAGGTGAACTTTATCGTTGAGCTTATTGATGATGCAGAGGCTGCCTATACAATCGTAAAAACAGCACTCATGAAGCGTCTGCCGGTTGTTTCGGGTAATAAGAAGATGCTCGCCTACCATATTGAGGAGCTTATGGAGCTTCAGCAGCAGTATAATACAGCTCTGCTCTATGACGCATCAGCTTGTGGCTCTATTCCGGTTATCCGTAACCTTGAGGAGTATTATGATAACGACCTGCTCACATCTGTAAAGGGTATCCTTAACGGCTCGTCAAACTTTATCCTCAGTAAGATTTTTAACGAGAAGATGTCCTATCCAGACGCTCTTAAGCTTGCGCAGGATTTGGGCTTTGCTGAGAGCAATCCTTCACTCGATATTGACGGCTGGGACTCGCTCTTTAAGCTTATTATTATCACCGTTCACGCCTTTGGTCTCTATGTTGCGCCGGAGAAGATTTTTACCTACGGTATCAGCAATATGAACGACAGCGATATCCGCTTTGCTACAGAGAAGGAGCGCCGCTTTAAGCTCGTGGCTCATGTGGAGAAACTTGCCGATAATCGCCTTATTATGAGCGTTATGCCACAGCTTATCTCTCGCAATAAATATATCTATAGCGTTGAGGATGAGTTCAATGGTGTGGTTATTAAGGGCCTTTTCTACGACAAGCAGTTTATGTTCGGTCGTGGTGCGGGTGGATATCCAACAGGTTCAGCTGTGTTGAGCGATATTACTGCATGCCTCTATAACTATAAGTATGAGTATAAGAAGCATAATAACTCACAGCTGCCTACCTATACAACTGACCACTCTTTCCGCGTATATTATCGCTATGCAGACGCTGAGGATCTTGCACTGCTCCACTTTGACTCTATTAGCGAGAACTATATCTCAGATGACTATAAGTATGTCGTTGGTCGTATCTCTCTAACTGAGCTGCATCGTAATCAGGAGGAGTTGCGTAAGCGTAACATCTTTATCGCGGCTTACCCAAGAGACTAATTTGTCGTGCATTTGTCATCAAAAGCACGCATCTGCGGCACATCCCTTAATAAGTAGTGGCGGCTGTACGTTTTGTACTATCCGCCACTACTTTTTTGCACGATGCACCACAGCTACCTACTTTTGACGACAAATGATAGGCGATTGCAACCCTCTATTTGCATTTTATCTATTAAATAGCTAACTTAGCAAATATTATTAGATGAAAAGTAGAAAATGAAGACGTTTAGAAGAGGTTATTTTAGGTCGGGAGATTTTTATGCCATTCTGCCGACGATTATCATAACTCCGATATTGAGCTACATGTTGTCATTGGAAGATAGATATCCGACTTGGCCTTTGTGGCTGGTATCTGCTTTTCCGGTCTTATTGGTGATTTTGGATTTGCTACGTTGTAACTATGTAACGATCACCGATACAGAGATTGCATTTATACACCCATATCTCAGAACGTACAAAGAGGTACTATTTAAGGATATTACTCGTGTAAAGTTTGACTTGGCAAGTAGAGCTATGATGAGAGTTATAGTATGGACACGCGATGGTGAGCGATTTAGCAAAGGGTTAGGATTAGTCCGTTGGCAGGATATAGATAATTTGGTCGATATATTTATCAGTCACGGAATAGAGGTTGATAAATATTGGAAAGACAAACTTAAATATTAAGTAGAAGAGGGGATATATAACATTGTTTAAGCATTGTGGGTTATGAAACGATTTTCGTTGATACTATTTGCTGTGCTGGTATGTGGCTCAATCTCTGCACAGAAGCTAACAGAAGCGCAAATGGATAAGTTGATGCAGTGGACTCCGGGGCTTATAAAGTTATCAGATTGTCTGCCGTATTATAAAGCAAATGATTGCGAGGCTCAATTGCAAAAAAAGCCAAAGGATTGGCAATGGGGCTTTAGTATGGGTAGTAGGGCAAAGTTGGGAGATACACTCAAATTTGCATACTCTGTAAATAGCGAATACTCTGCCTACGACCTGCCAATAGTTGATAACTATGCCTATCGTATCACATATAAGGACAAAGATTCAAACCTTGTCAGTGCAGTTTCAAAAACTACATTGCTCTTTATTAAAGACCGTAAAAGTGGCGAGATGTCGGTCTATGTAAGACTTAGTTTTGTCAAAAATCACGATACCGACTGGGTACCGGCATTATCAAAACGGACAAAGCGTGATTATTATGAGATTTATACACTACTTTCAGGTAAAGGGAAAGGTGTTCACAGATGTTATCCGGAGGGGGTAGACGGATGGACAGACCTATGGATTGAACGCGCAGAGCATATAGATACATTCAAGAAACGCCCTGCACCAGAAGTATTCTATACCGGAAAAGGTACAGAGGTGAAAGAGATACCTTTGGGGATGTTTGCCTGTGACCATTTTGATTCTGATGGCAATGGCGTTGCCGAGTGCGTGTTGCACTATGAATTAGGATTTTAACCAAACAAAAAAACTGAAAGCAATTTGCTTTCAGTTTTTTTTGTTTATGATAGTGCTATGAGTGCGAGTATCTGTGCCGTGAAGATTCTGAGGAACATCGTCAGCGGATAGACCGTAGCGTAGGCGACTGCCGAGCGGTCGTTGGATGACGAGATTGAGTTGGCGTATGCAAGTGCTGGTGGGTCGGTCATTGCGCCAGACATAAGTCCCATGATTGAGAAGTAGTCCAATTTGAAGACCTTGCGAGCTACTACGCCTGTAATAAGAAGTGGGAGCATGGTGATTATTACACCATAGAGAATCCACCAATATCCGCCATTTGCAATTGCGCTAACGAAGCCCTCACCTGCACCAAGACCTACGGCGGCAAGGAAGAGCGAGATTCCAATCTCGCGAATCATCATATTGGCGCTGTTGGTGGTAAAGGTCACAAGCTTATAGTTCGGACCATAGCGAGCCATAAGTATCGCCACAACAAGCGGACCACCTGCAAGACCGAGCTTCACGGGCAGAGGAACCCCTGGTAGCATAATCGGAATAGAGCCGAGCAGTACGCCGAGGAAGATACCGATAAAGATTGGCAAAAGATTTGGATGGTCGAGTCGGCGAACAGAGTTTCCGAGGATTGCAGCCACCTGGTCAAGGTCATTCTTGCGACCTACGACAACCACCACATCACCCATCTGCAGACGTAGCTCGTAGGTTGCTACAAGCTCAATACCTGCACGCACTACGCGGGTGATAGTTACGTTATAGCTCTCGCGGATGTGTAGGTCGGAGATATGCTTGCCGTTGATGCCCGACTTAGTGACAAGGATTCTGCGCTTCTCAAGGTTTGATGCAGAGGTCTGCCACTCCTTGTCGTCAATCTGCACACTCTCTCCAATAAGCGACTGCACAAGCTCCACGTCGCGGTTGCTGATAACCACGCGCATAATGTCACCCTCACGTAGCTCTGTGTCTCCTGAGGCTATCTGCTGCTTGCCGTCGCGAATCATGCGCGCAACGACAAACTTGCTGCGGGTTATGTGGGCAATGTCCTCAATTCTCTTGCCAATAATACCCTTATTTGACACCTTGAGGTCAATACGTATAGTCTTCGGGGCATTGCTGCGCTCGGCAAGTACCTTCTCTCGCTCAAGCTTGATGCGGAATAGGTAGCGAATAAGTAGCATGGAGATAATAATACCCACAACACCGAGCGGATAGGCAACAGCATATGCCGAGGCAAGACGGTTTGTTGTCTGCGCGGCTAGCTCACTGTTGGCTATGGTGTCAGAGACTGTCTGCTGCGCCGCTCCAAGACCTGGGGTGTTTGTCACCGCACCCGAGAGCACGCCAATCATCGTCGTGAGATCCTCGCCCGTAATGACGTGAATGGTGTAACATGTCGCACAACCGAGCAGGATAATCATCACCGCCAACGAGTTGAGCGTCACACCGCCCTCCTTGAGCGATGAGAAGAATCCGGGACCTACCTGCAAACCAATCGAGTAGACAAAAAGTATAAGTCCAAACTCCTTGATAAAGTGGCAAATCTGTGGGTCAATGCCCAGCCCAAAGTGCGAGAGCACAATGCCCACAAAGAGCACCCATGTAATGCCAAGCGATACCGAGCCAAACTTTATTCTGCCCAAAAGTAGTCCAACGGCAATCGTCAGACCCAAAATCAGCACGGCGTGAGCAATAGAGTTCGATGTAAATAGATTCACTAACCAATCCATAGCCTAAACCTTAATGATGTTTTATTTTAACCTAATATCACCGCAAAGGTAGCATATTCTGTCGAGTTAGTCAAACATTTACTAAAATATTTTACTAATTATACCTCGCCGCCCCAAAAATAAACAGAGGTCGCCCTCCCATTTGAGCGACCTCCTCCATTAACTTTTTAACAAAGTGGCAGACTACTAAGACCATCTGCCAGGGTCTTTAGCTATAATTGAGCAAATCTAGTTGCTTTTCTACTGCGCCCTCAGTTTCTATAGAGGGTGCAGTAGAAATTATTATCAGCAAGTGAAAAGAAATAAAGACCGTATGCCATAGTTTGCTTAGTTCGCTGTTTTTGAAACTATGAACTCCATTTTACCTGCAGTCATAGTCTGTAAATAAACATCCTTATGGTCATAACCAAGCCAATACTCGCCAGTAGCTAGATTGCCACTGGTATTTGTTGTCAAAGTTAAAGCAGTACCATTTACTTTTACTTCCGTTACATCGTAACCTGCAGGAATCTCCAGCAGATTCACATAAACGTGAAGGTACTCTTTTCCGTTAATTGTACTTGGCATACCAGGCTTCAATTCCAAATCATTGCCTTTATCATCCTTAATAGCCAAAACGAACGAAACCTTATAAGAATTCTCATCAATATTCTCCTTTTTAACTTTGAAAAAGCGGAAAACAACTTTATCAGTAATTCTTGTATCTCCATCGAAAACAGAGTAACCACAAATCTCTGGCATTACAGCAGCAACATAAGGGAGTAACTTATTACCAGTAGAAACACTAATATAACTAGTTTGTGTATGTGCTCTATTGAGTTTTCTCTCAAAATCTTGGTAAGTGGCTTCTTTAACAGTCCAAGCACCGTCAACAACTTTAACTTCATAAAGATCTGGAACATTGCCTGTAACAACTGTAGACTCACCCTGAAGTGCAGCCTCAGCGATAGAAACGCTAACTGGCCACTCAGTAGAACCCTCACATACATATAGGTAAACATCGCCCTTAAGCTGTGCATTAGCACCAACAGTCAAAGTACCAGTGTTGGCGTTCTTGCTTGGGTCCTGCATCCATACAGACTTGTTTGCACCCTCAATAGTACCACCATTGATAGTAAGAGAGTTGTTTGCCTCAACACCATTGAGGAACTGACGAACAGCGCGGTAAGTAGACTTAACAGTACCGCCGTTGATAGTAGCAACTGCAGCAGTGCCCTTGCCGTTTGTAAGGTTGTCAATACCGTAAGCCATATCTGTACCACCAAGGTGCTCAATTGTACCACCGTTTACAGTAAGTACACCACCTGGCTGGTTAGAGATTACAGAAGAATATGCATTCCAACCTCTGTTATTAGTAGCTGTAAGCTGAATCTTACCACCACCTACAGAGTCGTTGATTGTGAGGTTACCCTTGTTAGTAAACAAACCAAAGCTTGCAGTACCATTATCAGTACCAGAGATAGTCTTACCAGCAAGGTCGAGAGTGATATCCTTACCATTATCAACAGAGATAACCTCAGAAAGCTCCAAATTTTCAGCAGGAGAGATAACTGCACCCTGAGCAGCATACTCAATTGCGTTTGCAAGGTTAACGAAAGCGCCGCCATTTACACATGGCATAACTGTCGACATGCCAATCTTAGTTGTGAAAGTACCTCCGTTGATAGCAAAGTCTACAGCATAAGAACCATTTGATACGAATACTGAAGAACCATCATTGCCACAAGGAGCGAAAGTACCACCGTTGATAGTCAAGTTAGCATTGTTGTCACTAACAGCCTGCAACCAAAGCTGACCAACGAAGTTACCACCATTGATAGTCATATCACCATTCCACAGACGAGCTGAACGATATGTAGGAGTTGAGATAGTACCGCCATTGATAATTGAAGAGCCGCTGTACTGGAAGATAGCGCAATACATATGAACATTAGGCTGACCATTGCCAGGATTCTGCTCACCAAGGTGCTCAATAGTACCATTTTCTACAACGAGAGTACCCTCATTGCGAAGAGTGTATGAACCCCAACCAAAGCTTGGGTCACCTGCGCCAGTATCCTTAAAGCTAATCTTACCGTTACCAGTAATAGTAAGCTTACCCTTGTTGAGAATCATATTGTAGTTACCAGTACACTCCTTAGTCTTAGAGAGTGTGCAACCATTGAGGTTGAGTACAATCTCCTTACCAGCAGGGATAACAAGAGTCTCTACCTCAGCAGCGCGAGTAAGAAGGTCATTGAGGTTGATATCTCCCTCGAGAACAATCTCAGTAGACTGACCATCTACAGGAGTTGCTTCATTAATAGCATTAATAACCTCCTGAAGCTCAGAAGCTGTAGATACGCTTACAACCTTAACCTCCTCAGCTGGCTCGTCAAAACCAGGCTTAACCTCTACGGTAAACTCAGTTGGCTTAGTGAGGAGCGCACCGAGAATATTTGTGCGGTAGTTAGCCTTAAGTGGAACAGCGCTGTACTTAGTGCCAGTGAAGACAATCTCAGAACCATTGCTACGAGTACCCTTGAAAGTGAACTCTGCATCAACAGTACCTGGAACGAGGTAGTTCATAGAGAGGTACTTGTAGTTAGCCATTAGAATCTCCTCCCCTGTTGTCAGCATACATGGCATTGCTGTTGCATCAAAAGTAACTGCTACAGGTTCTGTAGCTACGCCAGTCTCAAGGTTGAGCTTGCTAAAGGTTGTAACAATAAGAGAACTTTCGGTGAGAGTAACATCGTTATTCTCTACTGCAGCATAATCATTTGTAGCAGCGTTGAGCTGACCAAATGGACGATAGAGCTCGATTGTAGTGTCTGCATTGGCAGCTGTTGGATCGAAATTCTCAACATAAGCATAGAATGCGTCACGCTTGTTGTCGTTTGCATCTTTCTTGCCATTCTCAAAGTTTACAGTAATCTCCTTGCCATTAAGAGTGTAGTAACCGCCATCCTTATTCTCAGCCCAGAAAACGATGTCGTAAGTCATACCCTTAAGCATAGGGATGTTTACGATAAATAGTTTGTCAGCGTCAAGCTCCTTAGAACCTGAAACCTGAAGTAGAGTGTCAGTAGCAGCGTCATAGACGTTGTAGTAGAGAATGTTAGCGTTAGTACCGTCTGCATACGCACGAGTACCGAGCTCTGGAAGGTTTGCAGTGAAGGTTACTTCAACTTCACCGCCGCCGATAGAAGAACTGATGTCTTCCTTCGCGCATGATGCTGTGAACAGAACGGCCACAGCCATCAGAAAACGAAAAATGTTTTTCATAAAAAATAAAATGTTAAAAAAAGTTTTTGGGATATTTATAAATGGGATTGGGCGGCAGAAATCCTCTGTCGCCTAAAAACTTTCTCTAAAACGTTGTAACTTACTGATTTACAGGTACAAAAATCCCCCCCCCGAATTTTCGGAGAGGGAATGATATGCCAGATATGGATATTTGTATCATCATCCCGTTGTTTTCAAAAACAAAGATAGATGAATTTTTTTGAAAAAACAAAATTCTACAGGGGAAAATTACTTGAGAATCTTGAAGATCATCTTTTTAATCTTACCGGTGCCGAGCATTGGTGCGTGAGCATCCTCTGGGTAGAGGATAGAGAACTGACCCTCGCGCATGGTGTAGAAGATCTGTGGCTCGTCGGTATAGAACTGCACATCCTTCTCGGTGTTGAACTCGCCCTTAGCCTTCTTGCAATCCTTGCGCTCTGACCAGCCGAACTCCTCCTTTGTTGCGCCGCCGATAATCACCTGGATGTCGATATACTTGTCATGTACCTCAAGAAGTGCCTCGTAGCGAGGTTTGAGATCAATCTCCATAACGTTTACAAACACCTCGTCACCGATAATGTCGTGTCTGCCGACAGAGATAGTCTTAGGGTTGCACTGTGCAAGGAAGTCAAAAGCAGCCTTAAAGCGTGGGTTTAGAGCGTAATAGAGCTCTGCATTTTTAATTGAATCTAGAATCATAATGGTGTGTTATTTTTGTTAATCTTTGTTTATTCTCATTCGTGTAATAACAGGGTAGTGGTCCGAAAATCCCATTGTATAGTCGGCCTCGTAAGACAGCACGTTAAAGTGTTTGCTAGCGAGGATATAGTCAATTGGCAGCAGTTTGAAAAAGCCATTGAATGTGTATCTATAGCCATTGCCTGCAGTGATAAATGTGTCTGTTAGTTGCTGTGCAATAGTCTTATAGGTATATGATAGAGGTGTGTCGTTAAAGTCTCCGCAGACAATGATTTTCATCGGTTGAGAGCGCTCAATAAACTCCTTGACCTTACGAGCCTGAGCACCTCGGTAGATGCTATTCTCAACAAGACGGTCGGTTATGCTACGAATTTTTGAGTTGCGGGCGCTATCGAGCACATACTTATGCCCCTCGACAAACTCCATATCTTGAGCGGTAATGGTCGTAGACTTAAGGTGTAGGTTTACAACCCTGATAGTATCCTTATCGTAGAGAATATCTGCCCAAATAGCATTAAAACGCGGAAGAGAGTCGATAAGTCCCTGGCGGATAATCGGCAGGTTGGTGAAAATCTCGCATGAGAAGTCTGCCTCGCCCTTTGCGGTGGTATTTATCTGGCGATTTTTCTTGTAGCGATGTTTAGCGCCGACATTGTTCCATACAAATCCAGAGTCGGACTTGTACTCCTGCAGGCAGACGATATTTGGGGCATGATTGGCAAGCGAATCGACAATCTCGCTACGGTTAAGGTTGCAGATGTTGTAGCTCACAACTTTAAGGTGGCTGGGATACTTCTCCGAGATAGGTTGTTTGAAGTATATGCGATAGTACTTACCAGCCGAGAAGCTGCCAATGATGACAAAGACAAGGGTCACCACCACTAAGCTCCACTTCCAGCGCACAATCCAATAGAAGAGCACGCAGAGCATTATAACGTATATAATTGGAGCAGCGAGGGCGACTGTAGAGATAATGCCTAGGCTAGCAGGGTCGTTGTTGGGTGTTATGGAGCAGATAATAGTCGCCGTGGCTGTGGCAAAGAGGGCTACAGCCATTATTATATCGACAATAAATATCAGCAAGGAGAGGCTAAAACGTCTCTTCTTGTTGCCTGACCTACCTTTGCGATAGTCGCGATAGACATATCCGTTTGTGCGAGCCATAGAGCGATGGTTTAGAAATATATCACTCGCTTATTCTTCCAGTAGTGGAGTAGTGCCCAGCCCCAGAGCATGCCACCTACGTGTGCAAAGTGGGCAACACCATCGCTCAGGCCACCCCAACCCTGGAATAGCTCTAGAACGATATATCCAATAACGAACCACTTAGCCTTTATAGGCATAGGGATTGGAAAGACAAAAATCTGGTTGTTTGGATGCATAACTCCAAAGGCCATCAACAGGCCCATAGTTGCACCAGAGGCTCCGAGCATTGTAAAGTAGTACTCTGATGCTACCCACGCAACGAGCATCTGGAATATTGCAGCACCAATACCGCAGACAAAGTAGTATGTTAAGAAACGTTTTGTACCTAGCTCATACTCCAGTGTGCGACCAAACATCCATAGTGCGAACATATTGAAGAACAGGTGGGTAAAGCTGCCATGCAGGAACATGTAGCTCACAAATTGGTATAGATGGAAGTTTGGTGAGCCTACCCAAAATAGCTGTCCGTATGCGCCCAAAAATGAATTTACCTGCGGAATAAGGTATGTTGCCAAGAATAATAATCCATTGGCGATGATTAGATTTTTTACTGCCGGAGGTGTTTGGAGATATCTATTCATTATATACTATTTTTGCGTTATGATAACTTCTGTTGAATATCGTCTAAAGTGATAAATGTCATAATGGTTTTGCCTGTAGGGGAGTGCTGAAAATCTTTGCACTCTACAAGTTGCATGGCTATACTTTCTGCATCTGCCTGAGTGTATGGCGTGCGCCTATCTGCCTGACTTTGAGCAAGGGTGAGAGCCATCTTCTCGCGACGCATATTATCTACCTCATGGGGCAGAGCGAGTGTCTGAAGTAGGTGGAATATTGTGGTATCAATACTCTCAACATTTAGCTCTGACGGAATGCCATTAATGTCAATAACCCCACCTGGGTGCATCGTAATGTCAAAACCTAAGGCCACAAAGTCCACAATCCACTCCTCAAGAAGAGAGTACTCTGCATCAGAGAGGGTAAGGCTCTGGGGAAATAGTAGCTGCTGCGATGCACTCTTTCCACCCGCTAAGGTGGTGATGTACCTATCATATAGTATGCGCTCGCGTGCGCGTGTGAGGTCGATGGCACATAGTGCGCCACCGAGCATCATTGAGGCGTAACGACGACCTATGTAGTGCACAGCGCTAACGCTATTATCTACACTCGACTCCAACTCCATATACTGCTCAGTAGGCTCAGAGTCTATATAGTCAAAATCTGAAACATTAGTAGGGAAATTAAAATCTTGACCTATGGTACGACTGTCAAACTCCTGTCCAAAATCGCAAAAAGCACCCTTGTTAGGTCCTGTTTGTACACTGCTCTCTGCAGCAAATGGGTTGTAATTGTCACATGTAGTGGCCTTTGGCATCTGGTAGCTTATGCCAGTAGTAGCAACCGGAATATCAATCAACTCATCATTGTCAAAGTCCATCATCGGCACAGAGCCGGTCTTGGCGAGTGTCTCTCGTACAGCAGCATTGATAATCTGCCAAATAGCATCTGTATCTGCAAAGCGGACCTCTATCTTCTGCGCATGAACATTAACATCTACACGCTCAGGGTCTACTGTAAGGTAGATAAAGAATGATGGTTGCGAGCCATTTGGAATAAGGTGCTCGTAGGCTTTAGCTACGGCCTTATTGAGATATGGCGATTTGAAATAACGACCATTGACAAACATATATTGGTCTGGGCGCACCTTAGCTGCCGAGGCTCGACATACATAGCCCTCAATCTTGGCAATTGAGGTCTCAACGCCCACCTCAAGCAAATTCTTCTTGGCAGATGCACCTACAATACCGATAATACGCTCAAGAAGTGATGACTTTTGGAGCGAATATATTGGCGAGCGGTCAGAAAGAAGCTCCATAGCTACCTCTGGATGGCAGAGTGCCACGCGGCGGAACTCTGTCTTAATCATATTTGGCAGTTGTGAGTGCCTCTCATCGATAAACTTGCGACGTCCTGGGGTGTTGTAGAATATATTTCTGACGACAAACTGCGAACCTATAGCTGCCGCAACGGGGGTCTGCGATACAAATTCACCACCGGAGATGACAACCTTTGTGCCTATCTCGGCATCTGCTTGACGGGTGATAAGTTCAACTTGTGAAATAGATGCAATAGATGCCAATGCCTCACCGCGGAAGCCGAAAGTATGTAGGTCGTATATATCATCAAGTTCTTTAATCTTGCTCGTAGCATGACACTCAAAAGCCATGCGGGCATCACTTGGCGACATGCCGCAACCGTTGTCTATTACCTGTATAAGGTCACGACCACCATTGACAAAGTTGACAGTCACCTTTGTGGCGCCGGCGTCAATAGCATTCTCAACCATCTCCTTAATTGCAGATGACGGGTACTCAACCACCTCGCCAGCCTTAATTTGGTTGGAGATAATCTCTGGGAGTAATCTTATACGATCTGACATAACTCTTTACTACTCTTGGTAATCGTTAGGTACAATAGTAATAGGGGTATATGGGTTGAAAACCTCATTTTCAAGCTCTGACTGCTCAACCTCCGGATTGGTCTGTTTGCCGGCCATGGTGATGATATTTACAATGCGCGGGATGAGCATGTAGATAACTATCACCGCGATGACAATACCAAAAACTATCATCGCACGAGGAGTTCCGTTGCTCTGCTTCTGTTGTGCCTTACGCTCAGCACGAGCCTCGCGAACAGTACGAATGTACTTTCCAGGTGTGTATGGGGTATCATCGCCACTGCTCTCACCTCGCAACTCACGACGGCGAGCCTCTCTACGCTCCTTTTCTGGGTCGTAGTAGCGTGGAATGTAGTTAAACTGGTTTGGTCGCTTTTTAGGCGGTGAAAATAGTCCCATATATCTGTTACCTACTAATTAAAAAAGTCCTTCATGCGCTCAAAGATATTCTGCTTGTTGCTCTTCTCCGGATTGCGGAAATGTGGCTGCTGAGAGAGTTTTGCAACAAGTTCCTTCTCTTCGCTATTCAATGAGGTAGGTAGGGCAATATCTACTACAACAAGCAAATCACCAGTGCCATTGTAGCTACCATAGCTGTTTATTGCTGGTAGGCCCTTGCCGCGCAGACGAAGCACTTTGCCCGCCTGTGTGCCCTGTGTGATGTTAATCTTAGCCTTGCCGGTGATTGTAGGTACCTCAACCTCACCACCCAATATGGCTGTTGTAACTGGAATAGTAAGGTTATGAATAAGGTTTGCACCGTCACGAATAAAGCGTGGGTCAGCCTGCTCCTCAATAACAACGAGCAAGTCTCCATTTACACCTCCCTGACGAGCTGCATTACCCTTGCCTGATACGGTAATCATCATACCCTCAGCAACGCCGGCAGGGATATTGAACTCTACAACCTCACTGCTCTTAACGCAACCCTCACCGTCACACTTTGTACACTTATCTTTGATAACAGTTCCCTGACCGCCACAAACTGGACAGACAGTCTGTGACTGCATTCGACCAAAGAAGGTATTCTGCACCTGCATAACATATCCCTGACCGTTACAGTTAGAGCATGTCACGCGAGATGAGGCATCCTTTGCTCCGCTACCACCACAAGCGTCGCAGGTGACACTCTTGTTGAGCTTGAGCTTCTTGGTTACGCCATTTGCAATCTCCTCGAGTGTAAGGCTTACGCGAACACGAATATCTGAGCCGCGGTTTGTGCGCTGACGAGCTCTGCCGCCGCCACCAAAGCCGAAACCTCCGCCGAAAATATCTCCAAACTGTGAGAAGATATCCTCCATAGAGAATCCGCCACCAAAGCCTCCAAATCCTGCACCAGCACCATCCATACCGGCATGTCCATACTGGTCATATCGTGCACGCTTATCTGGATTGGAGAGCACATCGTAAGCCTCTGCAGCCTCCTTAAACTTCTCCTCCGCCTCCTTGTTGTCAGGATTGCGGTCTGGGTGATATTTGAGTGCAGTCTTACGATAAGCCTTCTTTATCTCATCAGCGCTTGCACCCTTCTCGATGCCAAGCACCTCATAGTAATCTCTCTTTGCCATAGTAGAAAATCTTTTTACTCACCAACTACAACCTTTGCAAAGCGAAGAACCTTCTCGCCGAGCATATATCCACGCTCAATGACGTCGATAACCTTACCCTTCTTATCCTCGCCAGCGGCAAAACGGGCAACAGCCTCATGAAGATTCTCGTCAAACGGAGCATCAAGAGCCTCAATCTCTACAACGCGAAGCTGACGAAGTGTGTCAATAAACTTCTGAACAACCAGACGCTCACCCTCACGCAGAGCTGCAATATCCTCGCTCTTTAATGATGCAGCTGTAGCGCGCTGCATATCGTCAAGAATAGGGAGGATAGCCTTTAGCACATCACTGCCACCACTCTGCACAAGCTCCATCTTCTCTCGGAGTGTGCGCTTGCGGAAGTTGTCAAACTCAGCCTGCAGACGGATATATTGGTCGCGCCAATCAATCTGCTCCTCAGCAGGTTTCTGCTCTGACATATTGTCAGTAGAGTCGTTATTCTGTTCTGTCATATTGTCAGCAGATGTGCTGCTCTCGTTATTCTCAACTGTAGCGTTTGTAGTCTCGTTTTGGTCTTTAATCTCCTGATTGTCAGTGTTCTGTTTTTTCATATTCTCTAATTGTTTTTATCTTTATCTATTATAGAGGCAAAAGATGTACCGAATCCCGCATTAGAATAGGTTATCGTACATACTCTGACTCTTGTCGTACTTCAAATCGGCAAGTGAAGAGGCCTTAACTCCAATGTTGAAGCTCCAACTGCGGTGTGAACCAAATGGAATCCATACAAATGACATCTGCCAGCAGTGCAAATCTCGTGTGATGGAGACAGAGGTGGTTGTCAGCTTCCTATTTTGAATGTCAAAACCGCTGGTAAAAGAGATACCGGTCTTAGGGCCTAAGTTGACACTACCGTTAAATCCGATGGTCTGGTTTACATTCTTCTTATAACCCGTAGTGCCGTTATTGGTATACTGGGCGCTATAGCTAATAACGTAGTTGAAACCGAGGTTCCACGGAATAGAGAAGTCATAGTATGCCTGTGCCATATACTGCCTTCGGAGTACCGGGTCCATAAGTCCATACGGGTCAGAGAATGGGTTAAAGTACTCTGGTGGTATGGTGTTAATATCGTTTATAGCTGCCTGAGATTTATCGGCGCGAGACTTGAAGGTGTAACCGAAGCTCCAGCCGGTGTTCATAATTCGGCCCGGTAGACCTTTTGCCCACATCAGCTTATTGATTCTCACACCCTGCGGAGTTACCTGATATGGGTCGAGGGTTGCAGAGAGGTTGATTCCGAAGTTGCCGTAGATGGTTGTTCGGAGAGAGAGGCTGAGATTAGACAAACCGAGCGAGTCAGCAAGGAAGTTATACGAGCCACTGAGTGACAGATCGTCGATAATCTTCAGCTTCTTCACTCCAGAGGTATCGCGTTTGCTGAGCACCTTCATCTCAAGGCTCTGCTTGAGCGAGAAGTTGATAGATGCCGATGCACCCTTGCCAGGTACGCCGTATGCGTTGTCAGAGTATGGAGAGTAGATAGTATATCCACCCAAAGAGTCAGCCTGTACAGCCTTGTAGAAGCCATACTTCTGCTTTCCGAAGTCTGGCATATATGAACCTCCAATAGATGGGGTAATAGTGTGACGAACTGCCTGAATCTTTGCGGTCTTTTTCTTCATCTGCCACATTCCGTATATTGTAGTATTGAGCGATACGGAAGCGTTGTAGTTATAGATGCGGTAGAAGCCATACTCAGGGTCGAGTTTATCAATCTGGTTGGTCTGAGGATTCCACTCCTGCATCTGACGCTTGAAGTACCAACGCTCAGTGTAGTTGAATGATGGAGTGAAGTTGATATACTTAAAGAGTGTAAAACTTGATGATACAGGTATTGAGTGCTCAATACCATTCTTCATATTTTTAAGTGTCTGCTTAGTGAAAATCTCACTCTCGGCGGCATTGGCAGAGTTTGTCAGCTTACCGGTATATGTAAATGAAATCTTCTCATACCAACGCTGCTTACCCACAGCCTCCTTGCGCTTGAATGGATATACTCGAGCCACGTTAAAGACCATATTCGGGAAGTTTACCGATATTGCTCTGGTCTGAGAGTTCTGCGAAATACCCATGTTAATCGAGAACGAGAATGGAGTTCCCGCCCAGCTCTTAGAGTAGGAGATTGAAGAGTTGGTCTGTGTTGCAAGGATGTCGTTGAGTGTATTTGCCGAGTACTTGCTATATCCGCTGGTAGATAGGTTTACCGAAGCAGAGAATGTAGAGCCGGGGTTTGCCTTAGGGTCCTGGGAGTGTGTCCAGGTAAACTTAAAGTTGTTCTGCTTGATATAGTCAGGCTCGCCCTTGTCACCGGTCTTGATACTTGAGAAGTCAAAGTTTACATTTCCAGAGTACTTGTATCGCTTCACATAGCGTGAAGAGGCATTGACCTCCCACGATCCGAGGGTGTAGAAACCACCGGTGAGCGCCAAGTCCATATGCTTATTGATAATAAAGTAGTAACCCAGTCCACGCAAGAAGAATCCTCGCGCACCATCCTCACCATATGTTGGCATGAGTAGTCCCGACTTAGCACCAGAACTTACTGGGAAGAATCCCTCTGGAATACAGAGCGGATAGATTGGCACATCCTCCATAACAAGGTATGCCGGACCGGTGATAATCTTCTTGCCAGGGATAACCTTTGCCTTTGTCATGGCAAGGTAGAAGTGCGGATGATCTGTGTGCTCACATGTGGTGTACTTACCATGCTGAATGTTGATTGAGTTGTCCGGCTGCTTCTTGATTTTACCGCCGACAAGCCAACCATCACCCTGCTGCGTTGCTACTCCACGGATGAGCGCCTTCTCAGAGTCAAAGTTGTAGGTGATAGTATCCATCGTGTAGCTACCTCCAGCGTCGGCAAATACCGGCTGTGTCTTGGTTGCCTTGCCATCTACAGAGTCTGGCTTACCGTAGGCGTAAATCTCCTTGGTGGTCATGTCAATACGCATAAAGTCGGCCTTGAGCGACTTATCTGCATACTTAATATCTCCCTGATTGTAGATATAAACTTTACGATTTACAACATCGTAGTAGAGAGAGTCTGTATTCTTACCCTCAACGACCTGGTCCAGTCCACTGCTTGTCTTACGGCGTGTAGTGTCAGCTTTTGGTAGCGCTGTCGGTGCTTGCGCAGGAGCCGTGCTGTCTGCCTTAAGGACGCGGTTGCGACGAGCTGTACGAGCTGCTCTGGCCGATGTTGTTGAGTCATGAGTCTGTGCCACAGGGGCAATAGAGTCACTTGCCAAAGGTGTAGACTTGGCAAGTGTTTCACTACTGATACGCTTGTCTTGCGCAAATCCGAACATGGATTGCACCATAAAGAGCGTAACTAGTGACGCGATGAGATATTTTAGCCTAAATTTTTTCAAAAATCCAATAATTTTTAGTACCTTTGCCGGCAAGCCGGCAAAAACGCAAAATAACGCTGTTATGCGTGCGTGCACGCGTTTTTTCAGCGCGTAAAGGTAGTGAAAAAAACTGTAGAAACCAAAGGTATGAATAGACTTTTAACTATTATGTTACTTTTTAGCCTTGCTTTGGGTGTGGGTAATCTCCATGCACAAAATAGTCAGCAGGGTGTAAAGGTGATTGTTATAGACGCAGGTCATGGCGGGTATTTTCCAGGTGCGCGATATGGGGGCTATGCCGAGAAGAATATCAACCTTCAGATGGCACTCAAACTCGGTGCAATGATTGAGAAGAATATGCCACAAATCAAGGTTGTCTATACTCGTAAGAGCGATAAACACTTTTCAGAGAATTTACGCACAGATCTTCAGGCTCGTGCAGATATTGCAAACAATGCGGGTGGAGACCTGTTTATCTCTATCCATGCCAATGCTCACCGAAATACCGGTATTCGTGGTGTTGAAACGCTGATTATGGGTGAGAGTGAGCTTGAGACCAGCGAGAACGAGGCAATTCTCTTTGCTAATAATAAGGAGGAGTTTCTTGATATGTCTGATAAGGGTACTGCGGCCATCGTTCGCGCCCATATTCAGAATTTGCAGTTTACTTACGGTGAGTATAGCGAGGTGATGGCTCGCCTTGTTCAGAAACACTATGCAAACCTCGGTAGGGCAAATCGTGGTATTCGCAAGCAGCCTCTCAGAGTGCTCTATGCTACTGATATGCCAAGCATCCTTACGGAGATAGGTTTTATGTCTAACTCTGCCGAGCTTAAATATATCACCTCCGAGAAGGGTCAGCAGGAGTTGGTCGCTGCTCTTTATAAGGCGGTTAAGGAGTATGTTGATTACGTGCGTGGCAGTGTGCTTGTAGAGCCTTCAGAGCAGGGTAAGGCTGTTGAGCAGCCAAAGCCGCAGTCTGAGCCGGTGAAGCCGCAGTCAAAGCCACAGCCAGAGCAGGTGAAACCGCAACCAAAGCCGCAATCAAAGCCGCAATCAAAACCGGCTGTAGATAAGAATAAGTCGGTTGTGCGTTATGCTGTGCAGGTTATGGCGAGCAAGAGCGCTATATCAACAAAAGATTCTCGTTTTGGTTCATACAAGGGTAAGGTTCGTCAGGTAAGGGCTGAGGGCGCCTTCTCATATAAATATTGTGTTGGCGATTATGCTGACCGTAAGAGTGCGCAGGCTGCGGTTGCATCGGTGCGTAAGACATTCCCGCAAGCATTTGTGATTGCTGTAAAGGATGGTAAGGTGGTAACTAATAAGTAAAAAAAGATATGAAGAAAGAGGTAAAGATTGGAATTTACGCATTATTGATTTTTTTTGGTTCATGGGCTGGTATTCGCTTCCTTAGCGGCGCCGATATTTTTGGTCGTAATAACATGTATTATGCTTATTATGACGACGCAAGCGGTTTGCAGAACGCTTCGTCTATCGTTGTTCGTGGTGTGAAGGTCGGTCAGGTATCTTCAGTGTCTATCTCGGCAGATGACCCATCAAAGGTTCAGGTTGCACTGGCTATATCTAAGGACTATAAGATTCCGTCTGACTCAAAGGCTAAGATTTTCAGCGCAGGACTTATGGGTGGTCAGGCCGTTGAGATTATTATGGGTAGCGCAACTACAACCCTTGCAGAGGGTGATACAATCGCCTCGGCTGTTGAGGAGGGTATGTTTGACGCCATCGCTAATCAGTTTGGTGATATTAAGGAGAAGCTGATGGTTATGATGGATAATATCAACACCACTCTTGTAACACTCAATACCCTTGTTGATAATAACAATACCAATATAACATCAACAATTGCAAACCTTAATGGTATTCTTGCAGAGCTTAAGAAGTCGCAGATTGTTGAGAATCTTGACTCCTTTACAGGTACTTTGAAGAGCAATGGTGAGAAGATTGATGGCATTGTTTCTAGTGTGAATAACCTCGCAACCTCGCTTGACGAGCAGCAGATGGGTGTTAAGCTTGCTGAGGCTGTGGATAATCTGAGCACTCTGCTTGCAAAGTTTAACACCTCGGATGGTACAGTTGGTAGCTTGCTCAATGATAAGGAGCTCTATGCAAACCTTTCACAGGCATCGGGCAACCTTTCAGCGCTGCTTGATGATTTGAAGCAGAATCCTAAGCGCTATGTTCACTTCTCGCTCTTTGGTGGTGATGCTAAGGCTGAGAAAAAGGCTGCCAAGGCTGAGAAAAAGGTGGCTAAGAACATTCAGAAGGCTGAGTAGTAGATGTTTTATGCCCGACCATGTGCCCTTTTTTGCAGTAGGTCGGGCCTTTTAGTACGCTATGGTATATCCTGAGAATTTTGAGAGTAAAATAGGCTTTGATATTATCCGAAATCAGTGCCGAGAGCTGTGTACTATGCGCCGCTCGGCTGAACTTTTGGATGAACAAACCTTCTCTACTTCGCCGCGTCAGATTGCTAACCGTCAGGCTCTTGCAGCTGAGATGGGAACTATCCTTACAATGGATAGCGGTGTGCTGAAGGATGAATTTTACGATATAGATACCTTTGTAGAGACCCTGCGTGTTGAGGGTACATTTTTGGATTGTGACAAGGTACTATGCATGGGTGTTACCCTCTCAGCAGCTGCGGCGGTGGTTGAGATTATCCGTAACAGTGAGCAATTTACCGCACTCAATCGCCTATCAACGGGCATTGAGCCTTTGTGGCATATAATAAAGGAGATAGAGCGCATAATTGACGAGCGTGGTAATATGCGCGATAATGCTTCGCCAGAGCTTGCCGCTGTTCGCCGTGAAATTCGTCAGTCGGAGGGTCAAGTATCTAAGCGATTGCAGGCGGTGCTCCAGAGTGCTAAGAGCGCAGGTATTGTAGATTCTGATGCTGCAATATCTATCCGCGAGGGTCGTGCTGTTATTCCAGTTGCCGCGGCAAATAAGCGTAAATTGCAGGGATTTATCCATGATGAGTCGGCTACTGGTAAGACATTCTATGTTGAGCCGGTTGAGGTTGTAGAGCTTAATAATCGACTTAAGGAACTGGAGTATACCGAGCGTCGTGAGGTGGTTAAGGTACTAACCGCTTTTGCCGATTTGGTGCGTGTAGATATTGAGGCTGTAGCCCGTACTGCAGAGTATGTGGCAAGGATTGATATGGTGCGTGCCAAGGCTCGTTGGGCAGCTGCTAATGATGCTGTGCAGCCAATTATCAGCGATGGGGAGTTGTGGCTTGTTAAGGCTCGCCATCCTCTGCTTGCACAGACACTTAAGCGAAATGGAAGGGAACTTGTGCCACTGGATGCCCGACTGGATAGGGATAATAGAATACTTGTTATCTCGGGTCCTAATGCTGGAGGTAAGTCTGTATGTCTTAAGACCTTCGGTATCCTGCAATATATGTTCCAGTGTGGTTTCCCGGTTACGGTTGCGCAGAGTAGCGAGTTCCCGATTTTTAATAAACTTTTTATTGATATTGGCGACCAGCAATCTATAGAGAACGACCTTTCAACATACTCGTCACACCTTATAAATATGAAGGCTATGCTTGCGGGTGCAGATAGCCGCTCTATGGTGCTAATTGATGAGTTTGGTACCGGTACAGAGCCGGTTATCGGTGCTGCTATTGCCGAGGCTGTGCTTGAGAAACTTGTTGATAGTAAATGTTTTGGCGTAATTACAACCCACTATTCAAATATTAAGTACTACGCTTCTTCTACAGAAGGAGTTATAAATGGTGCGATGATGTTTGATGTGCAGAACATCCGTCCACTCTTCCGCCTTGATACCGGTAAGCCAGGTAGCTCGTTTGCCATTGAGATTGCTCGTAAAATTGGTCTTCCAGAGGCTATTATCGCCTCTGCTCGCGAGAAGGTTGGCTCTGAGCATATTGATATAGAGAAACAGCTTCGTGAGATTGCTCGCGATAAGAGATATTGGGAGCAGAAGCGAGAGAAGATTCGCCAGACTGATCGAAAGGTTGAGGAGTTAGAGCAGAGTTATCAAGAGCAACTTGCCGCTATTCGAGAGCAGCGCCGTGTTATACTTCATGAGGCAAAGACTCGTGCTAAGGAGCTTATTGCTGAGGCAAATCGCCAGATTGAGGGCACTATTCGAGGTATTCGCGAGGCTCAGGCTGAGAGGGAGCAGACCCGTAGCCTTAGACAGTCGTTTAACGAATTTAAGGATAGTGTTGAGAGTGTAGACTCAGCAGATAATAATGCTCAGATTGACCGCGAAATGGAGCGTATTGCTCGTCGTCGTCAGCGTCGTGAGGAGCGCAAGGCAAATAAGAGCGAGCAAGCAACTCAGACGGAGGTTGAGAAGAAAAAGCTTCCTGTTGAGGTTGGCTCAAAGGTGCGCTTGGTTGGGCATGATGGCGTGGGTGTTGTGCAGACAATGCGTGGCAAGAAGGCGCAAGTGGCTTTTGGACAGATGCTTACAACCGTTGAGGTGTCACGCTTGGAGGCTATATCTTCGGCAGAGTATCATCGTGCTACACGACCTCAAACTCCACGAACTGTTATTGGTAGTGAGATTTCGCAGCGCAGGCTTGATTTTAAGAGTACGATTGATGTGCGCGGAGAACGTGTGGTTGATGCACTGGAGCGTGTGCGTGATTTTGTAGATGATGCGCTGATGGTTGGTGTTGGCTCAGTGACTATCCTGCATGGTAAGGGTACTGGAGCACTTAAGGATGAGATTCGTCGTTTCTTGCGTACAGTGCCAGCTGTTCAGAGTGCCGTTGATGACCATCCAGACCATGGTGGCTCGGGAATTACTATTGTTACTTTTTCGTTGTAGATTATATGCAGTTCTTACTCTCACAGATAGCACAAATATGCTCAGCAAAGCATTATGGCGCAGATTGTACAGTCAGCTCTTTTATTACTGACAGTCGTACAACCTCTTCTACCACCTCTGCTCTGTTTGTGGCAATGCGTGGCGTGAATCATGATGCCCATGACTATATCAACGATATGGTTGAGCGTGGTGTTCGTGCATTTATTGTTGAGCATGAGGTCGTGCTACCTGACGGATGTGGCGCTGTGGTTGTGGATAATGCCCTAAAGGCGCTGCAAAAATTGGCGGCTTTTCGCCGAGACAATTTTGAGGGTCATGTGGTCGCTATCACAGGCTCTAATGGAAAGACTACAGTCAAGGAGTGGATTGCGCAGAGCCTGCCACAGAATGCAAAGCTCTATCGCTCTCCACGAAGTTATAACTCTCAACTTGGTGTGGCTCTGTCACTGCTGCTGATGCCAGATGATGCACAGATTGCCCTTATTGAGGCGGGAATCTCACAGGAGGGAGAGATGGCGAGCCTTGAGAGTATGATTGCTCCGCAGACAGTTCTCTTTACATCAATAGGCGATGCGCATCAGTCAAATTTTAGAAGTTTAGAAGATAAAATCTGCGAGAAAATTTACCTTGCAAAGTCTGCAAAACGAATTATTTATAACTCTGAATATAGACAACTTGCCGCTGCTATTGAGGAGAGATATTACGACCGAAGTTTGGTTGATTGTGCTTTGGAGCAAGTGGATAATCTGCCGGATGGAGTCTGGGAGGGTAATGCACGCCTTGTCTACGCCTTTTGCCGCATCTTTGGCTTTGCCGCTCCAGATTTTTCGCAGTTGCAACCTCTTTCAATGCGCCTTGAGGTTAAGCAGGGTGTAGATGATGCTCTAATTATTGACGACAGCTATAGCTGTGATATAGATTCACTTACTATTGCACTTGACTATCTTAACTCTGTAGCACAGTCGCGCCGTAAGGTGGTTATACTGTCTGATATTCTTCAAAGCGAACTTAGTGAGGATATACTCTATACTCATGTGGCGCAGAAGATGGCTCAGTGTGGCGTAGAGCTATTTATTGGCGTGGGAAGTGGGATAATGGCTCAGGCTTCAGCATTTACTATGCAGAGTAGATTCTTTGCTACTACAGAGGAACTTCTTGAGAATATTGAGCAGATAGATATCGCTAACTCGGCAGTGCTTATTAAGGGTAATAGAGAGTCGCGCACAGAACGCATCTCTCACCGCTTAGAGCTTAAGAGCCACACCACAGTGCTGGAGGTTAATCTAAGTGCTATGGAGCGCAATATCAACTACTTCCGTTCTCTGATGTCGCCTGAAACTAAGTTGGTAGCAATGGTCAAAGCCTCAAGCTATGGTGCTGGTGAAACGGAGGTGGCGCAGATGCTTGCAAAGCAGGGTGTTGATTACCTGGCTGTTGCCTTTGCAGATGAGGGTGCCGAACTGCGCGCTGGCGGTGTTAAGTTGCCAATCGTGGTGCTAAATGCAGATGATAATAGTTTTGATACTATGGTTGCTGCACACCTTGAGCCAGAGATATATTCACTTCGTTCGCTTGACGCATTTGCTTTTGTCGCACGAGGGGAGAGGAGCTATCCTATCCACATAAAGCTTGATACGGGTATGCACCGCCTTGGATTTGGAGAGGAGGATATTGATACTCTTCTTGAGCGATTAGATAGATACAGCGATACTATTCATGTAGCATCTATTTTTACTCACCTCTGTGTGGCCGATGACCCTTCGCAAGATGAGTTTACAAAGGCTCAAATAGCTCTATTTGACCGTCTAAGTAGCCGTATTGCAAATCATCTTGGTTATCCTGTACTACGCCATGCAGCTGCTTCAGCAGCTATCGTTCGCTTCCCAGAGGCGCACTTTGATATGTGCCGCTTGGGTCTGGGTATGTATGGTTACGGGTTTGAACATAATGATAACCTTGAGCCAGTATCTACTCTGAGCACGCGTATAGTACAGATTAGAACTCTTGAGGCTGGTCAGACTGTGGGCTATGGTAGAGCGGGAGAATTGACTCGTACAAGCCGTATAGCTACTATTCCTGTTGGGTATGCCGATGGCCTTGACCGTCACCTTGGCTGTGGTCGTTGGAGTATGATTGTTGGCGGGCAGAGTGCGCCTACTGTGGGTAAAATATGTATGGATAGCTGTATGATTGACGTTACAGATATTGCCGATGTTAAGGAGGGAGATAGGGTTACTATCTTCTCGGCTGAGCGAGGAAATAGTGCAGAGGATATGGCGATGACGCTTGATACTATACCATACGAATTGCTTACATCGGTATCTAAGCGAGTTAAAAGAGTATATATATATGAGTAGACTATGAGTGCAACATTATATCTAATTCCTTGTCCAATATCTGATGATACCGCCGTTGCGGACGTAACACCTGCGTCAAATCAGGCGATTATCAATAGCTTAGACTACTTCATCGTTGAGAATACACGTTCTGCACGCCGATTCCTCTCTAAGAGTGGATACGCACGTGCTATTGACGATGCAACCTTTGTCGAGCTGAATGAGCATACGACCTCCCCAACTGAGATTGCAAAGATGATTGAGCCTCTAAAGGCTGGACGTAGTGCTGGTGTGATATCTGAGGCGGGAGTGCCTGCTGTTGCTGACCCTGGTCAGGCGGTTGTTGAACTGTGTCATAAGCATAATATTCGCGTTGTTCCACTTGTTGGCCCCTCATCAATACTTATGGCAGTGATGGCGTCGGGATTGAGTGGACAATCTTTTGCTTTTAATGGCTACCTCCCGATTAAGGAGCCAGAGCGTAGCAAGACCATTAAACGCCTTGAGTCTCGTGCGCGTGCTGAACATCAGTCGCAGCTATTTATCGAGGCTCCATATCGTAATGTTAAACTCCTTGAGCAGATGCTCAAAACGCTCAATCCTGATACTCGTCTGTGTATAGCTTGTGATATCACTTCGCAAAGTGAATATATCCGTACACAGAGTGTGGCTCAGTGGCAAAAGAGTTCGTTGCCAGATATTCAAAAGCGCCCGGCAATATTTATCATTGGCTAAAGCAAAAAAATACCATTAAGCATTCTGCTTAATGGTATTTTTTTGTCTATTTGTTGCATTATTCGCTGTCGCCGTCAAACTTCTTCTCAACAACAATTGTAAATAGGTTTGGATTTGTGAGGAGGTGTCCGATGATATTTGTGCGATAGTTACGCTGGAAAGGAACAAAGCTGTAATTTAGTGTGTGTAGCTCAAAGCCGCTATTGTCCCAAATCTTTACAGAAACATTGCTTGTGCACTTTTGGTCTACAAGTAGATAGGTGGTTGCAAGATACTTGTAGCGCTCGCTCTGACCATCAATAACCAAATACTCATCTGAATATAGAGGAGTCTGTGCACCGGCAAAGGTGATAGTTGTAGGCTTCAACTCCGAGAGCGTGCCGTCAAAGATGTTGAACTTAGTGTAACTATCAACGGTAATCTCAGTATTGGCGATTCTGAACTCAGAGTTAAGAGCTGTGTTGTAGTCTGTCTCCGTAACACCCAAATTCAACTGAGCAAGTGGACGGGTGAGCTTGAAGGTTCTATTTGCAGCCCCCTCAACCTTCATACCACGCACGGTATGCCAGAAGCAGTCACGCTTCTCATCGTTTGCAGTTGCATTGTCGTACTTGACAGTGATGCTCTTGTCAGCGAATGACAGGTCGTAGTAGAGCGGGTTAATTTCTCCGTGAATCTCTACTGTCTGACTAGGATTTTCTGTGTAGTAAGCAAAGAAGACAACGTCATAACTCTTGCCATTGGCAAGACGTAGGTCAAGCGTTGCCTGACGATTGCTCAGCGGCATTGTTCCCCATAGGTTGTTCAGAGGGGTGTCGTTGCCTGAAGCATATACAGCCCAAGCAATTTGGTTTACAGTTGTTCCATCGGCAATAGCACGCGACTCAATACCACCAAGGTCGGCGGTAAGAGTAACATAGGAGCTATTCTCCTCCTTCATACACGATGTGGTAAACAGCACAACCACAGCAAGTATGGCATGGAAAAACTTAGACATAAATAAATTGATTCGTATATGCATGTTTTGTTATCGCACAAAAATAACAAAAATTATGCATTAATCAAAGAAAAATCAAATTTTTTTCGTTTTTTATAACTCGTCGCTATACACAGCACCTGGCAGGTCATGCTGGTTGTACCTTGATGCCATAGACATTCCGTACGCGCCAGCCGACTTGATTGTAAGCAAATCGCCTCGTTTAGTCAGTGGTAGTGATACATTCTCGTCAAAGACATCAGTTGACTCACACGCTGTGCCTACAATTGTGTACTTAAGGCGCTGCTCTGCCTGTGAGGTGATATTCTCAATGTTGTGATATGAACCGTAAAGTGCTGGACGAATGAGCTCTGTCATACTACCATCAACAATCACAAGACGGCGACCAGTAGCGGTAGTTTTATTGTACAATACCTTGGTAATCAGCTCTCCACACTGCGCAATAATAGAACGACCAAACTCAAAGTGTACCTCGCGATTACCAACCTTGAGGTGCTGCTTGATAATGGCAAAAACAGATGCGAAGTTTGGTATTGGCTCATTCTCAGGCATGTCGTAATTTACACCCAATCCGCCACCAACATCTACAAACTCAATCTCAAATCCGAGCTTTGTGAGGTTGTCTACAATGACATTGACCTTGTTGCACATATTCTCAAAGACGTGCAACTCGCGAATCTGTGAACCAATGTGGATGTGCATACCGATTACAAGGATATTCTTCAGTGAGCGGATATGCTCCACACTTGAGAGAATCTCCTCGTAAGAGATGCCAAACTTACTATCTGCCTGACCGGTATCAATGCAGTGGTTGGTCTTTGGGTCAATGTCAGGATTTACACGTAGGGCGATATTGACCACCTTGCCAGCCTCAGCAGCAAGCTCATTTACAAGGTCTATCTCCTCAATCGACTCACAGTTTATTGCAAGAATATTCTGCTCAATGGCGTAGCGAATCTCCTTGTCGCGCTTGCCAACACCGGCGTATACGATAGATTTTGGGTCAAACCCCGCCTCAATAGCGCAACGAACCTCGTTTCCACTTGCGCAATCTATACCCACACCATATTTGCGAATAATCTGCAATAGACGCGCATCGTAGTTAGCCTTGATGGCATAGTGAATTTTATAGCTATACTTGTTTGCTATGCTCATCAGACTCTCAAGTGTCTGATTGAGCAGCTCAATATCATAAAGATAGAATGGGGTTTCGTACTTTGCCAGTTTATCGGCAACCTGCCTACTTAACATAACCTAACTTTTGTTTAGTGTAATAAATTATTGGGGCAAAGATAGCAAAAAGTTTTTAATATTTGCCGCTATGCCATCAATAAGTAGTTTTACCGCGTCATCTGCCGCCCATGCTGTGTGTGGTGAGGCCAGAAGAGTATACGGGTCGTTTAGGCTGTATAGCGGCGAACTGTGGAGTGGTTCACTTGAAAATACATCTAATGCCGCAGCTGCTATGTTGCGATTGTTAAGAGCATCGGCAAGTGCCTGCTCGTCAATAATTCCACCACGAGCAACGTTGATAATTATCGCTGTTGATTTCATCTGCTCAAGTTCGGATTTGCCGATAAGTCCAGCAGTCTTTGCATTGAGTGGTGAGTGTATCGAGATGACATCTGCCCATTGTAGAAGCTCAGATAAATTTTTATGAACATATCGCTCCTCTCTTACTACGCCTGAAGTGGATGAATATGCAATATTGCAGCCAAATGCCTCGGCAAGGTGTGCCACCTGATGGCCAATTGCCCCAAGCCCTATGATACCCCAGTTTTTACCTCTTAACATCGAGATTGGACGACCAGAGTGGAAGATGTCATTTGTGGCAGCATAGGCTCCACTTTTGAAATAGTTGTCGTAGTATGCCGAGTTACGCAGTAGCGATAATGCTGCTCCTAAAGTTGCCTCAGCAACGGAGTAAGTTGAGTAGCCAGAGACATTCTTAACCTCAATACCAATCTCTGCAGCAGCATCTAACTCCACATTGTTCATTCCCGTAGCAGCTATAGCAATAAGCTTGAGATTTGGTAACTGTGACATCATCTGACCAGAGATGTAGACCTTGTTGGTAATTACAACTGTAGCATCTTTACAACGTTCAAGGGTCTGCTCTGGTGTGGTGCGGTCGTAACCAATATATTCACCTAAAGATTTAATAGCACTTAGGTCGTAACCACCGAGTGAATATTCGTCTAAAAATACAATTTTTATCATAGTTATTCAGTTTTTATTTCGGTTAAGTCTCTGATTACAACTGAGGCACATCCTATGCCGAAGAGGGCAGGAAGGTAGGATATTGTACCCACATTTGACTTCTTATTCTGCTCCTCGCATAGAATCATCGCCCCCTCAACGGGTGGCTCGGCAGAGAATACAGCCTTAAATCCGCGACGTATGCCCATCTTGTGTAGTCGTTTGCGGAGCATATGTGCAAGAGGGCAGTGGTGAGTCTTTGAGATGTCGCAAATCTCCATCTTTGTCGGGTCGAGCTTTGCCCCTGCACCCATCGAGCTGACAAGTGGGATATTGCGGTCGAGAGCACCCTTGATAAGCGCTAACTTAGGCGATAGGGTGTCTATTGCATCCACGATGTAGTCAAACTGCTGACTCTCTAATATCTCGTCTGTCTTTTCATCCTTGATATACTCTGGTACAACGTGCAGCTCAAGCTGGGGATTTATATCCCTCAGTCGCTCTGCAAGCACCTCGGTCTTTTGTCTGCCTACTGTTGAGTGCAGTGCGATGAGCTGTCGGTTTATGTTGCTGAGGCTTACCGTATCGCTATCTGCAATGGTGATTTTTCCAATACCGGCACGCACTAACATCTCGGCAGCGTATGCACCTACTCCACCAACTCCGACAACAAGAATATTTGCTTGCTTAAGTCGCTCCAAACCCTCTTTGCCAAGTAAAAGTTCGCTGCGTTCTAACCACATATATGCTTAAAATTTTCGTTTATTATGTACTCTAACATATTCTTTGGTAAGGCTAGAATTTCACTCGCCTTGCTGTATATATCTTCAATTGCTACGTGGCTCTCGTCTGTCTCTAAAAATAGGTGGTCAATTGGGATTGCTCTCATCGCCTCCATGCTTTTAGGTGAACGAAATGTACGCTCGCCAAACGAGAGGTAGTATCCACGCTCTGTGGCCCTGAGAGCCTGCTCGGGTGAGCCGATAAAGCCGTGGAAGATGACAAACTTTAGACGATACTTTTTTAGTATGTCCATAACCTGTTCAAATGCCTTGACGCAATGTAATACAACCCCTTTATTGTACTGCTGTGCAACCTCTAATTGAGCCTTGAATACCAAAATCTGGCTATCGCGCTCGACACCACACGAGTAGTCTAAGCCTATTTCGCCAATGGCATCAAACCCTAATGCCTGCCTCTCTATAGAGAGGATAGAGTCCGTGGAGGCACTACTTGCATGGTAGGGGTGAATGCCTATTGTTGAGAGTGTCTGTTCGCTCTGCTTAGGTGTATGAGTGTGAATATTGATTATCATAAGGCAAAAATAGTAAAAAAAGTGCGATAAACTGCGGATAAGTGAAAAAAAAGTAGTATCTTCGCGGGCGAAAATGTCTATTTAATCACATATTATAAACATCAAACATTAAAACAGTTTTAACAATGTCAAAAACTATTAAGCTGTGCAAAGGTTTGGATATCAAGTTGCAGGGTGCTGCAGAGAAGAAGACAACCGTCCTCGGTTTGGCTTCTACTTATGCGGTTTCGCCACTGGACTTTGAGGGTATCGTTCCTAAGATGCTAGTTAAGGTTGGCGATGCAGTTAAGGCAGGTACACCGTTGTTCTTCAACAAGAATAACGCGTCGGTTGTTTTCACTTCACCAGTTAGCGGTACTGTTGCCGCTGTGGTTCGTGGTGAGAAGCGCCGTATCCTCGCTGTTGAGATTGCTGCTGACTCTACTATCGCTTACGAGGAGTTTGGTGCTCTTGATGTCAAGACTGCTACCCGTGACCAGATTGTAGAACTTTTGCTTAAGTCGGGTCTTTGGACACTGCTCGTTCAGCGTCCGTATGGCATTATTGCTAATCCAGCAGATATGCCTAAGTCGATTTTTGTATCTGCGTTTGATTCTGCGCCGCTCGCTCCAGATTACGGCTACACTCTTGCCGATGACAAGCAGGCTTTGCAGAAGGGCTTTGAGGTACTGGCTCGCCTTACAGAGGGCAAAGTACACTTGAGCTATAACGCTAAGGATGCAGCTCCTGCATTTGCAGGTGTTGAGCTTCACGCCTTCCAGGGTAAGCACCCTGCAGGTAATGTTGGTGTACAGATTCACCATATCGACCCAATCAACAAGGGTGAGAAGGTGTGGACTGTAGGCTATGCAGATGTTGCTATTATCGGTCGCCTCTTCCTTACTGGCAAGGTTGACATGACTCGCACTATTGCAGTTACCGGTGCTGAGGTTAGCGCTCCAGCTTATGTAAAGGTTATCGCTGGTGCTAAGCTTGACTCTATCCTCAATGGAAATGTAGCAGCTGATGCACACGCTCGTTACATCTCTGGTAATGTTCTTACTGGTCGCAATGTAGGTAAGGATGGCTATCTTGGTTACTATGCAAACCAGATTACAGTAATTCCTGAGGGTGATAACTACGAACTTCTTGGCTGGGCTATGCCTCGCTTTAGCAAGTTCTCAGTTTCTCGCGCATACTTCTCTTGGTTGTTCCCTAACCGCAAGTACAATCTCGATACCAATCTTAATGGTGAGGAGCGTGCTTTCGTTGTTACAGGTCTTTACGAGAAGTATCTGCCTATGGATGTATATCCAATGCACCTGCTTAAGGCTATCATGGCTGCAGACTTGGATAAGATGGAGGCTCTGGGTATCTATGAGGTTGTTGAGGAGGACTTCGCTCTCTGTGAGTTCGTTGACCCTTCAAAGACTGAGATGCAGCAGATTATCCGTAATGGTATTAACTTAATGATTAAGGAGGGTGAGTAATGAAGGCACTTCGTTCAATTGTTGATAAACTCAAGCCTACTTTCTCTAAGGGAGGTAAGCTGGCTTTCCTTGAGTCTACATTTGATGGATTCGAGACTTTCCTTTTTGTTCCTAACAAGACTACTCAGCATGGTGCTCATGTTCGTGACTGTAACGATATGAAGCGTACTATGATTATGGTTGTCATCGCTCTTATCCCTGCACTGCTCTTCGGTTGCTACAACACCGGTATCCAGGTAGGTCTTGAGGGTTGGACAGCATTCTTCTACGGTCTTGTTCGTATCCTTCCTATGATTGCTACAACTTATATCGTAGGTCTGGGTATCGAGTTCACCGCAGCACAGCTTCGTGGTCACGCTATTAACGAGGGCTTCCTTGTTTCTGGTCTGCTTATTCCACTTGTAATGCCAGTTAGCACTCCACTTTGGATGGTCGCTCTTGGTACTGCATTCGCAGTTATCTTCGGTAAGGAGGTATTTGGTGGTACTGGTATGAATGTATTCAACCCTGCAGTTCTTGCTCGTGCATTCGTATTCTTCGCATACACTCCACAGATGTCTGGTGAGAAGGTTTGGTACTCTGACTGGACAATGATGGGTGCACAGGTTGATGGCGTAACAGGTGCTACTGCTCTCGAGCAGCTTGCAACTACTGGCAATATGCAGTATAGCGCACTCGATGCATTCCTCGGCTTTATCCCAGGTTCATTCGGTGAGACTTCAACCCTTGCAATCCTTATCGGTGCAGCAATCCTGCTCTTTACCGGTATTGCATCTTGGAAGACTATGGTTTCAGTATTTGTCGGTGGTGCAGCAACAGCATATCTGTTCAGCGCACTTGGCTGTTTTGACTATCCTGCATACTATCACCTTCTTGTTGGTGGTTTTGCTTTCGGTGCTGTCTTTATGGCTACTGACCCTGTAACATCTGCTCAGACCTCTACTGGTAAGTATATCGTAGGTTTCATGACAGGTGCTATTGCAATCCTTATCCGTCAGGTGAACCCAGCATATCCAGAGGGTATGATGCTCTCTATCCTGTTTATGAATGCTCTTGCTCCACTTGTAGACTACTTCGTTGTTGAGGCAAACATTCGTCGTCGTGCTAATCGTGTTAAATCTGTAAAGTAGGAGGAGAGACTATGAAATTCAATACAAATAGTAATACCTATATTATTATCTACTCGGTAGTAATGGTAGTCGTTGTTGCAGTATTGCTCTCAGTTGCTGCGCTTGGCCTTAAGCCACGCCAGGAGGCAAATATGCTCAACGAGAAGAAGACACAGATTGTTAAGGCACTTGGCGAGGACCCAGCAACAGTTGCTTACGATAGCGTAATTACAAAGGCTGTTATCCTTGACGCTTCTGGTGCAGTAGTCTCTGAGGATGTAAACGAGGTGTTTGCAGCTCTTAATGACCTTAATGGTAGCTTTGCTGCTCAGCGTTATCCAATCTTCGTTGCCACTTCAGGTGTTGTAGTGCCTCTCTATGGCGCAGGTCTTTGGGGCCCAATCTGGGGTTATATCGCACTTGATGCAGATATGAATACCGTTAAGGGTATCGTTCTTGACCACTCAGGTGAGACTCCAGGTCTTGGTGCAGAGATTACTACTCCAAAGCACCAGGCAATGTATCCAGGTAAGACTATCTATGAGGGTGATGCTATTGTCGGCGTAACACTTAAGAAGGGTGGCGCAGATAAGAGCAATCCACACGAGGTAGATGCTATTACCGGTGGTACTAAGACCTCTGATGGTGTGACAGCAATGATCTCTGACTGTCTTAATTATTACAAGCCTTACTTTGATGCTGCACGCGCTGCTGCAGTGGCTACTGTTGAGGCTGAGTCTAACACTATAAATGAGTAAAACCATGGCAAGTAAGAGTTTGAAAAATCTGACAGGACCACTTAGTGGCAATAACCCTGTCATCGTGCAGATTCTTGGTATCTGCTCAGCTTTGGCAGTAACCGTACAGCTCAAGCCTGCAATTGTTATGGGCTTGTCAGTAATGGTTGTAACTGCATTCTCTAACCTTGTAATGTCACTGCTGCGTAACGGCGTACCTTCTCGTATCCGTATCATCGTTCAGCTGGTGGTTATTGCAGCGTTGGTAATTCTCGTAGACCAGGTGCTCAAGGCATTTGT
>JAEIGA010000397.1_pt1 | contig 63914 bp, 61 predicted proteins | sample 9270691 | NCBI WGS metagenome assembly JAEIGA01 (sample SAMN17057246, study PRJNA624740) | gut metagenome | biome: biome; isolation source: fecal sample | host: Bos grunniens | place: China: Xizang | collected 2019 | reverse complement strand
GCTCTAGCTATTGCAACTCTTTGTTGTTCACCACCAGAAAGTTCAGCAGGACGATGTTTCAATCTGTGAGAAAGATGAAGCTTTTCAAGTAGGAATAAAGCTCTTTCGCTTGCATCTTTTTTGCTACATCCTGCAATCATCATAGGTATCATTACGTTTTCAAGAGCATTAAAATCACCAAGTAAATTATGATATTGATAAACAAAACCAATACTATCTCTTCTTAATGTTGTTCTTAAATCATCATTTGCTTTTTTTGTTTCTTTACCATCTATGATAACTTTACCTGAAGTAGGGTGGTCAAGAAGCCCTGCAATTTGTAATAGAGTTGATTTACCACTACCAGATTGCCCAACTAGAGCAACAACTTCACCACTTCCAATTTCAAGATTAACTCCAGATAATACTTCGAGAGTTTGTTTACCTTGGCGATATGTTTTGATTACATCTCTTAATTCTAAAATATTTTTTACATCTTTATTCATAACGTAAAGCCTCCACAGGATCCATCTTTGCAGCTCTATAAGCAGGGTAAAGTGTAGCCAAGAAAGATAATAACAGAGAAATTCCAGCCACACTAATTACAACTTCACTTTCAACTTTTGCTGGTAATTGAGATAAGAAATAAATTTCTGCAGAAAATAAGTCTCGTCCGGCAATGGATTGTAAAAATTGTCTAATATTTTCAATGTTATCACAGAATAACAAGCCAAGGGTAACTCCAAGAACTGTACCAACAACACCGATATATGCTCCATCTAAAAAGAATACACGCATAATCATTCCTTTGGTGGCTCCCATTGTACGAAGAACAGCAATATCTCTACCTTTATCTTTAACAAGCATAATTAAACCTGTAATAATATTAAATGCAGCTACCAATATAATTAAAGTAAGTACAATAAACATAACATTACGTTCAACATCGATAGCATTAAAGAAGGCAGAGTTTGTCTGTCTATAGTCATACACATATGCATTGTTACCAGAACTTTGAACGGCGCTAGAAATTAACTGTCTTGAATATTCAATATCAGCATCGTCTCTTAGTGTAACATCAATAGTTGTTACACCATCATTAAGAGAGAAAAACTTTTGAGTTGCTTCAAGCGGCATAAAAATAAAGTTTGCATCATATTCATACATTCCAAAATTAAAAGTTCCAGCAACCCTATATGTCTTCATCCTAGGAACAGTGCCAAACATAGTGATTTTTCCTTGAGGAGAGAGTAGCGTGATTTCATCTCCTTCAATAACACCTAATTTATTAGCTAGTCTTGAACCTAATACAACTGTATCTCCACTAAACAAGTTCAAATCAAAGTCCTTAAAGCCATCACGAAGTACTTGTTTTTTCTTTATATCGTTTGCTCTAATTCCTCTAACCATCACACCTTCTGCACTATTTCCAGCAGTAGCAAGCAATTGTTTTTCAATCATTGGAATTGCAATATTTACGCCTTGAATATCATTTTCTAATATTTTAACAGCTTCTTGATAGTTATTAAATGGAGCATTTCTAATCATAGAAATAGTAACATGCCCATTAATACCTAAAATTCGGCCCAATAACTCAGATTTGAATCCATTCATAACAGATGTGACAATAATAAGCGTTGCAACTCCAAGTGCAATACCAATAAAAGCAAAAGATGTTATAACAGAAATAAAACCTTCTTTTCTCTTTGCGCGCAAATACCTATTTGCAACCATAAAATCAAATTTTGAAAACATATACAAATCTCCTTTAATTCAAAAGGATATATTAGCTATAAGAATATTCAAGGTATAAGAATAAAATTCCCACAAAAAAAAAGAAGGCGCGTTTCACAACGGGCCTTCTCAAAAAAATCTATGGCACACATATACTACTTACCAAAGTAGTATCTTTGATATTCAAAGTTTATCACCTTCATCCCTAGATGTAAGTTTGTTTTGCTTCTTTAAGGATGAAATTTTTTTGCCTCTACCATACTTACCCTTACCAAGAAAATCCATCGTCTCTCTAGGTAAGTAGTCCCTCAAAAAGTACCCACCAGCATTTGCTACATGGGTGTATGGGGACGCCATCTCAGCTGTGAAAGTAACCGAAATCAAGCTTTTGTTACCATCCCTGACAAGGTGAAGATATGAGCTCTCTACATGAGCAAAAACAAAAAGCTCAGCATACCAATCTTTCTTTCGTACGAAGTGAACAACTGTTTTTTTACCACAATCAACAAAACACCATGTAGGGGTTGATTTGTCGCTGCCACCTTTGTTTAGATTGTCAAGATGTCTCGAAATGATCTCAATAGTTGTATCTGAACCCTGCGAGAATAACCAATTATCCTCTTGTTTCATCACTTCTTCAGTGAAGTTTGTAATTTCACTATGAGAAGTGGCTTTATCAACCATGTCGAAAATCCTATGAGCAGACGCTACATAATTCATGATAAACTCGTTGAAATTTCTTCCAACATTCTTACAGCCACAAAGAGACTTAAGAATACCCTTTGTCTCTAAAAAACTCAAAGTTTTCGTTTTTTCCATAATTCTTATTTATATAATATGCAATCGACCTTATTATATATATATAAGTTTTTTTGTCAAATATTTTTTTAAAAAATCTACTTTTTATAGTTTTTTTGCTATTTCAACTGATAAATCATTAATCAAAACACTTAATGCTTCAATGTAGCTATCATATTTTCCTTCAAAGTTTATAGATTTGTCAAATTTTCCAGATTTAATTGTTATACCCTTTTTATTTTTTATAAAATAAGATGATTTTAACGTTGCAACATCATCAAGTCTTCCTGTGAATTCTGTAATTTCAACTAACACAGCATAATCAAAGTTTTTTCTAAATGTTGTTTGGTTCTCAATAATGGCATTAGGTAGTAAAGAGCTTAAATTTTCATTTATAACTTTCTGCAACATTTTATCAACTTGTGTTGACCAGCGATTAAATTCATCAATTTTAACTTCATAATCATTTTTGCCTAAAGTTGTAATTTGTAGGCGAGAAACTTCACTAGGAACTATTATCTGATTTATCAAAATTGTTTTATTAAATTTTGTATTAATAGAGTTATTGTTATTAATAGAAACTGTTTGGTAAAAATGTGGAGTAGGGCTAAAACAGCCAGAAAGCATAGCCACAAAAACTAGTAGAATATATCTTTTCATATTAATATTCCTTTCCTGTAATAATTGCATTAGGATACATTTGTAAATAGTCTGTAAGATTTTTTATAGAGATTACAGCTTCTCCAAAATTTTGTATCGCATTAGATAGGTTCTGAGCATTTTCTTCAACAACATTGTTTAGATTTTGAGCTACACCTCCAAATTCATTAACCATAACTTTGGCACTATCTTTATTATCTACTAAAATATCATCTAAATCTGCAAAAGTTTTATTCATTTTTTTAAGTAATGGTGGCAAATCTTGATTAAGTGTTTTGGTGATACTGTTTACATCTTGAGCAATTTTTGCAACAGGCATAATCTTAAGTGTCTTAGAAATTTCAGCAAATGGCGATAATATTGTTGGTATTTCAAAATAACCAGAAGGTGCATCATGTAAAGTTATTTGTGTATCAGGATGCATGTCTAGTTCTATAAGTAGTTGACCAGTAATAACAGAACTAACAGCTAGTTGAGCTCTTAGACCACTATCGATAAATTTATTTAATAATTTATCTTCATCATCTATGTTTGTAACAAGAGATTTTCCATTATAAATAATAGCATAAACAACAATTGAAAAATGCATATTTTTAAGATTTGCCTTTAATTTTACTTGTGTTACTTCACCAATTTTAACTCCCTTAAATAATACAGGCGCACCAACATCAAGTCCTTTAACGGACTCTTCAAAATACATAATAACAGTTGTCTCATTTGGATTGAGTTTATTTTTAAGAAAATAACCAAACAATCCAATTACAGATATAGCAAAAAGACAAACATATATTCCAATCATTTTCATATTAGGTTGTTTTAGCATTTTTTCATTCCTCTAGTTAAAAAATCGCAAATATCTTTAGTTGGTGGGTTTTTTAATAATTCTTTAGGATTTCCTCGTCCTGTAATATCTTTTTTAGTTTTATCCAAATATATTGAATTATTTCCAATTGCAAAAATAGATTGTAATTCATGAGTAACAATTACAAAAGTTGTACCAAACTGTTCATTTATTTCTAATATCAAATCATCAAGTTGCTTTGAACTAATTGGATCTAAACCAGCAGAAGGCTCATCACAGTAAACAATTTTAGCATCAAGAGCTAATGCTCTTGAAAGAGCAGCTCTTTTTTTCATTCCACCAGATATTTCAGATGGATAAAAATCGTCAAAACCACCAAGTCCAGTAAGAGCTAATTTGTAAGAAGCAATATCAGAAATCTCATCTTTTGAATAATTGCTATATAATTCTAATGGAAGCATGACATTTTCTTTTAATGTCATTGATGAAAACAGCGCACCACTTTGGTACATAACTCCACAATCTTTAATTATTTCATTTTTAACTTTTTCATCAGCAGTGATAATATTTTTATTATTTACAATAACTTCACCCTTTGTTGGTTTTACGAGTCCTGTTAGTACTTTAAGTAAACTACTTTTACCACAACCACTAGCGCCCATTATTATAAAAATATCTTTTTCGTATATACTAAAGTTTAAATCGTTAAATAATACGAAGTCATCGTATGCTACCCTAAGATTTTTAACAGATATTAATTCTTTACTCATATTTTCAAAACTTTCAATATAACTGTTAAAACTCCTGTTGCAACAATCATCCAAACAAGAGAACTAACTACAGATCTCGTAGTAGCCAAACCAACCCCATCAGCATCTCTTTTAGTATTTAAACCTTCATAACATCCGCAAATAGAAATGATAATACCATAAATTATGCTGTGGAATAACCCTACTAATATATTTGTTAAATTAAGAGCATTAATAGAGTATTCCCAATAAGCTCCTGAAGATATATCTAAAAACAATATACCAACAATAGCACCGCCAAAGATTCCTAAAACATCAGCAATCATCGTTAAAAAAGGAATGCTAATTACAAGAGCTAAAATTCTAGGAGCAACTAAGTAATCGCTAATTTTAATGCCAAAGGTTTTAAGTGCATCGATTTCTTCATTAACTTGCATCGTTCCAATTGTTGCTGCAAAAGACGAGCCAGTTCTTCCTGCCATGATGATTCCAACCATAATTGCAGCCATAATTCTAGTCATTCCTAGACTAACCATACTAGCAACATAAATCTGTGCACCAAATGATTTTAATTGTAAAGCACCGACAAAAGCAAGAATTAAACCAACAAGAAAACTAACCAAGCAAACAATACCAATAGCCTTATATCCACAATCTTCAAATAAAAACCAAAAATCTTTTTTTCTATAAATAGCTTTTCCACCAATTAAATTAAAAATTGAACGAAAAGATGAGGTTATAAAAGATAATGCATTTTTTATGTTTTTATAATAAGAGATAAAGCCTATACCAATGTTTTCAAAAAAAGATATTTTTTTCTTTTTCTCTTCTGGTGGAATGTTGCCAACTTTAAACGAAAGTCCAATCAAAGACTTTAATTTATCACTAGCCTTACTATAATCAAATTTTATACCATTCTTTCTAATTACATTTGCCCAAAAATAAACCTCTGCACCAAGATATGATGTAAATTCAATATTATCCTCAAATTCAGCAAATATAACATTTATACCATTTTCTTTTAATTTTATAATATCTTCAATCAGATTTTGCTTATTAATAGCATTCGTAGACTTATTTGAAAAAAATACAATATACTCATTATTATTTTTTTTTAATTCAATAGTCATTTTATTTTCTTCTCTTATTAGCTATCTTTGTTCTTTTTACAAATCTCAAGTCCGGCTTTATTTGCTATTTTGTGAGCTTCTTCTTGTGATAAACCATTCATAATTGAGACAAGAAAAGCTCCTGCAAAAGCATTACCAGCCCCATAAGCAAATGCTTGATGAACTCTACTATTTTTCATTACAGTTTCAGTATTATCAATACCCCAGATCTTACTTTCCTTTGCAGCATCGTTATAAATAAGATATTTAAGATTGTAATCTTTTTTTAATTTTAAGCATACATCAACAGCATTTCCTCTCAAGTTTAGCATGTTTTTCATTATTTTTAATTCATCTGCATTTAGCTTTAAGATGTTGGATTTTTTCAATAACTTAATTACAGTTTCTTTAGTGTAATAGTTTTGCCTAAAGTTAGCATCAAAAAACTTATATTCACAATTTTCAGCAATATCGATTAAATCTAATATTGTATCAGAGGAGTATTGCTTTCTAAGCGCTAAGGAACCATAATATATCGCATCAACTTTTTTAATACAATCTTCTGCATTATTAGTTGCAGGAATATAATCCCAAGCTGCATTTTCCAATATATGAGCACAAAAAGTATCATCATTTTTATAAACTAAAACTCTTCCAGTAGGATAGGGCGTAATTGCAAGTACAGGATTTATATTTAACTTATTTAGCTCGCTAACAACTTCTCTTCCTAAATCATCAGCTCCAATTGCACTTACTAAAAAAGTTGTAGCACCTCTAATTTGAGCCTGATGTAAAAAATCAACAGGAGCTCCTCCTATTTTTCTAGAAGCAGGAAAAATATCGTATACAACTTCACCAATTCCAGCTATTTTTACATTTCTTTGAGTCATCTTAACAATCTTTATTAAATGGTTAAAAAATAGTTAAGAATGATGTTAGTTGTTTTTTTATTATAAGTCAAGACACTTAATATCAACCAGTTAATAGCTTTTGTTAAACTATTTATTTAAACGCTTATTAAGACTTTGTAATAAAAAATGTTTAGCTAAATCTTTATTTATTTTACAAAGACTCACACTTTGACCAAATCTATAAGTAGACTTATATTCAATACAATCGTTTGAAACTGTATTATATATAGATAAAACAAACATATCTTCAGTTGGTTCTTTATTGTATAAATATAAATACTTTTTCAAATTTTTTAATCTTAATATTTCACCATGCTCGTCTGTAATAATAGCACATTTATATTCAGGTAAATAATATTCACAAAAAAGATTTGCATTATCTGTTGCTAAAATAGTTGTATCTTTTGATATAAATTTTCTTATATCAGATACAGCTCTTTTATATTCATTATCAAAAGATATTGCTCTAATATCTGCATAAGTGAATATAAAACCAATAACTAAACTAAATATAACAGGTTTTTGTAGTATCTTTATTTGAGAAACAACGATTGCTCCAACAAAATATAAAATAAGTGAAAAAATTTTAAGATATCGAGCTGTAACAATAGGTCTTAACATATATGAAATAACTAATAATAATACATATGTTGCAATAAAACTAAATACACCAATTAAAATAGCTCTTTGCAATTTATGTGAAAAACATTTAAAATCAAACACTCCTGTTACAATTATAAAGTTAAATGTTACAACACTAAAAACTGTAGCAATAAAAAAATAAGATTGAAAAATTTCCGGTTGCAATGGATTGGTAAAAAATCTCCAACTAAACTTTACAAAATCCATATTAACATACCAATATTTACTAATATTTCCACCATTAGATAAAGGAATAAAAACCCAAGGTAAAAAGCATATTGCAACAATTGATGTTGTAACTAAAAAACTGTAACCATATTTATTAAAAGTTTTATCTTTTATAAGAATGATTAATATAAATAAATATAAAAACATTAAGAAAATAGCACAATAATAGTGACTATATAGAGCCAAAATGGAAGCTATACCAAATTTGTAAAAATCACTTGTTGTAGGTGTTCTTGTTAAACGTAATCCATAAACAAAAGCCATTAATAATAAAAGAGATGAAAGCATATATGTTCTTACTTCAAGAGCTAACCATAAAGAATGAGGCAAAAGCATGATAAAAGCTATAAGCCACAAAGCAACCTTGTCACCATAATCCTTTTTCACGCTCACAAATGCAAATATTTGCGCCAATACCAGTAACAAAAAAGAAGCAAAATGAGCACCAAATATTTCATATTTTTTAGGGAATAAAAATAAAATAAATTTCAAATATAAATAATACAAAGGTGGTTTTGAGTCTTCTGTAGTTAGTAATTCCCACATATCGCTAAAGCTATCTTTAGCCATTAAAACCGAATACAATTCATCAGACCATAAATTTATATTATTAAGAAGAAATGCATAACTAATTATCGTTATAAATATGAGCAAGCTTGCCTTAAATGTATAATTAGATTTAGCTAATTTAATAATTTCGTGCATAATCAACACCTTTAATTTTAAAACTTACCAAAAATCTAAAATATTTATATAACAAAGTCAAGCAATCACAAATTTATCCATAAAAAAACTACCATTAAGGTAGTTTTTTTATTTAAGATAAACGCTTGAATTCGTCAATTAGCCAAGAATAAAAAGGATTTTTAAATTGATTATTCATCTCTGTAACCTTTTCTAAATCTAAATCACTTTTTTTAAATGCAGCTTCCGTTAAGATGGTGCAAGAGTTCTCTTTTATATCTGCAATACCACCTGAAAGATAATATTCATCAATAATATCATCGTTTTCATTAAGTATTTGCATAACCCCCATATCTAGAGCAACAATAGTAGGTGCTCTTTTGTTCATAACAGTAATCGTTTTATCATCAAAAGCAAGTACTGCTCTATATACATCTTGGTTAAGAACAATTTTTTCCGGTATATAAATTTTAAGATTTATATCTAAAGCCATGTTACGCAACATCCTTCATTTCTTGTGCTTTTTCCAAAGCTTCTTCAATAGTTCCTACCATATAAAAAGCTTGTTCTGGAATATCATCATATTTTCCATCCAAGATACCTTTAAAGCCTTTAATGGTGTCTTCTAATTTAACAAATCTTCCTTTTTTACCGGTAAATACTTCAGCAACAAAGAAGGGTTGAGATAAAAATCTTTGAATTTTTCTAGCACGAGATACAACAATTCTATCATCATCAGATAATTCATCCATACCCAAAATAGCAATAATATCTTGCAATGAACGATATTTTTGAAGTATTTCTTGCACACCTCGTGCAACCATATAATGTTCTTCTCCAACGATATCTGGATTTAAAATTCTACTAGTTGAATCAAGTGGGTCAACAGCTGGGAAAATACCAAGTTCAGAAATTTTACGAGAAAGAACTGTAGTTGCATCTAAGTGCGCAAATGTTGTAGCAGGGGCAGGGTCTGTTAAGTCATCTGCAGGAACATATACAGCTTGCACAGAAGTAATTGAACCATTTTTAGTAGATGTAATTCGTTCTTGCATCGCTCCCATATCTGTACCAAGTGTTGGCTGATATCCCACTGCAGATGGAATTCTACCAAGCATAGCAGAAACTTCAGAGCCAGCCTGAGTGAAACGAAAAATATTATCAATAAATAACAACACATCTTGATGCTCAACATCTCTAAAATATTCAGCCTCAGTCAATCCTGTTAAAGCAACACGAGCACGAGCACCAGGTGGCTCATTCATCTGGCCATACACAAGAACTGTTTTTGAGTTTTCGCCTTCTAAATCAATAACTCCAGATTCTATCATTTCGTGATAAAGGTCATTACCTTCACGTGTACGTTCACCAACACCAGCAAAAACAGAATATCCACCATGACCTTTTGCAATGTTGTTAATTAATTCCATGATTAATACAGTTTTACCAACACCAGCTCCACCAAATAAACCAATTTTACCCCCCTTAGAATATGGTTCTAACAGGTCAATAACTTTAATACCTGTAACAAAAATCTCAGGGTCTGTTTTTTGATCAACAAAAGCAGGAGCTTCTCTATGAATTGGAAGATAAGATTTAGTTTTTATTTTGCCTCTTCCATCAACTTCATCACCAACAACATTGATAATACGGCCAAGTAATTCTCTACCAACTGGAACTGTAATAGGTTTCTCTGTATTATATACTTTTACACCACGGCTTAATCCATCAGTGGTATCCATAGCAATAGTTCTAACTACATTTTCACCAAGATGTTGTGCAACTTCTAAAACTAATCGTTGATTGTTAGTTTCACATTCAAGAGCAGTAAGAATATTTGGCATAACATTTGAATTTTCAAATTTAACGTCAACAACAGCTCCCATCACTTGATGTATTTCACCAAGCTTATCGGTTTTTGAAAGATTTTTAATCTTTTTTCTCAAATCATCTAATTCTCTATTAGCATTTTTAGCTAAATCTGTTTCAGCTTTTTTTACTGTTGTGGATTTTTTATTTTTCGCAACCATTTATTTAATACTCCTAATTTTACTACATAGCCTCAGCACCAGCCACGATTTCAACTAATTCAGTTGTAATAGCACTTTGCCTTAAGCTATTATACTTAAATGTAAGTGAATTAATCATATCTTGGGCATTTCTATTCGCATTATCCATTGAGTTCATACGAGCAGCATGTTCAGATGCTTGTGAATTAATCAATATCTCAAACATTGCAGTTCGCATATACACACTAGATAGTTGTTTTAAAAGTTTTAACTTATCTGGGAGGAAATTGTAATATGCATTATTAACTACATTTATATTTTCATCCTCTTTGCTTAACTTGATATCAAAAGGTATAACTTGTTTTGATAAATAAGTTCTTGTCAAGCCTGATAAGAAATCACTATATACTATTTCACATATATCAGCATTATAATGTAATTTTTTATCCCAAACATCACTTAAAAAATGAAGTGATTCTTGATAGGTTAAATATTTTTTTATAACAGCAGGGTGTTCTTCCTTAATATCATTAAAGCCTAAACGTTTTAGACCATTAATAACTTTTTTACCATAACAAAAAACAATAACATTTTTTCCGCTGCTTTTTAGCTCATCGATTCTTCTTTTAGCTTCTTTAGCAATCATTGTATTATAGCCACCACACAATCCTCTATCAGAAGCTAAAACAAATAAAGCATAAGTTTGAGGTTTTATAGGCTGAACAAGCATATTTGGCAAAACAAAAGAAACACCTTTTTCTTTTTCAATTGTTTTAAGTTCAACTAATACTTTTTTGATGTTTTCAATCATCATTTTTTGAAAAAGCTCGCTTTTTTCAAGTGTAAGTTGAGCCCTACGAAACTTAGAAGCTGATACCATTTTCATGGCCTCAGTAATCTTTTTAGTAGATTTAATACTTTCAATTCGTGTTCTAAGTTCTTTTAAAGTAGCCATTTTATCCTCTATGCTATTTTTTCATTAGACACTTCTAGGTCTTGTTTTCTTGCTAAAAACTCTTCAACTAATTTATTAATAAAATTAGACAAATTTTCACTAAGTTCATCTGAGATAACTTTAGTTTCTCTAATTTCCTTTAAATAACTAGTTTTTTCAGTTTTAATTTTATTTAGTAAAAAATCTTCAAAATTTTTAACGTCTTTAACATCAATTTTATCTAAATAACCTTTAGAGCCAGCAAACAAACTAACAACTTCTTCCTCTAATGGTAATGGATGATAAACAGGTTGTTTTAATAGTTCTGTTAATCTCGCTCCTCTATTTAATAGTTTTTTTGTAGAAATATCTAAATCAGAAGAAAATTGAGAAAAAGCAGCCATCTCTCGATATTGAGCAAGATCTAGTTTCATTGATCCAGATACTTGTTTCATTGCTTTAACTTGAGCAGATGAACCCACACGACTAACAGATATACCAACGTTTACAGCAGGTCTAACACCTTGATAGAATAAAGATGTCTCAAGAAAGATCTGTCCATCGGTAATTGAAATAACGTTAGTTGGAATATATGCAGAAACATCACCAGCTTGTGTTTCAATTACAGGTAATGCTGTTAAAGATCCACTACCATTAGCTTCATCAAGTTTAGCTGCTCTTTCAAGCAAACGAGAGTGAAGATAAAAAATATCTCCAGGATAAGCCTCACGACCAGGAGGTCTTCTCAATAATAAAGACATCTGTCTATATGCAGTGGCTTGTTTAGATAAATCATCATAAAAAATAACTGCATGCATACCTCTATCTCTAAAATATTCACCCATTGCACATCCTGCATATGGTGCAATATATTGAAGAGGTGCAGCATCTGATGCAGTTGCAGCAACAACAATGGTATAATCCATTGCCCCATAATCTTTCAAAGTTTTTACAACTTGTGCAACTGTAGAACGTTTCTGTCCTACAGCTACATAAATGCAAAATAGTTTATCTTTGTCAGATTTCGCTAAATCATTTGTTGATTTTTGATTAATGATTGTATCAACAATAATAGATGTTTTACCTGTTTGTCTGTCACCGATAATTAATTCTCGTTGTCCTCTTCCAATAGGGATAAGTGAATCAATAACCTTTATGCCAGTTTGTACAGGTTCATGAACACTACGTCTTTCAATGATGCCAGGAGCTTTAACTTCTATATTTGATGATTCGGTTGTTTTAATAGGTCCTAATCCATCAATAGGATTGCCCAGAGCGTCAACAACACGACCTAATAACTCTTTGCCAACTCCAACACTAACAATTGTATTAGTTCTTTTAACAGCATCACCTTCTTTAACTTCTGTATCATTGCCAAAAATTACAACGCCAACACTATCTTCACCCAGATTTAAAACCATTCCTTTAACCCCTGATGAAAATTCAACCATTTCGTTGTATTTTACCCCATTAAGTCCATAAACTGTAGCAATGCCATCACCCACAGAAAGAACACGCCCAGCTTCCTCCAGCTTTGCATCGAAATCATATTTTTCTATTTTTTCTTTCAAAATAGTAGATATTTCTTCTGCTTTTATTGTCATGTTTATACAACCTTTCTTACATTTTGTTATAATGCCATAAAATTCTATTCAGACATAATCAACTTTCTTATATTAGATAATTTAGTTTGTAACGTATCATCTATTAAAAAAGAGTTATAACTAATCTTTAATCCTCCTAAAATTTCAGGTTTTATTTCGCAATTAAGTATAATTTTTGAATTTAATTTTTTTTCCAAAGCTGTTTTAAGTTTTTTATTTTGTTGAGATGTTAGTTTAACAGCGCTACATACATTAACTTCAATAATATTGTTATCCTTGTAATATAAGCTAATAAATTCTTTTAATATCAAATCTAAAATATCTAACCTAGAATTTGATGCTATAATTTTAAGAGCATTTGAACTTACATTTGATAATTTTAATTTTTTAGCTAAATCAGAAATTATAAGAATTTGTTTGTTATTATCAAAAACTTGAGAAGTAAAGCTTTCCCACAAATTTTCATCATTTTTTATGCTGCTATATAGTCTTTGAACTTCGTTAAAAACATCTTTGCCTAATTTACTACTTTTTGATGCCTCAAACCAAGCTAAAGCATAGGTGTTTGCTTGTTTTGTTTTTGATACTTTTTTTACCAATTTAAAACTCCTATAAACCTATAATAAATAAGTACTACAAACATTAATACAACTAAAATACTTATTTTTAATTAAGATTTCTATTATAAAACAAGTTTTTCCACCATAAAAAAACTTTTTTATTATGTAATTTGGTTTACATGAAAGAGTAGGGGTTAATATCAACATCAATTCTAACATTTGACTTTACTTTAACCATTTTTAGCCATTTTTGAACAATTTCTTGAATATTGACGCTTTTAGCTGTCTTAAGTAATAATCTGTATCTATATCTACCTCTTAATAAGCTCATTGGCGCTAAAGCAGGTCCTAAAGTTTCTATCAAATCTGTGTTCGGGGCGCACTTTCCTAGATTATAAGCTGTAACTTCGGCTGCTTGTTGGTTGGTAGATGAAATAATAATTCCTGCAAGTTTGCCATAAGGTGGCATTCTAAGTAATAATCTTGAGTTTTTTTCAATATCAATAAATTTTTCTCGATTATGTTCAATAACTGATTTTAATACTAAATTGTCAGGATAAAGAGTTTGAAGATAAACAACACCCTTTTTATCACCACGTCCTGCACGCCCTGCAACCTGTGATAATAATTGGAAAGTTTGTTCACTAGAACGTAAATCAGAGCCCATAAGTCCTAAATCAGCATCAATTACACCAACCAATGTCAAATCGGGGAAATTGTGACCTTTAGCTAATATTTGTGTGCCTATTAAAATATCTATCTCATTATTAGATGTCTTTTTTATAACTTCAGATATTTCTTTATAATTGGTTGTTATATCGCTAGATAATATGGCTGTTCTAGCAGTTGGAAAACGTTTTTTTACTTCTTCAGCAATTCTTTCAACGCCAGGTCCACAAGCAGTTAATCCATCTTGGGAGCTGCATTTAGGGCAAAACTTTGGAGTGTTCATCTTGAAACCACAGTGATGGCATACTAATTCACCGGAGATTCTGTGTTCAGCAAGCCAAGCGCTACAATGTGGACATTGGATTCTGTGTCCACAATCTCTGCAAATTAGTAAGGGTGCATAACCTCTGCGATTTAAAAACAACATAGACTGTTCGCCTCGTTCAAGGTTTTTATTCAACTCATCAACTAACATAGGAGTTAAAAAAGATACGCCCCAAGATCCTTTTTGAGGTTTATCTTTTTTCATATCTATTATTTTAATTTCAGGTAAAACTGCTTTAGCAAAACGTTTACGTAATTTAACACAGTCATATTTACCTTCTTCAACATTCACGATTGTTTCTAAATCAGGGGTGGCAGTAGATAGAATAACAGGAATTTTTTCAATGCTGGCTCTTAATACAGCCATATCTCTTCCTTGATAGGTTACTAAGCTTTCTTGCTTAAAAGAGTGATCATGGCTTTCATCTACAACAATAATTCCTAAATCGCTAAAGGGTAAAAATAATGATGATCTAGCGCCAACAATAACTTTAGCATCCCCCTTTATAACTGCTTTCCATGTTTTTGCTTTGTTTTTTAAACTAACTTCAGAGTGCCATATAAATGGTGTTACACCAAATCTTTTTTCAAATCGATTAAGCCATTGCGATGTTAATGATATTTCAGGTACAAGAACTAAAACTTGCTTTCCTAAAGTTAATGCTTTGGTTATAGCTTCAAAGTACACTTCTGTTTTGCCAGATCCTGTAATTCCATCAAGTAATGTAGTTGAAAAACCGTTATCAACCTTGCTAACCAATATATTAGCACCTGCTTGTTGTTCATCAGTTAACTCTACTTGTTTTGTTAATGTTATATTTTGTTTTTCAGCCTCTTCATTTACTAGGATGTCTTTTTTATATAAGAAACCACTTTTAATCATTGCTGTAATTATATTTTCACTAACACCTGTTGCCTCAATTATTTCCTCTTTTTCAGCTTCTTTGTTATTGTCAAGAAAATTAAAAATGGCTTTTCTTGCTTCAGTTATACGGATTCCTTTTAGGTTTTCGTTTTTAATATTTAATCCATATAAAGATATTTTTTGTTTAGGTAATTGGTTTGATTTTTGCCCTAAAACCATTTTTAAAACCAAACCTAGAGGTGCAAGATTATAAATTGCGGTTTTTTTTATAAAATTTATAAGCTCGTTGCTTATTAAAGGTAAATCTAAAATATTGGTTATTTTTTTTATTTTTGCATCAGCGATATTTGCAGTTTTACCGATTTTATATACGATTCCTATTAATTCTTCTTTTCCAAAGTTTACTAAAACAAGTTGTCCAATATCCAATTCTTCATCAGATTTGTAGTCGAAAACATCATCAAAAGGTAATGGTAAAAGAATGCCATATATCGCCATTATAAGCTATCCCTCTATAATTAACTCGCTACCGTTTAATCTAATTTTAGCGTTTGCTTCATTTACATATGTTATTAAATAATATAATGGAGCAAATGAAGAAATGTTTTCATCAATATCTAGTCCATTAATTATTTTAGAAATGTTTGCTAGTTTAGAAGCATTAAGAGGGTGAGAAGATGTTATACTTATAGATAAATGATCGTCTAATTGATTAACTATTAACTTTCCACCTTTCACTAAAACATCAGCCATTAACATTATTGCAGGCATGATAAATTTATGTATTTTATGGGTTGAAAGCTTAATTTCTAAATTAATAGGGTAATTAGGATTGCCAATTGTAGATAAGTAGTTGTTACAAATTTCATAAAGCTCATTTAAGTCCTTAACACTAGTATTTGAAAGTCCAAAACATAATCTGAAAAACTTTAATCTTTTACTTAAAACGCTTGAGCTGTAATTTAAAATATTACTAATATCTTCTTTATCATCTTCATCACCTTCATTAAGAAGTTCAACAGCGTTGGCAACAGCTCCGATGTTTCCAATAATATCGTGAGATAACCTAGTTACAAGTAATTCGCTTAAAAAAATACTATCCATAATTGTTTATTCCTATAATAAACTGTTAAAAATTATAATATTGAGTGTTTGAAAGTCTTGAATCTGCTTGAAACATTCTTGTTGTGTCTAAGCTGATTAGTAGAGGGTCCATTAATTCTAATTCGCCCATTCGTGCTTTTAGGTATGGTTTTTTACCACCTTTTCCCCATTTTATTTCGGTTTTGTTATCTGGAGTGCCATATTTAAGGGATATTCTTCTCCAAAAATCATAAATTTTAATATTATTTAAATAGATATTTTGGGATGATTTGCTTTGAGAGAATGTAACATTACTCTTATAAAAAATCTTGTAAGACAAATTATCTGTGAATGTTGAGGTAAATAATATTTCAATACTTTCTCTTGTGGAATTTCTGTTATAAGATTGCCTATGTATATATTGATAACCATTTTCTTGAGCAATTTTGGTTGCGCAAGTTTTTAATCTTTCAAAACCAATAATGCCACTGGTTCTACAAATTTCTTCGCTTCTCCATTTTATAAAGTTAGGAACTTCTAATGTTTCCATAATTTTTTGATAGCCTTGCTGTTTTAAGATGTTTTCAATTTCTTTAGGTGTCATTCTAAGTTTAATACCTGCAATATCAAAGAAAGCAGCATTGGTTTTTTGTTTTGATAATTTTTCACTTAAAATTTTGTTTTCTTCAATCTCTTTTTCTTCCTCTGTCTTAAAAAAGTTTTTTGATCCTTCTCTTATCAAACTTTTGAGCCAAGTCTCAGATACATTGTGATTATCATCAACGCTTAATATTGGCTCATCAGTAGAATTTAAGGTATCACTAAAAGATAAGAGCTCATCTGAAGACTTAGGTTTATTTGATGAGTTTTGTTCTGGTGTCTTATTGTTTTGATGTATAAATAAATCTGTTTCAGTTTGAGCATAAACATCAACTGAAAATAAAATAAAACAAAGTAAAATAACTAACTTATTGATTTTAATCATATTCATATTCCTAACAGCACAATTATAACAAAGCTTTTTTAAAAATCACCTAATTTTTAGTATTTACAAACCGAAGAAGTGGATTTATAAGAAAAAAAGAAATGAAAGGAATATATAATGTCAATAAAAGTAAATGTTATAGGATGTGGTTTAGCAGGTTCTGAAGCTGCTTGGCAATTAGCAAAGCGAGGTATAAGTGTTACAATATATGATATGAAGCCTAATATTAAATCACCTGCTCATAAAAGTGATAATTTTGCAGAATTGGTATGTTCAAATTCTTTTCGTTCAGATGACTATGAAAACAACGCTGTAGGATTGTTACATCAAGAAATGCGTTTAGCCGATTCTTTGATAATGGAAGGCGCTGATGCAACAAAAGTTCCAGCAGGAGGGGCTCTAGCTGTTGATAGAGAAGGGTTTGCTCAATATGTAACTGATAAATTAAAAAAACACCCATTAATAACAATAAAAGAAGAAGAAATAAAAAAAATACCAACTAATACAGATGAGTTAACAATTATCGCAACAGGTCCTTTAACATCTGACGCATTAGCTAATTCGATAAGCGAAGCTATTGGTGGAGAAAAGTTGTCATTTTATGATGCAATAGCTCCCGTAATATATAAAGATAGTATAAATTTTAGCAAAGCATGGTATCAATCACGTTATGATAAAGGTGATAAATATGACTATATTAATTGTCCATTAAGTAAAGAAGAATACTATGATTTTGTTAATGATCTTATAAATGGTGAAAAAGTAGAATTTCATGATTTTGAAAAACCTCAATATTTTGATGGTTGCTTACCTATAGAGATTATGGCTCAACGAGGTGTAGATACTTTAATGTATGGTCCAATGAAGCCTGTGGGGTTAACCAATCCTCATTCTGATCAACAGCCGTATGCGGTTGTTCAACTTCGTCAAGATAATAAAGAGGATACTCTTCGTAATATTGTTGGGTTTCAAACTAAATTAAAACATCAAGAGCAAGTAAGAATATTTAAAAAAATTCCAGGTCTTGAAAATGCTGTTTTTGCTCGTTTAGGTGGGATACATAAAAATACATTTATAAAATCTCCGATTCTACTAGATGAGTTTTTACGCTTAAAAAACATGCCTCATATTATGTTCGCAGGTCAAATAACAGGTTGTGAAGGGTACATAGAAAGTGCATCAATAGGATGGTTGGTTGGCTATTTTGCGTCCCAATTAGTGCAAAATAAAATACCTGTATTACCACCAAGAGAAACAGCTTTTGGGTGTCAGTTAGCTCATCTAACAGATGATACAGATATTAATAATTATCAACCAATGAATATAAATTTTGGATTATTTCCAGAGTTACCTAAGCAAATAACACCAAATGGTAAGTTAAAACACTTAAAAGGGGCTGAAAAGAAAAAAGCTCTTTCACAAAGAGCTCTATCTGAAATTCAAGGGTGGTTGGATGAAATTAAGTAGTATAAAATTACCAGATATATCTTTTTATCAAATTATAATACCTAAGAAAGATAGGGAGTTTTTTTGTTTGTATTTAAGATGGTTGTATCTACTATACATTCGTTCTTTTAATATAAAAAAAACTCACAAAAATAGCTTTAATTTATTGTACAAAGCAGTAGGACATAGTTGGGGAACAGAAAAACTGTTGGGGAAATTACAAAAAGAGTTTATTGCTCGAAATATATCATTATCTATACTATTGGAGCCAATAGATGGTTTTTATTGGTTTTACAAAAAAATGTATAAGTTGGATTTTGCATCGTCCTCACCAATACTTTTGCAGTTGTTTGCACCAATATCCAGAATGATTGCAATATTAAATAATCAAAAGCCTTTATTCTATCAACCTTTTTCTAATCTTATATTTATATATGTATCATTGTATTTAGTTAAAAATCAAAAACTAATGAAGGTGCTAGATGCATCAAAAATAAATATAAATATTCAATCACTTGTAGAACAACAGCCGTTTCATTTTAAGGAAGCTCTTCAGGTTATCTCCATAATTAATGGTATAAAATTTAAAGTTATAGTATCTTTTTATTTAGGATTTTACAAAGTGTTGTTGAAAAAAATAATGAATAATATTTCAAAAAATATAAATTTTTTAGATTATGTTAACTCAATTTTATATGGTTTGTACTATATTGTTTCTATAAAAGATAATACAAAAGGGTTAAATAAAATATAAGTTAGGGTAGTATCATGAGTTCAATCGGTAGAATTGTTAGAAAAAATCATTCAGCAGTATTTTGGTGTACAATGCATTATCCAAAATCTAAAAGACAAGCCGTCTATACTCTTTATGCACTTATTAAACATTTCGATGATTTGTGTTCTAGTACTATTTCTAAAGAAGAAAAAGCTAATATAATAGAAGCTTGGCAAACTGAACTTGTTAATATATATGACAAGAAGATTCCCTTAACAGATATAGGACGACGTGTATATAAAAATTGTATGCGTTTTAAATTACCTAAAGAATGTTTTGAACAAATATTGTCAGGATTTAAAATGGATTGCGCTGAACCATTATTTTGTCCGTCAATGATAGATTTTTATAAATATTGCTCTGGTGTTGCTGAAATTCCATGTTATTTAATATTAAAAGTTATAGCTGAATTTGATGAAGATACATCAATCAAGTTATCTCAAGCAATTGGAAGAGCTGTAGAAATTACAAATATTCTAAAAAATATTAAAGAAGATAGTTTAAAGGGACATATATATCTTCCAGCAGAATATTTAAAACAAGCAGAAATAGATATTAATTTAAAACCAAAAGAAATATTAACTCATAAAAATTTATATGTAGCACGACAAAAACTTGCAGATATCGCTCGTCAGTCGTTTGCAGAAGCTTATAGACTTTTAGAGGAAAATAATAACCGAAATTCAAAACCAATAGTTTATATGTTAAACTTATATAATCGTTATTTTGAATTAATGGATAATAGGGGATGGGAAGTGATGTCTCCCAAGCCTGAATTGAAATTAAAAGACAGAATTTTATTAATACTAAAAGCTCTTGTTCATTAATAATATATTATAGGTTGATAAGTACTTAAAAAGTTTTGCTAAAAATATAAAATAAATTAAAATCCAATACAATAAATTATTGGACTAACCTTATATTTTGGGATATAAATTATGAAGGACTTAAGATTTTACACTACACTATTTGCACTTTCGCTATCTCCATTATACGTATCAGCTCAAGATATTGATGAAGAAGGAACATTAACAGCCAATATTAAACGCGTAGCAATTGAATATATGGAACATAGCGTTACAAATAAAAATGATCAAAATTATCCAGACTCATATAATTCTGATGAACAAAGTAACATAGGTGGAACTTTTGATGCAAATTTAACGTATGAATTATCTAATATGGTTTGGGTAAATGGTTTATTTGCAGAGTATGCCAAATCAGAAACAACTGAAGATGGTGTAACAACCGAAAATGAAGATAAAGATGAAATCTTGATATATACAGATTATACTCGTAAAATGTGGAATCTTGAGCAAGGTATTGTCGGTCCTTTCGCATATTTAGGATATGAAACAGAGTTTACAACATTTGATTTAAATGGTAAGGATTATCGAACAGAAATTTTACGTGCAAAGTTAGGTGTTAAAATCTACGAAAGTAAATATTTTAAACAACTATATATTGCTGGTGTAGAAGAAATTGATATGACATATGATGATAATAATATTAAGAGCGGTGCTGAAATTGGTTATGAAATTAATTTGCCTATCAATCCTCAAGCTAACTTCATTTCATCAGGATATTATCGTAAATTCTTAAGTTCATCAGAAAAAGAACCTACTGATTTTGAATATAAAATGGCTATAAATAATCGCATAGAAACAAAATTAACCGGTGATTTATATTTAGCTCCATTTTATAATTATGAGCTTGGACAAACAAGAGGTGCAAAATCTTCACGTTCTCAAAGTACATTTGGGTTATCATTAACATACAATAAAAGTTTTGATTTATAGTTTATAAGGAGATAAACATGAATTATTTAAAACTAGAAGCTAAAATACTAGATTGGTACAAAAAAATACCACTTGGAATAAAAAAATCCTTGGTGTTATCTTTTTTAATTATCAATTTTGCATTCTTATTTCATAGTATAAATTTCATGTTTGGTGATCATGATTGGTTGTATGTTAGGGGGGGGACTTTTTGGAAGGAAGGTAGTTTTGAAGGGCGTCCATTACATTTTGTTCTGCAAGGTATATTTTTTAATGGGCAAATTTTACCTATTTTAAATAACATTCTTTCATTTTTTGCTTTAAGCTTAAGTGGTGTAATGTTAGCAAAATATTGGAAAATACCAGTTTCAACTCTAAATTATACATTATTTTCAGTGTTAATTGCAGTTTTGCCATATACACTTGTTTGGTTATATTATGCAAAAGACGCTTTAATTAATTTATGTTTACCTCTTATTGCTATAAGCGCTTTAGTTATAAGTGAAAAAGCATCTACTAATAAAAAGATATATCTACATATATTAGCTCAACTTTTGTTTGTATTTGCTTTTTCATCATATATGGCAATTATAAGCTATATCGGAATATGTGTTATAGGTAAGGTTGTTTTTACATATATATATGAAGATAAGAGTTTTATTTCTGTTGTTAAACAAAATATTTATTCTGTGTTAGATGTATTTGTAGCAATTTTAATTTTTGTGGTTATCTTAAAAATTGTACCTCCAACAACTGGCTATAACACAAATTTAATTTCAATTGATTATGTGTTGCCAAAGTTAAAAGATACATTAGTAGCAATGTTTATGCAGTTTGTAGTTACATTACCATTTATGGATATAAAATTTAAAATATTGCTTTTAATTTTATCTTTTATTGGTTTTGTAATAATGTTGCATAAAGGTGGGTATAATAAATTTTTACCACTTATATGTTTAGGCTTTGTTATATTGTTTATTTCAAAGTTTACATATTTTATTTCAGAACAAAGGGGGCAAATTTTAATGCAAATGGAAGATTTTGCATATGTTCCAAGGTTGGATTTTTATAGTTTGCCATATTTATATGCCTTTTTTATTGCACCAATCTTATTTTTACCCGAGCAAAAAAGTAAAAAAATTTTAGTTGGCATATTAATTATAATTACATTTATGTCTATAGTTAGAGTAATGTATGCTCAAAAGGTATGGAAGTTTGGTTTTGATGCAGAAATGAAGGCACATGAACGCATAGTTTCAAGATTAGAACAAATACCAGAATTTGATAGTAATAGAAAATATCGTTTATTGCAAATAGGTACACTATCTCTAAGGAAAAATTATTATACAAAAAGTATAAATGAAAAAGTTAGTCTTGATTTGTTGGAGACTTCATTTACTCCTCAATATATGTCTCAAATTGTATATAATTTTTATTATCCTAAAGATATATTTTATACATCTGTTGGTGTTAAGCAATTATCTTCAAGAGGTTTGGAATATATCAAATATAAAGCAAAGCCATGGCCTTCTCAAGAATCAATATTTATAGATGATGATATAATAATCATTGTACTGGATGATAGTATATATAAATATCGTTAAAATAAAACCGGTATATTTTATACCGGTTTTATTTTTGTGTTTTAAGCTATTATTATTTTAATAATTTAATAACCTTGTCATAGTCAGGATAATCTTTTCCATTAGACCCTAAAAGTGTATATGTTGGTTTTGAAGAAAAGATTTTCTGAGCAACTAATAGTAAATCATCTTTGGTGATTTGTTCAATTTTTTCAACAATTTCTTTTGTTGGTATAACTCGATTAAATAGAAGCATTTGACGAGCAATGATCTCAGCTGTTGTAGAAGAACTTTCTAAAGACATTAATAGACTAGCTTTTATCTGAGTTTTGGCTCTATTTAATTCAACATCACTTACCTTTGATGAAGTTATTTTCTTAATTTCATTAATTACAACTGGTACAAGCTCATTTAATTCTTTTTGGCTTGTTCCAGCATAAATTCCAAAAATACCTGTGTGTTTTAATGCTTGGTTAAAGCTATTAACCGTATAAACTAAACCTCTTTTTTCTCTAATTTCCTGAAAAAGACGAGAAGACATACCTCCACCAAAAATAGTAGAAAGAACAGAATATTTATAATAATCTTCATTTTTATATGAAGCACCTTCAAATCCAAGAACAAAATGAGTTTGTTCAATATCTTTATCAATTATTTTGCATCCACCTACATATTTTTGCAAATCTTCTTCAAATTTAGCATGAGTATTAACACTATTCATCCTATCTTCAATTATTTTTACAAACTTATCGTGGTCAATTTTTCCGACACCAACAGCCACCATCCTATCTGCAGTGTAATGAGTTTTCATATAATTTAACATTCTGTCTTTGTTAAAAGAACGCACATTATCAATGCTTCCTAAAATAGTTCTACCACTTGCTTGATTAGGAAAAGCAATTTCTTGAAAATAATCAAAAACAAGATCATCTGGAGTATCTGTCGATTGTTTTATTTCTTGAACAACAACTTCTTTTTCCTTTCTCATTTCTTCATTATCAAAAGTTGGATCTGTTATAAAGTCACAAATCACATCGGCAGCAAGCTCTAAATCATCTTTAAGCATTTTAGCATAAAAACAAGTAAAGTGCCTTGATGTATACGCATTTGTTGCCCCACCAACATTTTCAATATCTTCTGAAATTTGTAGTGAGTTTCTTTTTTTAGTTCCTTTAAAAACCATATGTTCAATAAAATGAGATATCCCATTATCTTCAAGAGTTTCGCAGGCAGAACCAGTGTTGACCCAAATACCTAATGAAACAGTTTCTATTTGAGGGCGTTCAGCTGTAATAACCCGTAGACCATTTTTTAATACAGATTGTTTAATTTCCATAATATCCTACTTTGTATATAAAAGTTAAATTCCATATCAAAAGCAATATATTAAAACAAAAAATAAATCAATATTAAACATAATAATCTCTTTAATTTTTTTTAATATAATATATTTATATATATAATATAAATTAATCTAAATTTTAGGAGAATAAAATGAGTAGAAATCCTCGATTTGCAGTTATATTGTCTGGTTGTGGTAGAACAGATGGTTCCGAAATACATGAAAGTGTAACGGCTTTACTTAATATAGATAATAATGGATGTGAGTATCAATGCTTTGCTCCTAATATATCACAATCTGCAGTAATAAATAATATAACATTAGAAAAAATGCCAGAAACAAGAAATGTTTTAGTTGAGGCTGCAAGAATAGCAAGAGGTGATATTAAAGATATAACATTATTAGATTTAGATGAGTTTGATTGTATTTTATTGCCAGGAGGTATGGGTGCAATAACTAATTGGTGTGATTTTCAAAATAAAGGCATAGATTGCAATGTTGAAAATTCAATTAGTAAAATTTTAGAATTAGCTTATATAAAAGAAAAGGTAATAGGAGCTATGTGTATAGCCCCAGTTGTTTTAGCAAAAGTTCTTGGTCGTCATGGAGTAACAATAACAATTGGAAATGATGAAAAAATAGCCAAAATGATAGAAGAGATGGGGGCTCATCATAAAAATACCAAAGTTGAAGATGCTTGCGTGGATAGAGAAAACAAAGTTATTACAACATCTGCATACATGTTAGCTACCTCAATAAAAGAAGTTAATTTAGGTGCAAGTTCTCTAATAAAAGAAATGATAAAACTTGCTCAGTAATAAAAATAAGAGAAATATAAATAAAACACTTCATTATTTTTAATTTTGAAGTGTTTTTTTTGTTGACAATATTAAAAAAAATATGTAAAAAAGACAAAATTAATAAAAATTATGTCTATAAAAAATGTATTATGGAAGAAATTGCAAAAAAAATCATCCAATTACTTATATATTTTTTTACATTAGGTGATTGGGGAAAAGCGTATATTAAAAAACATCGCTTTGATGATGCTATTGTGAATAAGCTGATTAAGTCTAAGAAAAAAAGAAAGTTGCTAAAAGTGTATGTGAAAAATCATCCTCTAAATGATGATCAAATTTCACAAATACTTCAAATGAAAGGGGAGATATCCTTAAAACAGCACGTTCTAAGGATGAATATCCTAAAGGAAGATGAGCAAGAAGTTTTAGTATCAAATAATAATGTATTGTTGCTAGATACCTATCTTTGCCCTGATGGATATTATCTAAAAGAAAGAGCCCTTTCTATCAAAGCTGAGTTTCTTTTTCTTTCAGGTCTCATTGAAAAGAATAATTTAATGGGATTTGAGATTTTTAAGACATATATCGCAAACAATATTGAAAGAGTTCTAACAATGGAATTACTTCAGGTTGTTATCGATAATGACAATCAGTTGTCACGCCACATTTTAATCAAAGCTAGACTCTATAAGGAACTAGAAGAGTACCTAGTAGAAAATGCTGGTGATGAAATGTTAGCATTTTATGTGAAAAATTGTCGGTTCTACTCAGAAAATGCTCAGCAAATGCTAGTAGATAAAAATTATGAACTGGCAAGTATTCATTTCAAAAAATATGGATTGAGCTCTAAGGCGCGAGCCTCATATTACATGCTCCAAAAGTAGGAATTTGAGATGAATATTAATTACTAAGATTTAATCCCCTTGTTTGTTTTGTTGCAAATAAGGGGATTGTTATTGCAAAAAAATAAAAAATATGTAACGTATTATTAGAAAAGGAGGCTACTATGGAAAAGTTTAAGCCAAAAGAAACAATTTTAACCAAGAGAGTAGTTCTAATAAAAAGAGAACATTCCCATGATGAAGAAATGTATGAAGCTTTAGAGGAGAGTAGGGAATTTATTCGCGAATATCTTTTCTGGGTGGATGGAACTAAAACCATTGATGATGTTGTAAAAGCAACAGATATGTTTTACAAAAAATGGGAAGAAGATGATGAATGGGCATACGATATTTATTCATTAGATGATCATAAATTTATTGGTTGTATCGGAGCTCATTGTATAAACTTCCAAAGCCAATCAGCAGAACTAGGATATTGGTTGAGGCTGTCAGAAACATCTAAAGGGTATATGACTGAGGCTGTTTTAGCTTTAGAAAAAGAGCTTTTTGAATGTGGATTGCACCGTCTTACCATTCGTTGTGATATCAATAACCTAAACTCATCAAATGTTGCAAAGCGTTCAGGGTACATACTTGAAAGTATTGCCAAAGAAGCTATTTACCATTACACCGGTCTTCATGATTGTGAAACTTATGTAAAATTTAGCCCGTATCCAATAAAAGGATTCTAGAAATAAAAAAGCCCACTCGTAAGAGTAGGCTTTTTTTGTTAGATTACTACATTAGCACTAAAGTTTTCGTGCAAAATCTCTGTAGATATAACCCCAGACAGGGCTCCGGACTTGAATGTGAAAATTCCATTGTAATATGAAATATTGTCAACAAGGAACACATCCGTAAATTCACTACTTCTAAGCTCACCTGTTCCAAGATCTATGTATTGATCTTGGGAGGATATATAAATTGCAGGCTGTGGAATATCTCCATCTGCAATTAGAGCAAACTCAAGTTGGTTTAACGCAACTTTATAAGCCAATGAGATTAGGCTTAAATCAATTTTTACTTCTGGGCAGTGATTGAACTCATTGTGCCCTAAACCTGTTTTTGTCATGTTTTTTTGGTTTAAAATTTTTTACTTTTAACACTATCTGTCCCGAAGTTATTAATAAGTGTTTCAATTGAAATAAAACATCTAGCATCTTTCATTAAAAATTGAAAACACTTATCTTCAGGCTTAAAGATAACAACTGCCTTGTACAAGTTTTCTTTTAACCCAACAGAATAAGCTGTTTTTTTTATCACTCCAGTTGCTAAATCAATGTATACATCCATACCTTTGTCAATAGCAATAATTGGAGAGAAAACGCATTCACAATCATCCAAAATTGTTTCAGCAATGCCGAAACTAAGATCTTTTTTCTTTACATCAAACAATTTGGCGAATAGCTCTAGATTGATGCAAAAAGATTTTTCCTTTTTGTTGTTCATAATAATCTATATTTGCTTTGTTTTACATAATTAATATTTACTCTAACCTCACTATAACATATAAAAACAATAATTCAAGTATAAAATGATGTTTTTGTCTATTTTTTATTGCCAAAAAAAAGACCATAGTTTTCTATGGTCTAAATAAATTTAGTATTAATTAGCTTAGTATGAGCGAGCGTAGATAACGTCAAGAGTTGCTTTTTTGCCACTAACCAAGCATATTCCTTCGCTACCAGATTGTTCAAAAGGTATCGCTCTAATTGCAATTCTCATCTCTTTTAGTTTTTCAACTGTCTCATCGTCTCCACACCATTTTCCTTTAACAAAGGCAACTTTAGGAGCATTTTTACTATTTTCTAAAAATACATTAGAATTAGAAAAATAAGCTTCAAATTCTTCAGGTGTTTTAATATCAGTAACAATATTATTTTCTAAACGATTTTTTGCTCTTCTTAGCATTTCAGATTGAATACTATCTAATTTTTCAGAAATACTTTCAACAAAACTATTGAAATCTTCAAAGTTTTTCCAGCCATTCTGCTCGTTAATGTAAATACGATTTCTATACATCAAAGCATTTTTATCTAAATCTTTAGGGCCAACCTCAATAATGATAGGAGCTCCTTTTCTAGTCCATTCCCACATCTTGTCAACACCATCTTTAAGGCGATCATCGAGCTTAACTCTAACTTTTTCACCAGCAAAGAATTTAGATTTTAACTCATCTCTTAATTTTTTAGCATAGTTAAGAATTTCTTCTTCTCTAGCTTTGTCTTTTAATAGAGGAATAATAACAACTTGATATGGAGCAAGCTTTGGAGGAACAACCATTCCTTCATCGTCACCATGTGTCATAATTAAACCACCAATTAAACGTGTAGAAACACCCCAAGATGTTGTATAGGCAAATTCTTGTTCATTATTTGTATTAACAAATCTAATATTAGCAGATTTTGCAAAGTTTTGTCCTAAAAAGTGAGATGTTCCAGCTTGTAAAGAGCGTCCATCTTGCATCATTGCTTCAATACAATATGTGTTTACAGCTCCTGGGAATTTATCGTATTCAGGTTTTTTACCTGTTAGCACAGGCATAGCCATATCATTTTCACATAAATCTTTATAAACATTAAGCATTGTTTCAGCTTCTTTTTCTGCTTCTTCAAATGTAGAGTGAGCAGTGTGACCTTCTTGCCATAAAAATTCACGAGTTCTTAAAAATAGACGAGGGCGCATTTCCCAACGAACAACGTTAGCCCATTGGTTAATCATAACAGGCAAGTCACGATAAGAATGAACCCATTTAGAAAATGAATCAGCAATAATTGTTTCAGATGTTGGGCGAACAATTAATGGCTCATCTAACGGACTAGCAGGCACTAACTTTCCATCAACAGATGTTAATCTCGAATGAGTAACAACAGCCATTTCTTTGGCAAAGCCATCAACGTGTTCTGCTTCTTTTTGAAAGAAACTCAAAGGGATAAACATCGGGAAATAGCAGTTTTCATGATTTGTTTCTTTAATCTTATCATCTAATAAACGTTGCAAGCGTTCCCAAATTCCATATCCCCATGGTTTAATAACCATACAACCTGGAGATGCAGAAACTTCGGCCATATCAGCGCTTGCCACAACGTTTTGATACCAGTCTGGATAACTGTTTTCTCTAATGTTTTTAAGAGCCATAACCTAATGTCCTTGTAATTAATTGTTTAAACCAAAGAAAATTAAACAACAAAAAATAATCACTGTCAAGAATATAAGTGTATAAAATAATTATAAACTTTAAGTTTTTTTAATACTTATTATATAAAAGAATAAAGAATAATTTCTATGAGGTACAAGATATGAAAAAAATATTAAGTTTATGTTTGCTAGTCGTAAGTCTTTTTCTTAATGGGTGTAATGAAAAATTAAGCACAAATCGTGTATATGTGTTCTCACAACCAGGTTGCGGTCATTGTGTCAACGCTCACAATTATATAGATAGATATTATAAGAATTATGATATTAAAGAGTTAAACATAAGAGAGGGTTCTAATATGAACTATATGTTGCGTTATGCTCGTAAGTTTAAGGTTTCAGAACAACGTCTAGGAACACCATTTATTATTATTGGTGATAGCTATATAATGGGATGGGGTGATTCACAAATAAAAGAGTTTAACAAAATGATGAAGAAATTTAAGCCAATTACAAAATAAACTTGTGCAAAGTATGAAAAAAAATATTGGCAATTATTTGTGTATATATACAATTTTTATATGCTCTTAAAATAAAGAGATAATATTATTTAATATCAGGAGAATATGATGAGTGATAAGACTATGAAAATCGTACTTTCTGTATTAACAGCTATTTTGTTAGTATTGATCGTATGTCTTTTTGCAACCAAAGATGGTTCAAGTCGAGTTGATTTAAACAAATTAGCATTACGAGTTGGTGAATTACGTCAATACAAAACAATGAGTAGATCTGATGTAAATGGAGCAATGGAGAAAGCTTTTGCTCGTATTGGATATAATGTGGTAACCTCAACCGAAGATAATTTATATCCAGCAACATCACAGGATGCAGGTGTTAATTTCTATGTTCGTGGATATAATCCATACAATGAATTAAAAACAAACAAAAAAGCTGTAAATATCTTATATTTAAGAGATTATGATGCTTTATTTCCAGAAGAAATGGATTCTTATGATGGTATAGCTACATCATCACGTGATTTTTATAATTATGTAATGGGGGCTGGTTATGCAGGTGTGTATTTGCCAGAATTTACAGATCCATCAGTGTTTTATCCTGCTGTAAATGATAGTATTAATATCGATTTATTATATGTAGGGGATAATAATCGTCATAGTGTAGCTATTGCTTCAGCAATGGATGCTGAATTACCTGTAGAGATATATGGGCGTTTTTGGCAGGGTAATATTGATGATAAATTTATAAAAGGTGAGTACATTCATGATAATGATTTGAAAACATATTTTTCATCAGCTAAAATTAATCTAGTAAATGTATCACAACGTGAATCTGCTATTGGTATAATCCCATCACGAGTATTTGATATAGCAGCATCTAAAGGATTTATGATTGCTCCATATAACAAAGAAATTGAAGCAGTTTTTGGTGATGCAATTCCTATGTATAAGGATGCTCAAGAATTGAAAGCTTTATATGAACAATACATAAACGACGCAGAAGCTCGTCAAGCTAAAGCTGAAGCAGCATATAAAATAGCAGTTGCCGAGTATAATGTTGATGCTTTTGTTCAACGTTTAAATGGTTTAGTAGAGTTTTTAATTGTTGAGAAAAAACTCTAGATGAAAATAAAGTTAACACATAATATAATATCAATTGTGTTGCTATTAATAACGGCAGTTGTGCTTTGCGCACTGCCGTTAAAATACATTAAACAAGAAAAGATTTATATTTATACTAAAACAAAAATACCTTCATCGCAGGAACGTGGTTTTGCTCTAGCTCTAAGAAAAAAGGGTTATAAAGTAATAATAAATAGCGAAAATAAACTTTCAGATGATGATGTGTCAATATGGTTTTCTAATATAGAAGCAATAGAAAGAAAAATAGATAGAGCATCTATGAAATATTGTTTTTTATATGTTCAGGATTATTTTCCAATAAACTTAGATTTAACAAAGGAAAATCCAATTATTCTAACACCTTATCAGGATATATTTGAACACTACACTAGAACAAATATCAGATCGGCTACTTTTTATTTAGGGGAAAATGAAAAGGTGTTTTCATTTAGTGGTAACCAAGATAAGAACCTAGTATCTTATTATGAATTAAGAAATAAAGATACCAATTTAGCTAAATTTGCTCGAAGTAATGGTATAAATTTATTAGGTGCATTTTGGATTAATAGTGATATATCAATGAATGTTACAGAAGAGTATCTATATGATATGTATAATAAAAAACTTAAAGAAAGTGTCATTACATTAGTTGATAATGCTCAATCAAATAATTTGATACCTCATGAAATAATTCATGCAACACTATCGGGAAGTTTAGTTATTACACCTTATAATAAAGCAGTATATGATATGTATAAAAATAATGTGATTTACTATGATACATTAGAAAATGCTAAAAAATTAATCGAAGAATATAAACTAAATAATCAAGCAAGACAAAAAGCTGTTGTTAATGCATATAAAATAACAACAAGTAAACTAACTTCAATTCAAAGTGTAGAAAGATTTGTAGAATTATTAAAATGGCTAAAGAGTAATTATTAGGCTATTTTATTTATTATTTTAGCTGCATCAAGCATTTCTTCTTCGGTAAGTTCATGCGTGATATCGTCATATTCAATAGCTTCCCAAGGAATATTATTGTCATCAAGCCATTTTTTTGTATAAGATAATGTTTTATATTGAACAGATAAATCGCTAGTTCCATGAAATAAATAAACATCTGGTTTAGAAGATATTTCTTTTTCTAAATTATCCTTTCCACAAATGATACCAGCAAAACAAAAGATACCACCAATCTTATTAGATCTTGTTAATCCTGAATAAATTGCAAGCATAGCACCTTGAGAGAAACCCATAATATAAGTATTGTTATCAGATATATTATAATCTTTTTGTAGTTTAGAAACAAAGCAATTTATATCTTTTGATGCATTACTAATACGTTTTCCAGTTCTATTATATATATCAATAATATCATCAATAGATGTTTCGGGTTTTCGTCTATTGCGCTCAGGATCAATATCCATCAAAGGATACCATTGTTTTTTTAAAGGATTTCTTTCGCTTTGCATATTAGCCAAAGGTGCTACTATAATGGCGTTTTTAAGCTTCTTTTTTAAGATTTCAATAGAAGGTAGTAAATCATCAATGCAACTAGTATAACCATGTAAAAAAAACACAAGTTTATTAGGTTTTTTACCTACTATAAAACTTTTAAACTCAAAATCACTCATAGTTATCTCCTTAAAAAACATAAAAACAATAAAACAAAAGGGTTAAAAATAAACTAATAAGTGTTGTAATTTTGTTTAAAAAAACACCTTGACAATTAAAAAAAAAGAACTAAAGTAGAACAAAAGTAAACATTAGTGGAGGTAATATGTTAACACCTAAGCAACACAAATTGTTGGTTTTTATTGATGATTTTATTAAAGAAACAGGACATTGTCCCTCATTTGAGGAGATGAAGGACGCTGTTGGATTGAAATCAAAATCAGGCATTCATGCATTGTTAAATTCATTAATTGAGCGTGGTTTTGTTCGTAAATTAGCACACAAAGCTAGAGCGTTAGAAGTGATTAAAATGCCTCAAGTTGAACAACAAGAAAAAGAATTGTTGAGTAATATTGCTAATGATAACAATGATTCTGATTTTTCTTTAATGATACCATTATATGGAAAAATAGCTGCAGGAACCCCAATAGAGGCTATAGCAAATCCTTCTGAATATATCTATATACCTAAAAGCTTTTCTACAAAATCTGAGTTGTATGCTTTAACAATTGAAGGAGAATCAATGATTGAAGCTGGTATATTTGATGGAGATACAGCGATAATAAAAAGAGCAGATCATGCTAATAATGGTCAAATAGTGGTAGCTCTTGTTGATAATGAGGAAGCAACACTTAAAGTTTTAGATAAAAAATCAGGTAATGAAGTGTGGTTGTTGCCATGTAACAAAGATTACTCACCAATAAAATTAACTGCGGATAGGTTAAAAATTCAAGGTGTTTTATACGGTATTGTTCGTAAATATAATTAAGGAATGGTTATGAAAAATATAGCAATAATTACAGCCATGGAATGTGAATATAATGCAATATATTCTTTATATAAGTTTCAAGGAGATAATTCTAAATCACACACTCAAATTTATGACAAGAATATTTATTTAATAAAGTCAGGAATTGGAAAAGTTAATGCATCAATTGCAGCATTATCAGCCATTGAAAATGGTGCAGATATTGTAATAACAACAGGACTAGCAGGTGGTATTGATGTATCTTTATCTCAAGGTGATATAGTTTTAGCAGATAAAATTGCTTATCATGATGTTTATTGTGGTGAGCCAAATGAAAAAGGGCAGGTGCAAGACTTTCCATTATATTATAACTTATCTCCTGAAATATTAAAGAATAACCTAAAAGAAATTGATAGTGGTTATTTTAGACTAGGTTTAATATTAACTGGAGACCAGTTCATTTGCGATAAAGATAAATTATTGCAAATTAAATCAGACTTTTCCCGTGGATTAGCTGTTGATATGGAAAGTGCTGCTATCGCACAAGTGTGTCATATTTTTCAAAAAGAGTGTATATCTTTAAGGATTATCAGTGATGTAGTTGGAAAAGAAAACCAAGAAGAGCAATATAGAACTTTCTGGGATAATGTTCCAACAAAGTCTGCTGAGATGATTGATGTTATTTTAAAAAACATATAAAATACATCATAATATTATTATAAAATTTCACTCTCCAAAAAAAAGAACCCACAAAATATTGTGAGTTCTTTTTTTATACATATAATTGTAATTGTATTAAGATCTTAAAAACATCGCCAACGACATTAACATAGCTTGAAGAATAAATAATAACACAGACATGATTAGTGTGTGCCAAGTTATATATCTGATTGTTTTATATGTGTATTTTTTATCAGTAAATCTAGGTTCACCATATTTATTTGTGGTATTGTCACTTTCAAAAAATGAAACAGCAATAACTATTTTTAACACATAATACAAAAAAACTACAAAAATTAAAAATCCAATCAAGCCAAGTAGTGCTGCAACTTGATTGGAAAGCGTGATGTACTCTACTGCAAGAGAAAGCAAAATCAACAACACAAGAGAGTAAGTTGCTGGCTTATAGAAGTTTCTCCATCCAGAAACACCAATATCATGCAAGCGTCTAACACCAAGAGATAATCCTGCAATAATTTGAATAGCATAAAATATATTATAACAAATTTCTGCTTCCTTCATAAACTCACCGAATTTAATGTTTGAGAAATGTAAAGCAATAGCTAAAATAATTGAAAGTATAAGGTTTGGTAATATGAAAGCCCAATATTCATAACGAGAACTTCTTGTTTTGTAATCAAATATTTTTTTATACCCATCAAGCCAAGCTAAGAAAAAGCAATAATCAATTTTTTTAGTTGAACAAACTTCTTCTTTTTTCTCAATAAATTTTTTCGCTTCTGATTTTGTTATATTTTCTTTAATAGACAATTTTTTTTCAGAAATTACTTTTGGATGAGCTTTTTCATAAGTAGCTTTAATTTCATTTGCAACTTCTTTAGCTTTAATTTTAGCCTCTTTTTTTTCAGATTTTTTATTAACTTTGGCTAATTGTTTTTCTTCATTCTTAGCTTTTATAAGCAAAACTTCTGCAACAGGATTGGTTACAGTATTATTATTTTTATCTTTAGCAACAATTTTAACAGGAGCTTCTTTTTTTTCTTTTTCAATTTTAGGTTTTGTTACTTTTTCTGTAATAACATTTTTTTCATTATTTTTAACTTTGGTCTTTGTCGTTGATTTTTTTGCAACTTTTGATTTTGTTGCAGAAGTGTTTTCATTAACCATAACATTGTCCTCTTAAAAAGTTATAACTACTTAGACACTATCAAAAAATATTATATATACAAGTAATTAGTAATTTTAAATCACAAGTTAATTTTTTATTTATAAATGGAGTTATTAATAATTTAAATATAATTGTGTTGATTTTTATTAAAATAATACTTTAGCAGATTTAAATTTTTTATTTTTTTCATCAAAAACAATTTTTAGCACTGAGCCATTTTCAATTTTAATGGTTTTTTTTAAGCAAAATTCAGTAAAAATTCTAACTAACATTCCGTGAGTTACAAGTAGAACATTTTGTCTGCCATCAGCATAAAGCTTGTTTACAAATTTCATAAAACGCTGTTGTACTTCTCCAATACTCTCCCCATTAGGATATTTAACTTCATATCTTTCAGGGTTATTGGTATCATTAAAAGCAGGAGAAATATGAGGGAATTTAGCAATCAAGTCTGTTTTCTTTACACCTTCAGCTTTTCCAAAGTTAATTTCTCTAAGCCTTTTAGTGTAGTGTACCGGTAAATCTAAATACCCACTAACAATATCAGCAGTTTTTTTTGCGCGTTTCAAATCACTAGAATATATGGTTTCAATATCATATTTTTTTAACTTTTGTGCAGCCAAGCGAGCCTGTTCAATTCCCATATCATTTATTATAGTGTCAGTCCATCCCTGTACACGTCCTTTAATATTCCAATCTGTCTGACCATGTCTTAATAGATATAAAATCATATTCTAAATAAAACCTTGAATATAAATTACTACACACTACCAGAATGCGTGATAAAATATCTATTTACAATAAAAAACAACAAATAATCACAACTTAATTTATTTTTTTTTCAAAGCACAGAAAAAGAAACCATCAGTTTTGGTTGTTAATGGAGAAAAATTAAGATATTTACCACTACTGAATGGGTATACATTTATATCTAATGCATTTTTCCATAATTCATTGTGATTGATAGGAGTGAAGTCTGGATGTTTATTAAGGAAATCTTCAATTTGTCTTTCGTTTTCTTCTCTAAAAACTGAGCATGTAATATAAATAAGTAATCCACCTTGTTTTGTGTGTTGAGCGCCAAAATCTAATATCTCAGCTTGAGTTTTACATATTTTCTCTAGTTTTTCTTTTGTTAGTCGATACTTGGCATCTGGAGATCTTCTCCAAGTTCCACTCCCAGAACAAGGGGCATCAATAATAAATCGATTATAATCGCAATCTGTAACCTTATTAATTATTTTAACGCTGGTAATATCTAACCTTTCAGCTCTCTTCTTTATTCTGTTTAGTCGTTCTTGAGATATATCGTGAGCCCAAATTATCCCATCGTTTCTAAGAATAGAAGCAAGAGCCAATGATTTGCCACCAGCTCCAGCACAATAATCGATAATTTTATGATGAGATTTAACATTACAAAGTAGTGATATAAGTTGTGAGGCTTCATCCATAACTTCAATCTCACCATCGAGGTATGTCATACAATTATTAAGATTGATTCTATCTTCGCTTCTTAAGCCAATAGGCGAATAGGGAGTGTTACAAAAAAATAATCCCTCTTTTTTTAATCTTTCTTTGGCATTTGAACGATCTGTTAAATTAACTCTAACATCTATCGTTGCTTTACTATTCAATGCTTCCAATAGTCTTAAATCATCAAACTTATTAATAAGCCACTGAGGAGTTTCATAAAATACTTCTTGTGAATAATCACTAAAGAGTGATGCTTTTTTTAGTATATTTTTTTCTTCTTTAGATAATATTTGTGGAGCATATTCTTCTCCGTTAAATAATAAATCTAAATCATTATCATAAAAATATAATCCAGCTAACAATCTTGCAGAAATATTGCCAGATAAAGCAGATGTTAATTTCATTCGCTTTCTGATAATATCCCATACACTATCAGCAATAAAACGTCTATCTTTAGAGCCAATATACCGTCTATTCTTAAAGTATTTATCAAGAATAATATCCGCAGGTAAATGATCTTTTAAAATATCATCTAAAACCTCGATAATTGCTTCAATCCTGCTAGCTTCTTTCATTTTAATCCTCGTTTATTAATAAAAATATATCAATTTATACAATATAAAAACATCTTTTCAAGGCATATTTTCATGCTTTACCCCCAGGAGAGTTTATTTTTTTGTTGCTTAAAAATAAAAAATATGTTAAATGCCACCCTGATGTCAACAACTGAAAGTAAAAAATATGGAAAAAATCTTGGTATTAAACTCTGGGTCAACCTCTGTTAAATTCCAACTTTTTAAAGTGGATAATAATAATTTCGAAGTTATAACCAAAGGTCTTGTAGATAGAATTGGCTTAGAAGGATCAAAAATAATTGTAAAAGCTGATAATGAACATGATTTTACTATGGAAAGTTCTATAAAAGACCACAAAGATGCCATCAAAATTGTATTAGATTATTTATTAAAGAAACATTTAAAAAATACTGATGAATTATCTGCAGTAGGTCATCGTATGGGGCATGGTGGTGAATATTTTGATAAATCTGTAATTATTGATAAAGATGTAATGGAAAAAATATATGATACAATTCCACTAATTCCTCTTCATGGTCCAGCATTTGTGCATGGTTTAGAAGCTGTAACAGAGCTTTTACCAAATAAAATGCAAGTTGCAACATTTGATACAGCATTTCATCAAACAATGCCTAAAGAAGCTTATATGTATGCAATACCATCAGAACTTTATACAGAACATAAAATTCGTCGTTATGGCTTTCATGGAACATCACATAATTACATAGCTCATAAGAGCGAAGAATTGTTAGGATTTAAAGGAAAAGTAATTAGTTGCCACTTAGGTGGTGGGGGATCAATTTGTGCAATTGATAATGGTAAAAGTATGGATACAACAATGGGGTATACTCCATCTGCAGGTATCATAATGTCAACTCGTTCTGGAGATATGGATCCTTATATACCTTTACACATAATGAAAACTCAAAATAAAACTCCAGATGAAATAAATACTATGTTTAATAAGCAAAGTGGTATGTATGGGTTATCTGGTGGTCACTCAGATATGAGAGATATCATTGAGCAAGCAGAGCTAGGTGATGAAAAATGTGCATTTGCTATTGAGGCTTATGTGTATAGCTTGATAAAAACAATTGGCTCATATGTTGCTGTTCTAGGTGGTTTGGATGCATTGGTGTTTACTGGTGGAATAGGAGAGAACGGCTCTATAATCCGTAAAAAAGTATGTGACAAATTAAAGTATTTAGAGATAGATTTGGATGAAGACGCTAACAATATTCGTCCTGCTCCATTAAATATTTCAAATAATAACTCAAAAGTAAAAGTATTTGTTATTCCAGCAAATGAAGAGTTGATGATTGCAACTGAAACATATGAATTAATAGAAGAACTTTCTAAAGAAGAAATTGCTGTATAGATAGTAGGTATAATAGATATGTTAAAAGATTTAATGCCATCATTAGCTGAAATTTTAACTATTTCTTATGATGATATTAAAACTTCTGAAACAGACAATATTATACAACAAAGTTTGCAAGGGATAACCTCAAAAGAAAATCCTATATTATTACAAATATCAGGCATTCCAGGTGCAGGAAAAAGTACATATTGTAAAACGCATCTAATGCCTGATTTTTTATATATTAGTTTTGATAACATAATGTTAGAGCTATCTGAATATAAAAATGAAATAATTAGTAATAGTATAGAAAGTGCTTATAAAAAATATGAAATGCCAGCAAGAGCTATAGGATATGAGTTACTTAATCAAGCATTGAAATTAAAATTAAATATAATGTTAGAACATAGTGGTACTAATAAAGCGCACTTAGAATTATTTAAAAATATAAAAAATAAAGGATATCAAACAGCTGTTAATTTTATTGTATGTGATGTAAATGTAGCATTAAGACGTTCAAAAGATAGGGAAATAGAGCAAAAGCGTCATGTTCCTGAAAAAATAATACTTGAAAGAGCTAAGTTTTTTAATGCTTTTATTGAAGAATATTCAAAAATAACTTCAAACGTAAAGATATACGACGGATCTAATAATTTTAATCTATTAAAGAAAATTTAATAATATTAATATAAAACATAACTATACCAATAAAAAGAGGGGTTAGTTATGAAAAAATATTTATTATTAACATGTGCTTTTGCTAGCATTTATACCTTAAATGCTAACGCAATTGAAAGTAATCAACAATTGCAAGCTGTAAAAAAAGTGTTTGAGAAATCTTTTGATAATATGGATACAAATTCAGATGGTAAAATAAGTAAAGAAGAATATCTTGCTTATAAATTTGAAGAATTTCGCAATAATATGATAGGTGCAAATAGTTTTGATGATGATGTTCGCCCAGAGGCTAATATCATTATTGAAGCTAATGCTAATATAAGCGAAGGTATATCAGAGATAGAGAAAAAAATAGAGGAAAAAAACAAAGAAGAAGCCCCACAAAAAATAGAAGAAAAAATAACAACAGAAACTACAGGTAATGATGCAAGTCCTCTTGATACATATTCCAACACTCTAAAAGAGATGGCCGAGTATAAATTAGATGATGAGTTATCAAATAATGAAGAAAGTGGTGCACCTGATGGAATAAAGGAATTTATGCTTTCAACACAAGATGTAATGCCAGAAGAACTTAGTAGCTTGAGTGAAGAAAAAGAAAAGCAAAAAGAAATGACAATATTATCAGAAGAAAACATTAATATACTTGAAGATCCTGTTTTAGCTGATGTTATAGAAAATAATCCTCAAATAGAAGAGTTATTAGCTGGTAATGATATAACAACGCTTGAAGATAAAGAAAATGAATCTATTGATGAGATAGGTATGGTAGTTGAAACAATAAGAAGCAGCTTACCTAAAAAAATAGATGAAATAACTACATGGGTAGATGTAAAGTACGATAATAGTTTAATTTCATATGTATATAAAGCTGATATAGATAAAACAATATATACAGATGAAGAGTTCTTATCATTGCAAATGAGTATCAAAAATCAAGCTTGCGAGCAATCTCGTATGCAACTATGCCAAAAGGTAAAGCCAATATTTATTGATAAAGGTATAAATCTACAAATACAATATGTAGACAATAAAGATCAAGAGATAACATATTGCGAATTTAATCAAGAAACTTGTAACTAATAAAATTATTTACATAGAGAGGAAATATGAAAAACTTAAAAGTATTATCAACTGCAATTTTATCAATAATTATGAGTTGTAATATTGCAACAGCAAGTATTGATTTAAACAATGCAACAGAAGAAGAGATTGCAAAAGCTATTGCTAATGTGCTAAAGCAAAATCCTAAAATTGCATACGATTCTCTAAAAGCATATAATGAGAATGCTGCTTTATACCAAAAAGAAAAAACAATGACACCATTAGAAGAAAAGTTAGCAGAAGTATTAAAAGATAATCCAGGTTTAGTAGTTGGCGCTCTTCATATTTATGAACAAGAATTACGCCAAAAAGAATTAATGCAAACAGCTGATTTATATAAAGAGTATGTAGCAGAAATTAATGGTGGGGAGTTATATATAGGAAATCCTAATCCCAAATACACATTAGTTGAATTCTTTGATTTTTCATGTGGCTATTGCAAAAAAATGGCTCCCAAATTAAATAAATTAGTAGAAAAAAATAAAGATTTAAAAATAGTATTAAAACCTCTTTCATTTTTATCAGAAAATTCAAGTTATGCAGCCAAAGCTCTAATTGCAGCATCTAAACAAGGAAAGCTCAAAGAAATGTATTTTAAAATAATGGAACAAAACCGTATAACAAAAGAAGGATTAGATAAAATAGCTAAAGAAATTGGTTTAGATACATCTAAATATCAAAAAGATTATTCATCAATAGAAACACAAAATCTATTAAATGAAAATAGAGTGTTAGCTGAAAAAATAAAAATTAAAAGCGTACCAACACTTGTGTTAGAAGGAATGCCTTTGTACGCAGTAGAAGAAGTTCAGTTACAAAGAGCAATTGATATATTGCGAGAGCAAAATTAGATAAAAAAAATAACACAAATCCACATTAGAAATAGTGTGGATTTTTTGTTATCCAAAATGTACAATATCTTTTCCAAATTTGGCTTCTAACTGATCTAAAAGTTTACCAAACTTTTCATTGCTTCTAATTGTAGGTATAAATAAATCTTCTTGTTTTATATCATTTTTTATAAGTCCTGATAAGGTAATACCAACACTTCTCCAAACAATTAAAGGAGAGTATATTTTTATTAATTCATTTAATGCAATGGCATTTATTTCATTTTCTTGGTTGGTTGGAAAGTTAAGTTTTATCTTACTTGTAAAAATTCTAAAATCTTTACTTCGCAACATAACTTCTATAAAAACAGCTTTTAAGTTTTCGCTTCTTGCTCGTTTGCAAGCTTTATGAATATGCTTATTAAGAGCTGATTTTAATACATTTAAATCAGATGAAAATTCTTTTAATGCAGATGTTTGTTGAATAGATAAAGGGGGTTTATTTTCTCTTTCTACCTTAAATAACGAAATTCCAGAAAGCTCATTTTTTAAGTCCATACCATGCTTACCAAAATTTCCTTTTATCCAATAATCAGGTCTGCAAACAAAATCAAGTGCTGTAAAAATACATTCTTCTCGCATTTTTTGATTTAATTTTTTTCCAACACCTGAAATATCTGCAATTGAAGTTGTAGCTAATATTTTATTTCTTTTAGCTTGTCCAATGGCAAATATCCCACCATTATTTTTAGCCTTATCGCTGGCAAGCTTTGCCAAAGTTTTTGTTGTAGATAAACCTATCGATACAGGAATATGTAACTTATTCCAAATTTCATTTCTAATCATTGTAGCTGTTTTTATATAGTTTTGTTTATAAAGTAATTTAGTTCCTGTTAAATCAATAAAAGCTTCATCAATAGAACAAACTTCCACATCAGGTGCAAAATTTTTTAATATATTCATTACTTTAAACGATATGCTTTGATACAAATCATGATTAGCTCTAACATATAGTACATCTTTAACTCTATTTTTTGCCATAAAATAAGGTTCGCCCATTTTTACTCCAAGATCTTTAGCCTCTTTAGAGCGCGATATAATGCAACCATCATTATTGGATAATACTACAACAGGGATTCCCTCTAATTTTCTATTAAAGGCTCGTTCAGCAGATACAAAGAAACAATCGCAATCAGTAAGTCCTATATAGTGTGTCATCTAATCTCCTTTATGATGTTAAAGGTAGATTAAAAATAATCATATGTCAACAAATGTTTTTATTTTGTTCTCTCGTGCAAGGCAGGATAATTATTAAATCATAATTGAAATTATTTATAAATATATATAAAGTATCCATATATTTAGTAAGGAGATAATAGAATGCAACGTATAGCACAGTTTGAAAAAGTAAGTTTTGAAGAATTTAATAAATCTTGGAAGAAGTTATATTTAGTATCAGATGAAGAGATAAACGATATTTATAATGAAATAAAGCTTCCTATACGAGCAACATCAGGATCAGCTGGATATGATTTTTTTTCTCCATTAGATTTTAAATTATCTGCAAAAGAAAATATTTTAATACCAACCGGTATAAGGGTAAAAATAGAGCAGGGATGGTTTTTAGGCATTTTCCCCAAATCAGGATTAGGATTTAAATATCGCCTTCAAGTAGATAACACTGTTGGTATAATTGATAGTGATTACTATTATTCAGATAATCAGGGACACATATTTATTAAAATGACTAATGATAACAATATGAATTTATCTTTAGATATAAATAAAGGTGCTTCATTTTGTCAGGGTATATTTTTACCTTTTGGGATAACCTATAATGATGATTGCCAAAATATAAGAAATGGAGGATTAGGATCAACATCAAAATAAAAAAAAGGAGGGATATCCCTCCTTTTTTTTAACGATTAAATTGAAGCCTTAAAATTTTTTTGGGTTCATTATCTTCAGATTGGTCTTTTTTTATTTTACGTGGCATTTGCACTCCCTCAAAAGGAATTGTCATATTCGTTTTTTCTAAATAAAAACCATTTTCAACTGAGTATCTAACAACCATATTCTGTTTATGTACTTTAATGGTATCGTTAACATTTAGAGGTATTTCTGTAATGTTTTCGGACTCATTTTTCATAAGCTTGCTTTCATCATGAAAACTTATGGGATACCAATACGTACAAAACTCTTTTTCAACAGCCCAACAACAACAAATAAGTTCATTTGTAAAATTATTAAACAATTTTACAGGGTAAATAGAACACAATTTTGTATTCTTGTGACCACTTAAATCAAGTACTTCAATAAGTTCTTTTTCGGACAAAACAGCCATAGGTGTTTTAATTATTGCTTCACCCGTAGATGTAAATACAAGACGATAAAGAATATCTTCAAAAATAAAAAACGAATCGTTTTCAATTTTTTCGTATTTCAATATATTAGCTTCAGGATAATCAAAAAGATCAAATGCTGAAATCATATATTTAATATCGTCATTCTCATCTATAATAGCCCAGTATAAAAACTCCTTTGTATTAAGAATTTTTAATTTAGCCATAATAGCCACCATCCTAGAATTACACCCAATTTGTTTGTATAAATCGTTGTTAAACTCCTTTAAATAAAGCATCGCCTTAAAAGAGCTATCGAATATACAAGCACAGTCAGCCTGAATGTACTGTTCAGGGTTTTTAATTTTTCCTAAATAATTAGCCTTCATAACAGTATACAATACATAATATTTATTTAATTTCGAATAGACTAAATAAGTATTAGTATTTTGTCAATATGTTATTTTATTTTTAATTTACTTAAAATTGTTACAAAAGAAATAACTTCAAGGCGTCCCAGAACCATAGCAAAAGATAAAATATATTTTACGTAATCATTAAATTGAGAAAAGTTTCCACTGGGGCCAATATTTGCAGTTAATCCCACACCAGAGTTAGTTATACACGCGCTAACAGCGCCTAATGCAGTTGTGAAATCAATACCCAGTAAACACAAAACTAATGTAAATAAAATTGTTGCAAAAACAAACCCTAAAACAAGTATAAAAACCGATGAAACAATTTTATCATCGATAATTTTATCACCGGCTTTCATTACTACAACCTGATTAGGTGATAATGCTTTAATTGTGTTTTTCTTAAAAAAGGCTTTTATGACTTGCCATCTAAAAATTTTTATAGATCCGGTTGTTGATCCTGTACATCCACCATGAAAGTACAATAATAAAAATACAACAAAACACCAATTTCCCCAATTAGTGAAATCCGATGAAATAATTCCGGTTGTTGTAATAGCAGATATAAAATTAAATCCAACTAATCTAAAAGCTTTTAATAAGCTAATATTTGTACTATACGCTAAATATATACTAAAGAATGAAATATATATAATAAGTATTTTAATAAATGCATTAACTTGAGTATTAGATGTAATATAATTTAAAGATCTTTTTTTTAATATCAAAATGAAATAAGTAATAGGTAAGGCTCCTGCAATCATAAATATTGCAACAATACTTTCAATTTTGGGGCTATCAAAAAAAGCAATTGAGTTGTTTTTAGGAGTAAGGCCTCCGGTTCCTAGCGTGGACATTGTAAAAGTAGATGCATCAAACCAGTTCATTCCAGCCCAATTTAATAAAAAAGCACAACATAAATTAAGTATTAAATATGTAATTATAATATCTTTTGCAATATCTCTTAATTTTGGTAAAAATTTTTCTTCAGTATCTGAGTTTTCTTTATTAAAAATATTCATCCCTCCAATACCTAAAAAAGGCATTAACGCTACAGCAAAAATAACAATTCCAATTCCTCCAAGCCCATTTAATAAACTTCTCCAAAATAAAACAGATTTAGGTTGAGATTCAATGTCTTTTAAAATAGTTGCACCTGTTGCTGTAATTCCAGACGTAGCTTCAAATAAAGCATCAGAAAAAGAGGTTATATCACCATTATTCATAAGAGGTAATGCACAAACGAAAGGTAATACCAACCAACACACAACAGTAATTAAATATCCTTGAATAATAGATACTTTAGTGATTTTGCCAAAGTTAGCTAAAAATAAAGCTCCACCTAAAAACATTGCAATTATAGCGCTCTGTATAAATAAAAAATCTGGCTCATTTGTATAATATAAATCGATAAGCACGGGAATCCCCATCATTGCTCCGAGAACAAAAACAATAAATCCATTAATCATTAAAACCGGTTGCCACATATCAATTCCTCAAATTATCAAATGATAAGTATATTTTAGATAACATCATCAATTATTCAAATTATCTAAATTATTATCCCACAGTTTTTTACCATGAAACAAACCACCATACAAAACAAGAACAAAAAGAAAATAAACAATACAAAACATTAATTGTTATATTTATTTTTTTATTTAGATTTTGCATAAGTAAACCAGAAATAATAGCTATTGGTAGAGGCAATATAGCTATGTATCTAAAATCTTGATTGCACATATAAGGGTGTTTAACAACAAATGCAATCATTCCTAAAAATAAAGGTATAATTAAACAAAAAACAAACCAAAAATTTATGTTTTTATATTGTTTAATGCAAAGAAAAATAAATCCACTGATATTTAGAATAATAATCATTTTATATAAAACTATTAATGTATATATACTCCACATAACACTTTTTGCTCTATATGAAAAATTCCATTGACCAAAAAGAGCTGTTTTTGTTAGAGTTTCCCATAAATTTATTCCAAAATCTTCATAAAAAATTCTATCGTAGAAAATGGCTTTATGGGGAGCATATTTATCAAATAATGAGTATTTTTCTAAGCTTAGATGTGATTGTGGTGGCACAAAACCAAATTCAAGTCCCAAAACAAAATATTGATACATAGGCCAAATCAAACAACCAATAATAATACCTAAAGATAAGTAAATTATTTCATTAACAGTTTGTTTGTTTTTGTTGTTTATAAGCCTTAAAAACATTACAATACCCACAACACCTAAAACTAAAATTGAGGAAAGCTTAGTGAGTTGAGCTAATGCATTAAATAAAATAATGTAGAATACATTTTTCATTCCACCACTTTTATAATATGATAGAGAAAAATAAATAACTAATGCTTGTAAGGGTAATAACAAAGTATCATTATTAATAAAGCCAGCAATAGCATTATATGTTGGAAAAAAACAAACAAAAGCAAGAATTACTAAATGAGTTATTTTATTAAATTTAAAATAATCAATAATTTTATTTGTTATAATATAATAAATTAACATATATGAACAAGATATCACTTGAAGTGCTTCATTTGCAATTGATCTATTGTTAGTAATAATATCACCAATATTTAAAACAAAAGCTCCAATAAAAAATTGCAAAATAGGATGATAAGATGAGTAGCTAGGTCTGGTTAATAAAGGATTTTCCTTAAAAAACATAAATTTGTTTTCTAATATGTATTCCATGTAATTATAACAAGATGCAAAGTCATATGAAACATCGCTAATACCAGTATTAGAAACAAATGAAAGGTTAAATATAAAGGCTGTAAATATTATTCCATATTGTATGTTTTTTTTATTATCAAAGTAATACATCGCAAGTATTAACAAAGTACAAAAAGGTGCAAAATATGCTTTTATATGAAATAAATAATTTGCTAAAATAAATATACACAAAATAGGTGGAATTAATTCCCATCTTTTTGAATAAACAATAGTTTTGTACAAAAAACACATAAAACAAATTATTAAATAAAGGTACTGAGCATCAACTTTTAATAATCCAGCAAACAACGTTGCAAAATATAATAAAAATATTAAACCACCCAATATCATACCATTTTTTATATTAGACATATTAAATCCTTAAAATACAAAATATAAATATAAATAAAACAATTAAACTTAAAAATTAATAAAAAAATGTAATAAAATTAAAAATATTTAAGATTTTTTATATTGACAATATAGGCTTTTTTGCTAGCATCAAACCATTAAAAAACAACAGGAGAAAGATATGTCATCCATAATTGATAGCTTAAAAGTAAAAATTCAATATTTTATTCCAAAGATTTTATTATCCAGAGCAGTTGGTAAAATAGCATCTTCAGAACTAGGTTCTATAACTACATTTTTAATAAAATCTTTCATAAAATACTATAATGTAAATATGAGTGAAGCTAAAATTAAAGATCCCGCTCGCTATAAAACATTTAATGAGTTTTTTTCTCGTGTGTTAAAAGCAGGAGCTCGTCCAATTGATGACGATGTTAAATCTATTACGCATCCAGCAGATGGTGCAATAAGTCAGTTTGGTGAAATATATAAAGATGCCATATTGCAAGCAAAAGGTCATTATTATAGTTTAGAAACTTTGATTGGTGGAAATCCTAAAGATGCCAAACCTTTTGAAAATGGTTGTTTTGTTACTACATATCTATCCCCCAAAGACTATCATAGAGTACATATGCCATTTTCTGGTAAATTAGAAAAAATGATATTTGTTCCTGGCGATTTATTTTCAGTAAATCCATTAACCGCAAATAATATTGATAATTTATTCGCAAGAAATGAACGTGTTATTTGTTTCTTTAATAATGAAGAAATAGGGCGCTTTGTAGTTGTTATGGTTGGTGCTACAATTGTTGCAAGTATATCAACAGTTTTTGCCGGAGTTGTTGCTCCAAAACCAATTAGAAAAATATATTCATACGATTATTCCAAAGATGATATTGTCTTGAAAAAAGGAGAGGAGTTAGGCGCCTTTCTTTTAGGTAGTACAACAATTTGCTTGTTTGAAAAAAATAAAATTAGATTTGATGATAATCTATCATTGAAATCAAGTGTAAAAATGGGGCAATTTCTTGCAAAAATAAAATAATTGGTGTTGATATATAAACATATTACTTGCAGTCATAAGTATGGTAATATAGTTTACTGCTATATATTCATAGAAAATACATGGAGTTTGTTTTGGAAAAATTATCCGTATATATAGTTACATTTAACGAAGAAGCAAGACTTGAAAGAACGCTAAAAGCAGCTAAACAAGTTGCAGATGAAATAGTTGTTGTTGATAGTGGCTCCACTGATAATACTATAGCGATAGCAAAAAACAATGGTGCTAAAGTTATTTATAATGAGTGGAAGACATATTGTGAACAAAAGCATTTTGCTCAAAATCAATGTTCAAATGATTGGGTATTGTTATTAGATGCCGATGAAGTGTTATCAGATAATTTGATTAATGAGATTAATGAATGCAAAAAAAATCCACTTTATAATGCATATAAAATAAAAATAGCAGACATGCTTCCTCATGACCAAACACCTTCTAGATTTGCACATCGCTTTAATCCGGTTCGCTTATATAACCGAAAATACGCTCAAATGCCTAAAGATAAAATGAATAAAGATAGGGTTGATGTTGATTCTAATCAAAAAATCGGTCAATTAAATTCTGAAATACATCATTATTCATTCATTTGTGTGGAACAATTGGTTGAAAAATTTAACAGACATTCCACAGAATTGCAAAAAACTCTAGCCAAAGAAAAGCGAAAATTTACAAAGTTGCGTTTATATACAGAATTACCTTGCCAATTTATAAAATATTATTTATTTAAAGGATATATATTTAGAGGTGTTGAAGGTTTTATCTGTGCCAATGTAGCAGCTTGGTTTAGATTTCTAAAAATAGCTAAATGGTTTGAACAAAACTTAAAATAACACACAATCAACGATTAAAATAAAAGAATAAAGGAGTTAAAATGGAGAAGTTTTCAAAAGGCATGGCCGAAACAACTATAAAAATGTTGGGAGATCGCTGGAAAGTCCAAATTATAGAATGCCTTATGGATGGTACAAAGCGTTTTGGTGAGCTAAAGAAAGAATTAGGAGATATAACTCAAAAGGTATTAACATCAAACTTAAGAATGCTAGAAGAAAATGGTATTCTTGTTCGTCAGGTATATGCACAAATACCACCTAGAGTTGATTATACCTTAACCGCAATTGGATATAATTTAAAGCCAGTTATCGATTCTATGGTTGCTTGGGCCGAAGAATATAGAGAAACAATTGTTGCTGAATTAAAAGAAATGGAGCTAAAAGCTAAGAATAACATTTTAACTCCTGTGGCTTAAAAATTTACAATATCGCACTACACTTTAGATCGCAAAACGTTAGATAAACTCAAAAATCTATATTCTAGTTGTTCCAAAAAGCTAAAATCAGGTTGAGGTTTTATAATTTTTGCATGAATATATCTAAAGAAATCCGCAGTCATATATGGGTGGCTAAGATTTTTCTTAACATATTTCCAGTTAGCACTCAAAGCTTTTAAATATACTATTGCTGCTACATCTTTATCCATATCTTTGTAATAATCTTTTAATAGATAATAATGAGCAAAGAATCTATCATTATCAAGTTGAATGGTATTTTTACTTAAATTGTTGGTTTCTTTAGGCACTAATACAACATTTGTATAAATTTTTATAATTCCATTAGAAAACCTTGCAGCTCTAAGAGGAATACTCTCATCTTGTATAAATACCCTAACATCAGCACCACCAGCAGATTGAATAACTTCTCTAGCAATAAGTTGTCCCATGCGAGTAAATCTTCCCTTTAATACAGCTCTCATTGCATCTTGATAGTATTTATAATCAAATTCATTAGGAATATACTCTTTTGTAAGCTCATCAGGTTCTTTTCCTGTTTTTGTAAATAACCCATAAACCATATCTGCATTATGCTTATTAGCAATCTCAATCATTTTTTCAGTTGAGTTAAGTGGTAATATATCATCACTATCCAACATTCTAATCCATTTACCTTTAGCTAACATAATACCTTGGTTAATAGTCTTAGATATGCCTTCATTTTTTTCTTTAGCTACAATTACAACGTTTTTTATTCCTTTTGTTTTCTCTCTTATAATTTCAACGCTTCTGTCTTTTGAAACATCGTCAATGAAAATAAATTCAGGATTTTTTAGTCCAGTTTGGTTTAATAAAGCGTCTAAAACAGAAGGTAAATAGTATTCCTTGTTGTAAACTGACATTACAAAGGATACATCAATTTCGTGCTCGTTAATATTTTTCAAAGTTCATTCCTTTTGCATAATATGTAAATTTATATAAAATATATAATATCATATGAATTTGGCAACTCAAAAAACTATATTGTTAATTTCTTGACCATTTTTATAAGTAATAATCTTTGTTAAATTGCCATTTTCATCAAATTCTTTTGCTTTCCCTTGAAGTAAACCTTTTGCGCACCTGGCAAATATTTTAGGTTTACCATTAAGATAATAACTTTTAGTCTCACCATTACATCTACCATTAACGAATTCAGAAAAGTTAATTAAAGTATTATCTTTAGTATAAAATCTTGATGGGCCATTTTGCTTATTGTTTTTGTAAGTTATAGAATATTTTACAGCTCCACTAGGAAAATATTCTTCAAATACTCCATTCTTTTTTCCATTCTTAAAGCTTTCTTTTCTAAGCATTTGCCCATCATTGTAATAAGTGATACGTCTTCCATTTAATTTATCATTATTATACAAACTAACAACTTTAATATTTCCATCATCAAAATATTCATTAACAACACCATCAAGCTTACCTTCAAAATACTGAGCAATCAAAATTGCTACACCTTTATTATTGTAGGCTACATACATTCCATTCATTTTTCCATCAACATAATGTATCTCTTCTTTTAGTCTTTTTGTTTTAGAATATTTATGATAAATACCTGTAATTGGCTTGTTGTTTGCATCATATCTTATATCATCTTTTTCAAAAGAAGTATCGTCAGTATATAGTGTAGTCAAATGACTTATCTGGCACCCCATTAATGTAATAAAAACAAAACTTAAAAAAATATTTCTAATCATTGATCCTCTCTTGAGTTAAGATTCTTTTTTTTAATATAGTCCATTAAACATTAAATACAATTCAAACAAAAATATTATATACAAACTTCCGCAAAAAACATAAAATATACATTGACAAAGATTAAAAAAAAGGCCACCATAATATTATATAAGGTATTCAAAAAGGGAATGAATTATATGGCAAAAGTAAAAGTTTGTTTAGTAACAGGTGCCGGAGGGCAGGTTGGTCAACACATAGTTGCTAAGTTAGTTGAACGCAATAAAAAAGTTATAGCTCTAGCTGAAGCTGATGAAGTTTTTTTACCAGATATTTTAAAAACTCATAAAATAAAGATTAATACAGCATTGCCAGTTACTAAAACTTCTTTTTCAAAGCATGATGTTCAGTTTTGTTTTGGAGATTTAAGCGATATTTCTTTTATTGCTTCAATTTTCGCATCAGCTGACAAAAATGATATAGAAGTTGAGTATGTATTTCATTTAACTGCAAATTCAGTAATTCAAAAAACAACTCCTTTAGCATATCATCCCAATTTAGGTGATATTGCTAATGTATTAGAAGTGTCTAGAGCATACTGGCAAGATCATAAAGAGGTTTTTAAAAACTTCTTTTATCCAACAGATGATAGTAAACAAAGTTCAAAAATTGAAAGTATGATAAAAAAAATATCTGAAAAATACAACTTCCCTATAACAATATTTAAAGAAGATACACCAATTGGTGCTAAATATAGTGGTAAAACATCAATATCAAGCCTTTATAGATTAATTACACCTATAAAAAGCAATATACTAAATAAGTATAACGATATGACATCGCCACAGATGTTTGATGAAAAAATATATTTAAGAAAATTAACAAGAGCTCTAGAAGATTTGTTAAAAGATTAAAAAAATCCCCTAAACAGGGGATTTTTTATGTGATTACTATAATTCAAAACCAGAAGCATTATTAAAAGTAAATGATGATCCAGAATTCCTGTCTTTACCAAATTGATTCTCTTGTTTTTCAACAAGTTTAATAATATTAGCAACAGCAATTTTAGCAACGTTTATTTCACTTTTAACAGGGGCATAAACCTGATTATCATATCTATACTTCATATTTTGGTGAATTCTATAAAGTTGCATATTAATTGTGATTAGCTCTTGACTGGTTAAAGGGCGCTCTTCTTCAGCTTTTATTATTTCTTTAACATTATTTAAGTGAGGACGTCTTGAGTCATACAAAAGCTCATCAGCACGATTAACCACTAATAAGTCAATTTTATCTGCATTTTCTTTCTGAAATTTATCAATATTCTCAATCATGTTTGGTAACATATCAACAACTTTAGTAAAATACTCATGAGAAACAAGTCTTGGATATAATTCTTGATTATGGAAAATGATTTTATCATAAAGAGTTGCTGAACGATAAACGTTACTCAAGTATGCTATATCTGGATTAACAGCCATGTAAACAGCACATGGCTTGTATCCATAGTTAATAGCTTTTTGAGCGTTATCTTTAAATTCAACACCAGCTCCCATTGAACCAACAGAAAGAACTGAACGCTTTCCTTCAATTAAAGATAAATCTAAAATTTTTCTAACATAATCTATTGTAACACCTGCAAATTTTTCGCACTCATCAATATGCCCACCTTTTAAGTGTTCAAAAAGATTAGGAAATAAATCTCTATGTTGATCTTTGTCTATAATATTAAAAGGTAAACAATCCTCATCTCGACCAAATCTACTAACTAAATTATTAGTCATAACAGATTTTCCAGCTCCTGGATACCCCCAATATACAATAAAACGTTTTGTCTTTGGGGGGAGTCTGTGTTGATTACCTTCCATAAATTTCTTTATGGCTCTATCATAATTAGCTTTAGCACCATCAGCTTCTTGGGCCAAAATGCTTTGTATTTCTTCTTCTGTAAAGTTAATACTATCTTCACATTCTAATGTATTTAAATAATTTAATAAATCATTTGCTTTTTTTAATATTTCTTTTTTCATTTTTTTATACTTTATAAATAATTTAATTCCTTAAGTTTATTAATTGTATCATCTGCGTTTGTATGTAAAATGCCAATGCCACCCATTTCTTCCCATCTTTCGATATTAGCTATTCTATCGTCGATTAAAATATCTTTAGGTTTACCATAATTTTGTTTATCTTTTGAAAGACAACATATAACGCCATCCTCAATACCATAATGATTTTTTAGCCATTGTTTTTTTTCTTTCTGCGCCTTTTCAAAACCATATTGAGGAAGCCCTGTTAATATTTGAAAACCAAATTTATTAAGATAGTTTACTAATTTATCTGCATCATCTAATTTAGGTAAATTAACCCAATAATCTTTCGTATCCAATACGATCTGCCACAATTCTTCTCTTGGTAATTTGTATGGTAATACTCCGTGATTTCTTTCAAATTCATTATCAAAATCAACTAGCACGCCATCCATATCGCAAAAAATCATATTATTAATCCTTTCATTTACAGGCACATAATAAACACAATTAATTTAAAGAAAATAAATAAAATATTACAAAATATTACTTGTGGATAAAATAAAATGTAAAAAAAATAAATTAACTAAATTGCAACTAATCAGCCACTAAAATTAAATAAAATATTAAAAAGGAAGAGATTATGCAAAAGAAGTTATTCTTAGCCACGGCTGTATTAATAATATGTAGTAGTCATTCAGATGTAAATTTCGGTAATCAATTAATAACATCTTTTTCTAAATCTAAAAAATTATTAGAAGACAAAGTTTTTTATGATAATAAAACTACACTATATTGTAACGCATCTTATACTGATAATAAAGATGTAATTTTACCACTTGGTGTAGAATGTGTTTCCAAAACATGTAAAAAAATCGAATGGGAGCATATAATTCCAGCTGAAAATTTTGGCCGAAATTTTAGCTCATGGCGAGATGGTGATAAGAGATGTTATAATAAATCAGGAAAGAAAATGACTAATCGCCAATGTGCAGCTAAGATAGATAGAGAATTTAATCTAATGCATGCCGACATGTACAATTTATATCCAGCTATTGGAGCTGTAAATAGAACTCGTAAAAATTACAATTTTACTATGCTAGATGATAATATTGCATCATCATTTGGTAGTTGCCAATTCAAAGTAGCACATAATAAAGTTCAGCCTCCAGAAAGCTCAAGAGGTATAATTGCAAGAACACATCTTTATTTTGATGCTGTTTATCCTAAATTCAATTTAAGTAAGCAACAACGCCAACTTATGCAAACATGGGATAAAATGTATCCTGTGACACAATGGGAATGTTTGCGAGCTAAAAGAATTGAAAATATTCAAAAAAATGAAAATCCAATACTTAAAAAAGCATGCAAGGAATATAAATACATATAAGAAAAAACATATCGTAATAGGAGGATTGTGGGTAGGTAAAATCTCCTTATTATCAAAAAGTAATTGTTAAATATGTTTTTTAATTTCAATATATTAGTATTGACAATTAATAAAAAACAAATACAATAAATTACTATACATCAGAATCTATATATTTTATAAAAGAAAGCCTTAAAAAATGAAGTTAATAGAAAAAATAAAAACTATATCAAAAAAATATTTTTTAATAGCAACAACATTATTATCTTCTAATTTAGGTGCCTTTGCTCATAATGAAAATACTATTTCAACCTCACACGATAAAGAAAATAAAACCACAGAACTAAAATCTAATATCGCAAAAAATGACATTGATACCATTATTTCTAAGATAGATACAATCAATAAACATTTAAAAATATATGAAACAACTACCAATCAAGACTCAATTCCTTTAATTAATGACACTATATCCTCGGATAGTATTTTGTCTGATACTCTTTTTGTGGATAGTATTGCAAAAAATACTATTCCTACAGATAGTCTCGCCTTAGAACAATATAGAATAGATAGATTTCATAAAAACTCTGAAAATACAGTAAAATTCTTAACGTTATTTGAAAATATAAAAAGCAGAGCTTATTATGATAATGTAGCTAAATGCTATAGCATCGGTTTAGGATTTTGCTATCGTAAAAATGGGCAAAAAATTAAAGCTGGTGATCGCATAAAAAATGAAGAAGATTTCTTTGATATGTGGAACTATTACGCTCAAAAACACTATCTTCCTCATTTGCAAAAGTATTTTAAATTAGAAGAATTAACTGATGAAGAATTAATTGCTATTACGAGTTTTATGTTTAATTGTGGTCAAAGTGTTGTTGGCTCTCAAAATACAAACAAACCAACTGCATTTACTACTGCTTTCAATAAATATAAAGAAACCAAAGATGAAACATACTTAAATATGGCATGTCAATATTTAAAAGCACGTAATAAATCAAGGGGAAAAACAATTCCAGCTTTAACTAAAAGACGCCGAGTAGAAGAAGAACTATTACGTGGCAATATTTTAATTAATGAAACAAAAGCTAAAGAAAAGGGGTGTACATATCTAGATTTAAACAACGTAGCAGTTGGTGCATTTTATAGTATAGGAAGACTTCCCAATAACACAGAAGAACTAATAAAAAAAGCAAAATTAGTTAATGGTAAAACATATAAAGATACGTTACAGATGGCTTTTCCTGTTACCTCTATAAGAAAAAATCATCGATAAATCTAATTCTGAGTACAATTCTAAAAAAAAAGCATACAAAAAATATAAATACACATAACAAAATTCAGTAACAGGACTTAATAATAGTATATAAAATAAATTTTAAGAGCAATCTATTGATTGTCATATTTTTTTTATCAAAACAAAATTAATATTACTTGTTTTTTGTCATAGATATTATTAAGGAAACTCAAAAAAAGTTTGACTTCTAATAAAAAACGGAATAACCTAACCCTGCATTGGATGATTACCAATGTGAGGTTTAGAACCCTCTCTACGCACGTCTTTAGTGTGTATGACGTTAAATTTTACACGCCTCTAGTTATTTATTTAAATGACTGGAAGGCGGTAAAATAAGCCTTGCGGTCAATATACCGCACTATTTTGCGTAAATAGGTTCTAACTTCCAGTCGCCTCTAATCAAGGCGATTTAATTTTTTTAATGTTAAAAAAGAAAGGAAGTTATAATATGAAGAAAACTTTATTATTGGCAGGTGTTGCTACAGTTTTATTTACAATGAATGTAAATGCAGTTGATTTAAATCCATACATTGGAGCCAAATTAAGATATATTGAGATGTCATCTGATGTTAAATTAGGTGATACATTTGCAGTTGACGATAATATAATGGGCGGAAGTCTAGCCATCGGTACATCATTTAAAGTAAATAAAGGAACTGTTAGAACTGAATTAGAATACAACAAAAACCAATCTAATGAAAAAACATACGCTATGAGAATTGCTGGTGTATCTAATTACTTTAATGGTAAGTTTGAAATTGAAACACAGTCTGTTATGTTGAATGCTTATTATGATTTTGAAACAGAATGTAAATTAAGACCATACATCGGAGCAGGTTTAGGTTTTGCTAAAAATAAGGGGAGTTTGACAGCAGCGTTTATGACAGGTAGTATTGATAATAGTGCATTTGCTTGGCAAGTTGGAGCCGGTACAGGTTATAAACTAACAGATAATATTACTGTTGATGCAGGATACAGATACGTTGATTATGGTGATATATCAGGCTACGGTGTTGATGTTGAAACATCTGCTCATGAATTATATATCGGAGCTAGATACGCATTTTAAATTTTCATAAGAATATAATTCTAAGTTTATAAGGCTGTTGTAATATACAGCCTTTTTTTCTTTTTATATAAGGAGTTTTTCAATATTATTGTATTAAAGAAAGGGATGATATTTTGGGATAAAATCTAGTATTAAATTTAATTTGTAAACACAAGAAAAACAGCTATAATAAAAAAGCTTCGAGAACTAACTCGAAGCCTTTAATTTATTGGTTGCGGGAGAAGGATTTGAACCAACGACCTTCAGGTTATGAGCCTGACGAGCTACCGGGCTGCTCTATCCCGCGATAAGTAACATCGCTTAACGATAAAAAGACATATAATATCAAAAAAATCATTTGTCAACTATATTTTTTAATGTTTTTTATTTTTTTTCATACAACACACTCCAATATGTAAAAAAAATCTATAATATAAAATAACATAAAATATTTGCATAAAAAAAAATAATTGCTAATATCACTATATCGTTAATTAAATTTGGATATTAGCTATGGGTGAGAATATAGAAAATTCAATTCAAACAACATCAAATAGAAAGTTGGGCATAATTGCTGGAGGCGGGGATTTACCTAAAAAAGTAATTGATTATTGTATAAAAAATAATCGCCCATATTTTGTCTTAGCGATAAAAGAAAATGCTAATGATGAATTCTTTACCTCTGAAATAAACCATGAATGGATTAGGATTGGGCAAGCAGGAACTGGTTTTAAAAGATTAAAAGATGAAAATGTAAAAGAAATTGTTTTAATCGGAACAATTAAACGCCCAACTCTTGCAGAGCTTATTCCAGATTTACGTACAGCAACCTTTTTTGCTAAATTAGGAGCAAAAGCAATTGGAGATGATGGTATATTAAGAGCTCTAGTAAAAGAGATAGAAGAAGAAAAGATGAAAGTTGTAGGTATACAAGAAGTGGTACCGGATTTATTAGCAAAAGGAGGCGTTTTAACTAAAATATCGCCATCTCAAGAAGATGAAGAAGATATAAGAAAAGGAATTGAAGTAGCCTCAACTTTAGGTGCATTAGATGTAGGACAAGCAGTTGTTGTTCAACAAGGTTTAGTTTTAGGTCTTGAAGGAATAGAAGGAACTGATAAACTTATTATACGTTGCAATGATTACAAACGTAAAGGCAAATCCCCCATCTTAGTAAAGATGCGCAAACCTCAACAAGATATGCGAATTGACCTACCAACAATAGGTGTTAGAACTATTGAAAATGCTCACAATTCAGGTTTCAAAGGAATCGCCATTCACGAGGGAAACACACTAATTGTAAATGAAGAAGAAGTTATAAAACTAGCTAACAAATATAAAATGTTTATAAAAGGTATAACACCTAGGGAGTATGGTTTATGTTAATATATTTAATTGCTGGTGAACCATCAGGCGATATGTTAGGTGCACGTCTTATGCGTGCCCTAAAATCTCAAAATAGCTCAATAGAATTTACAGGTGTTTGTGGAGATAATATGGAAAAAGAGGGAATGCATTCTCTTTTTGATATATCCGATTTAGCTGTAATGGGACTGGTTGAAGTTATACCTAGCATTCCAAAGGTGTTAAGACATATAAAAGAAACCATTCAAGATATAAAAGAAAAAAAGCCAGATATTGTAATAACTATCGATAGTTGGAGCTTTTCAGCACGTGTACATAAAGCTTTAAGAAAACAAAATATAAAAGTTAAACAAATCCATTATGTTGCACCACAAGTTTGGGCTTGGAAGAAAAAACGTGCAAAAACTATGTATAAGTACATAGATAGATTATTAACATTATTTCCAAATGAACCTCAATATTTCACACCATACAATTTACCAACAGATTTTGTCGGACACCCTGTGGTTGAAAGTTCAATGATAAATGCTAATTCAAATGATTTTATATCTAAATATAATATACCCAAAGATAAAAAAATAGCATTAATTTTACCAGGTTCAAGACATAATGAGGTTGCAAATTTATTACCAATATTTTTAGATGTTGTTGATGAATTAAAGAAAACTAATAAAGATCTGTATTTTGTTTTACCAACTGTTAAAACAGTTGAAAATAGAGTAAAAAACATCTTAAAACAAAGAAACTCTGATATATTAGTTATAAATACTCAGCATGAGAGATATTCTGCTGCTCAGAGTGCATGTATAGCTATTGCAGCTTCAGGTACAGTCGCTCTAGAGCTTGCTATAATTAACGTCCCTCACATAATAGCATATAAAGCCCCAGCACTAACAGCTTGGTTGGTACGCCACATTAGTAATATAAAATATGTAAATCTAACAAATATTTTACTAGATAAATTAATTGTTCCGGAATTATTACAAGATAAATGTAATAAAGAAAACATATTAAAAAATATAAATTTACTACTAGATAAAAACTCAGACCTATATAGTACTCAAGAAAAAGGCTTTGATGAATTAAGGCAAAATTTAGGAGTAGGAAAAGTTAGACCAAGTCAAAAAGCTGCAGAAATAATTATAAATGAAATTAAAGGGATAAGTAATTGATTTGGTGGACAAAAAAACAGTTACTACGAGTAAAGACATATTTATATGATAATTGCTCAAAAGAGGCTGAAAGTTTAGTAATCTGGTATGCTGTATCTCTAGCTTTAGGCGCAGCATTTTATATAACTTTTCCATTCGAAATACCAATATACATGATAGTAATATACTTAGAATTAGTACTAGGTTTATTATATATTTACCGAAATAACTATTTGAAATTTAAGGTTTTAACTTATATATTGGTATTTGTTTTAGGGGTAAGTATTGCAAAAGCTGATGCTTTATATCATTTAAATAAAATAGAAAAAGAAGTTGCAGAAACAACATACTTAAGAGGCCAAATTAAAGTATTAGATTATAATTACAATAATAAACCACGAATACTCTTAACTAATGTAAGTAATTTTGAAAAAGACTTAAAAGGAGATTTTAAGCTCAGTTTAACATTTAAACCAGAATGGTTAAAAGAAGGAACATGTATTGAATTAATTGCTAAATTTCCCAAAAACTTTACACCAAACCCATTAAGCAATTATAACCAAGAAAGATCAAACTTTTACAAAACAATTAGCGCAAATGGATTTATAATATCTCCAATATTTGAAATAGATTGTAATCAAACTCCGTCTTTAATAAGTAGCAAAATTAAACATATACAAAAAAATATTGAAAATATAATAGATAACAATACAACTACACAAAATGGTAGCATAATAAAGGCTATTAGTATCGGTAAAAAAAGCGATATTACACAAGAATTAAATGAAATGTATCGAGTTGCTGGGCTAGCTCATTTTCTGTCAATATCAGGTATGCATATGAGTATAATTGCCTTACTTACATTTTTTATAATACAATTAATATTAATTCCATTTGGATATGGTCAATATGATTTGCGTAAACCTTCAGCAATAATTGCAATATTTGCAACATTTTTATATTTTTTAATATCAGGACAAAGCATATCATGTATTCGAGCTTTTACTATGATTACAATTGTATTGCTTGCAACATTACTAAATAGGAGAGCAATATCATTGAGACTTTGGGCTTTTGCATTAATTGTTGTTGTGTTAATTTCTCCAAGTTCTGTAGTAAATCCAGGATTTTTAATGTCTTTTTCTGCAACTTTAGGGTTAATTTCGTATTATGATGTAAATATATACAAAATTAATCAATACTTTAATAAGCCTAGTGTATTACATAAATTAATGTTATATCTTTGCACTATTTTAATAACAGACATTATTGCAACACTTATGACACTTCCATATAGTATCTATTTTTTCAATCAATTAAGTGTATATACCTTATTAGGTAATATGCTTGCATCACCTGTAATTGCTTTTTACACAATGCCAGCTTTATTATTGTTTTTAATTAGCATCCCATTTGGGGCAGGGAATTATACTATAAAAATATTAGAACATAGCATAAGTATAATAAATAAAATAACCCAATATATATCATCATTACCATTTGCAAAAATTGGTGAAAATATACCTCCTTTTTCCGATTTAGCCATTTTGTTAATAACATTAGGATTACTCTGGTTTTGTATATGGCAAAGCAACTGGAAAAGATTGGGATTATATATAATATTATTAGGATTTATAAGCTTAGCATTTATTCCTAATGTTGATTTTGTTTTTAATTCATCTGGTGATACATTTGCATATAAAGATGGTAACAATAAACTACAATTATCACCTTGGCATTCAAATAAATTTCTAAGTAAATTATGGGTTAAAAACAATGAAAATAAAACCAATTCGCTTGAATTAAAATGTAACAAGACATCTTGTATATATAAAAACAGAATTGAATTTAGTAAAGGTCTATTAAAGTTTAATAATAATGATATACCATTTAAAGATGGTGGATATATCGATTGTGATAAAGGTGTATTTTATAAAACCCATAAAAGAAACAGAATATGGAATTAAATTCCCTTTTTTAATCTAACCATTTTATCAATATTTATAAAACTATCAATCACTTGTTTAGATGTAAAATATTTTAAAGTAATTTCACGAGCTCTATTTATTTTATCAATGCGTTCATTTTCATTTTTAGGATCTAAATAATATTTTACAAGCTTAACAAGTTCGTCTTCATTTTTATACATTACAATACTATCTCCAAATATATCTTCAACTTCTTTAACATAATCAGAAATAATAAATCCACCACTAGCACTAACATCAAATATGCGATTTATAATAAATCCAAATTTTTTCATTACATCACGAGTATCATTAAGAACAATTTTAGCAGAACTATAATATTTTCTAAGAATTTTATTATCTACATATTTAGCTTTTGCTTTATCTCCCCAGCCATTACCATAAATAGTTACCGGAATATTATTTTTAATTAAAATAGAAGGGGCTTTTCTATAAAAAGTATTATTGCCGACAAAAAGTATATCAGATTTAAGCTTTTCATCAAAATCATAATAAAATTTGTTTGTATTAGTAAATTGAGGCACAAAGAAAGCATTTACACCATTTTGTTTTAACCATTCAACCATTGGAATAGATGCAACTGCTACAGCATCAAATAAGTCAAGTTCTTGTTTTATTTGCAAAAAATATTCACTAAAATCTAATTCATCTAAGTTCTTTATTTTTTCCTCATCTTTTATAAAAGGAAATAATAAATACATAATAGAAGTTTTATTTTTATCAATAATACGTTCTCTAAGAGGCATTCCTCCTCTAATATAAATATTAAAATCACCAATATTAGAAAAAGTAGATGTTGGAAAATAAACTAGAGATTTGTAACCAAGGTTATCAAATTCACTCTCAATATCTTTAGCAATCCAATAATCGCCATTATTATACAAACCAACAGGAGTAGGTGAAAAAATACTTGCAATATTTCTATATGTATTTTCATTATATAAAAAATTTAATATCTTATCACAAGCAACACCTACACTTAAGAAATTTACAAAATATTTATAAGCATAGTTAATTTTATCTTCTCTATATGTGCTATTTTTGAAGAAATAATCAATATCAGTATCATAAGAATAATACGCAATTGCATCACTAAATAAAAAAGAAATTAAGGAATCAGTACTTTTATTAACCCCTAAAGCATCGTTTGTTAATATTGGTATTTTTCTAATAATAAACTCCAAAAATAAAGGATTTACGTCATAAGAAACATCTGAAATTCTAGATTTACCAACAATAACACCTAATAGATTATTATAATCATTTTCATTAATAATATTAGCATCATCAATATTATTATATTTTTTATATAAAATATTATTCGAAATCATATATTTTTCAACATCGGTTTGTTCACCAAATATAACCCAATAACAATCCTTTCCTACACATTTAACAGGCGATTTGTTGTTATAAGTGCTATATAATGGTAAAATATGTGAGTTAATATTTTTAGAATTAAGAAAAACAGTTAAATCATTACTTGAAGTAAGAATTAAATCAAATTTATTAATTAACTCCAAATTTATTTTGTTAAACGAGCCAAGTCTTAATATATTGAAATTATCATTATTTTTTATTTTATATTCAAAAGATTCAAAAAAACCACCAACATAAATATCATATTTTTTGTTTTTTAGCTTCTTTAAGTCTTTATTAGCATTTAACAAATTAACTAGCTCTATTTCAATATTTTTATCAAGTGCAGGCTCAACATAAATCAAATTAAATACATCTTTTCTAAAATAAATTCTATTTACTACAAAATATGCACTAACCACAAAAAATAAGAAAACTAAAATACAGAAATGCTTTAATCTCATTTTATCTCCTCAATACTATTAAATATTTTAACAAAACTATTAGCAGCATTTTCTGCAGTAAAATTATTTAAGGTAATATCTCTTGCTTTTTTAGCTTTTTTGATACGTTCATTTTCATTTTTAGGATCCAAATAATATTTAACTAATTCAATTAATTCTTCTTTCGTTTTCCACATAGGAACACTATCCTTATAAATATCTTCTATTTCTTTAACATAATCAGATATAACTAGTGCTCCACATGCAGAAGCATCAAATATTCTATTGCTTATAAAACCATACTCCTTCATCCCATCTCTAGTATCATTTAGCACAATTTTTGCTGAGCTATAATATTTTCTTAAAATTCTATTATCTAAATAATTAGCCTTTGAAATCCCTTTATCATAATTAGGACCAAAAATAGTTACATCAATATTTTCATCTAACAAATATTTATAAGCTTTACGATAAAAAGCATTAGCCCCAACAAATAAGACATCACTTTTAAGCTCTTCATGGTAATCTGGATAAAATCTATCTTGATTGGTAAATTGAGGAACATAATACGATTTAATTCCATTATTATTCAACTCTTTTGAAAGCTTATCTGAAGCTACAATAATCGCATCAAATTTATTACTAATATTTCTTATATTTTCAACATAAACATCTATATCTTCAACTAATTCAACTCCATTAATTTGATTAAACATCGGATAGATAATATATAAAAGATTATATTTACCAAATAAATCAGCTTCATTAGGCAGTATTGTGCCTCTAAATAAAACATTATACGCTACTTTATATTTATATAAAGAGTTAAAAAAAGTCATATTCTTATTATATTGGCTAGGTATTTTAGAAAAAAAATCTTTAGCTAACCAAAAATCACCACTTGCAATATGCCCGACAGAAACGCTTAAATCAATGTTTATGCTTTTATCATCAATAT
>JAEIGA010000396.1_pt1:52500-64086 | contig 64086 bp, 49 predicted proteins | sample 9270691 | NCBI WGS metagenome assembly JAEIGA01 (sample SAMN17057246, study PRJNA624740) | gut metagenome | biome: biome; isolation source: fecal sample | host: Bos grunniens | place: China: Xizang | collected 2019 | reverse complement strand
TTAGAGTAGAAAGAGTAGAGAAAATAGGATTGGTTTCTTCGTCTTTTACGTTCTCATACTAAACGTTTACGTTCTCATATTAAAGTTAAGTAATTTATTTCCTTTTTGGCGAGGTGACTATGCTATGAGATTAAACTTAAACAAATTAATAGAGTTGATCTTGCTTGTTGTTGTAGAGATTATTAAGATTCTTAATGATTGGGTGGATTGGTGGGATTTGATTCCTCCTCGCTGTAGAGGTGGTAAATAATTGTGTTAGAGTAGAAAGAGTCGAGAAGATTTCTTTCTTCTTTATTTACGTTCTCATATTAAAGTTTTAAATATAAATAAATAAATAAAAAGGAGAGACGTATGAGTTTCAACCAATTTACTTTTCTTGTTCTTGTAGCTCTGCATGTGATTATTGGTCTCAGTGGTAAAGGGCGTTAGAGTAGAAAGAGTCGAGAAAATATCTTTACAAAAGAAAAAAGAATGTCCATAGGAGGTTCACTATGACCTCCTATGGACATTCTTTTTTTTTAATGATAAACAGTGAGGTTCAATATGAGATTATTTGATTTGATTTTTTTGGTTTTCGTTTTTCCTAAACTTCCTAAACAATATAAGAGGAATAATTCACTTTTTTGGAAATTATAAGAGGAATAATTAACTATGACACGTTCACTAAAAAAAAATCCTTTTGTAGCGAATCATTTATTAAGAAAAATTAATAAGCTTAACACAAAAGGAGAAAAAGAAATAATAATAACTTGGTCCAGAACATCTACCATTATACCTATAATGATTGGGCATACCATTGCTATCCATAATGGAAAAGAGCATTTACCTATTTATATAACAGATCGTATGGTAGGCCATAAATTGGGAGAATTTTCACCTACTCTAAACTTCCGAGGATATGCGAAAAATGATAATAGATCTCGTCGTTAACATTTTTTTGAATTGGTTTATTCTGCAGCAGCAAATGCTAGTCACAATATAGAGTTCAACGAACTAAGTCAATGAGTCAAAAATATATAAAGATATTTTTATCTTTATATATAAAAAAAGATATAGATAAAAAAGTAGACAAATAAGACGTATCATTTTATATTAGAGTAGTGAGGGATTATGGGACAAAAAATAAATCCACTTGGTTTCAGACGTAGTGAGGGATTATGGGACAAAAAATAAATCCACTTGGTTTCAGAGGTAGTGAGGGATTATGGGACAAAAAATAAATCCACTTGGTTTCAGAGGTAGTGAGGGATTATGGGACAAAAAATAAATCCACTTGGTTTCAGACTTGGTACAACTCAAAGTCATGATTCTATTTGGTTTGCACAACCAACAGATTATTCCGAGAATCTAAAAGAAGATAAAATAATACGAGATTGTATCAAGAATTATATACAAAAAACGATAAGAATATCCTCTGGTGTCGAGGGAATTGGACGGATAAAGATTCAAAAAAGAGGCGATTTGATTCAAGTCATAATCTATATGGGACTTCCAAATTTATTCATAGAGGGTGAGCCTCGAAGAATCGAAGAATTACAGACGAATGTGCAAAAAAAACTGAATTGTGTGAACCGAAAAATCAACATTGCAATTACAAGAATTCCAAATGCTTATAGAGACCCTAATATTCTTGCAGAATTTATAGCCGGACAATTAAAGAATAGGATTTCGTTTCGTAAAGCAATCAAAAAAGCTATTGAATTAGCTGAACAGGCAGGTACAAAAGGAGTTCAAGTACAAATTGCGGGACGTATCGACGGAAAAGAAATTGCACGTGTCGAATGGCTCAGAGAAGGTAGGGTTCCTTTACAAACCATTCGAGCTAAAATTGATTATTGTTCCTATCCAGTTCGAACTATTTATGGGGTATTAGGGATCAAAGTTTGGATATTTCTAAACAAAGAATAAGAAACTTTTCCTTATCTTTAACGTCTTTCGATAAAAAAAAAAATGAAGAATTCTTACTACATTCTTATTCCAAAAGAATAAATGACAAATTTGATAAGATTAAATAAAAAATTTGATTAATCATTTTATAGTGAAGGAATTGCTATGCTTAGTGTGCGACTCGTTGGTTTTTTTTAGAGTAGTTCAATTTAAACAAAAATTCTACGAATTTATGAATTTTATTAATAAAGAACTAATAACCTACTCATCGCTTCGCATTATCTGGATATAAAGAACCGTCAAAATAAAAAATCGAAAGAAAGATATATGTGGTGATATAATTATAGCAACTGAAATCAAATATTTCATAAAAAATAAATAAAAACGAATCTGATTATGAGTTGTGAAGCAATAAGAATATACAGATAAATGAAGGGGTGAAAGAAAGAGAGAAAAAAAGATATCAATGATATAGAATTCTAATATGTAAAGGTCTATGGGTCATCTCATAAAAGGTAGTGTAATAAAAAGCATCCATATTCAAAATTCATCCATATATGGATGAATATATTCCTAGAATAAACGAATCAAGAGCCGCGAATCAACAAAACTGAGAAGGTTGATTCAACAAAAAAGAATAAAATAAGAAAATATTATAAAAATGAAATCTTATTACCTTATTACAGAGGCTCCATTGTAGAATTCAGACCTAACCATAAATCTAAAAGCGATGGGAACGACGGAACCTGCGAATACCTAAGATTTTTAAAAAATTAAAAACAAATCTTAATGATTCATTAGGTGGGATGGCGGAAGGAACTAAGAACCAATTCATTGTTTTTTGAAGAGTTGTGGGCTAACCCTACATTAGATCTGAAATTGATAATGAAAGAGTAAATATTCGCCCGCGAAATTTTTGATTTTTGGGAATTTAGAAATTTTTGCCAATCCTATATTATTGATAATAAAAAGAAAAGACAAATTGTATATTATATATTCTTTTATTTTATCGGTTAAATATTTTTGAATGGATTCATTCGCGAGGAGCCGTATGAGGTGAAAATCTCATGTACGGTTCTGTAATAGAGATGGAATTGAGAAACAACCATCAACTATAACCCCCAAAGAACCAGATTCCGTAAACAACATCGAGGAAGAATGAAAGGAAGAGCCTATCGAGGTAATACTATTTGCTTCGGAAAATATGCTCTTCAGGCACTTGAGCCCGCTTGGATCACATCTAGACAAATAGAAGCGGGGCGGCGGGCAATGTCACGAAATGTCCGTCGGGGTGGACGAATATGGGTACGGATATTTCCAGACAAACCTGTTACAGTAAGACCTACCGAAACGCGTATGGGTTCGGGAAAAGGATCTCCCGAATATTGGGTAGCTGTCGTTAAACCCGGCAAAATCCTTTATGAAATGGGCGGGGTCCCAGAAAATATAGCTAGAAAGGCTATTTCAATAGCAGCATCCAAAATGCCTATACGAACTCAATTCATTCTTTCAGAATAATCATTAGAACGAAAGAGGTCTTTAGTATGAAAAAATTTGCAATTGTGGGTTTCTTTTTTTTTTGAACACAGAATATTTTTTTTACTTCAACTTTTTGACTGAAACATAAAAAAAAAATGATATGATTCAACCTCAAACCTATTTAAATGTAGCCGATAATAGTGGAGCCCGCGAATTGATGTGTATTCGAATCATAGGAGCTAGTAATCGACGGTATGCTTATATTGGTGACATTGTTGTTGCTGTAATCAAAAAAGCAGTACCAAATACGCCTTTAGAAAGATCCGAAGTGATCAGAGCTGTCATTGTACGTACTTGTAAAGAACTCAAACGTAGTAACGGTATAATAATACAGTATGATGATAATGCTGCGGTTCTAATTGATAAAGAAGGAAATCCAAAAGGAACTCGAATTTTTTGCGCAATAGCCCGAGAATTGAGACAGCTCAATTTCACTAAAATAGTTTCATTAGCACCTGAGGTATTATAATACAAGATCGTGATATGGATATCTTTTTTATGAATTGAATGAGATTAATTAAATGAAATAGATTAATTAATATATTAGATCTCACATATATACCTTGTGTACTTGTGTAATGATTATTATATATTTGTAATGATTATTATATATTCTCAATATATATGATTCTATTTTATCAATCTGATTCTATTAAGATTATATCTTATAAATATTAGATCTTAGAAATATTAAAAGTATATATTTAGAAGTAATTAGAAGTATATATTAAGTATTAGAAGTAGTAAGTTATTATATTATTTCCAATTTTTTAATTAATATTTCAAAAAAGAAATACAAATAATAATAGATAGAAAAAAAGAAAAAGGAATGAGATATATATATTCAAAATAAAAATTCGAATTCTGAATTCTATAAAAAAAATAGAATTCAGAATTCGAATTCCATATGAGATTATATATCTAGTTTCTAATGATTCATTAGTTCATTTTCTAATATTCTATTTTTTTTTAGTTTTAGAGTATTCGATATATATTTACATAATCCTATTTAGGATAAGATTTTCTATATATAGGGTATTCTTATATTCTCATATTCAATATTAGATTTTTTATTGAATCAAAAAAAAATAAAAAATAGAAAAATGGGAGCACGTTGATTATATTGAAAGTAAGGAGGAACAATCATTTTAATTTATCATGGGTAAAGATACCATCGCTGATATGATAACCTTGATACGCAATGCTGACATGAATAGAAAAAGAACAGTTCAAATACCACTTACTAATATCACCGAAAACATTGTGAAAATACTTTTACGAGAGGGTTTTGTTGAAAACGTCAGAAAACATCAGGAAAGCAACAAATACTTTTTAGTTTTAACTCTACGATATAGAAGAAATAGGAAAGGATCATATAAAACTTTTTTAAATTTAAAACGGATCAGTACACCTGGTCTACGAATCTATTCTAACTATCAACGAATTCCTAGAGTTTTAGGAGGGATGGGGATTGTAATTCTTTCTACTTCTAGAGGTATAATGACCGATCGAGAGGCTCGATTAGAAAGAATCGGCGGAGAAGTTTTATGTTATATATGGTAATTTTCTGATATCCGAATTCTATGAAAAACTTCTATCCATTCTTGTGAATGGAGAGAGAAAACACAGATTTCGAACTACTCATACATTAGTGAATGCGTGAAGAGGATTTTACTAGAATAGAAAAAAAAATTCATGAAGATTTAATTACTGAATCACTTCTTAAGGGTATGTTCCAGGTTCCTTTATAGAAAAAATAGAATTCAAATAAGATTCTAGGATATGTTTCCATTCCAACAAAATTCGACGTACTCTTCTTTTATATGTATACGACCGGCAAAGTAAAAAATGTATATAAGTCACTTAATTTAATTAGACTATTTTTTAACTTCCACATTTTTTTTAGGGGGCACAATTAGAAGTTAAAAATGTAAGGAAACCCTATTTTCTTCCAATAAATAGATTCGGTATTAAGTTAAGGAATAAGAAATATGAAAATAGGAGCCTCTGTTCGTAAGATTTGTGAAAAATGTCGATTGATCCGCAGGCGAGGGCGAATTATAGTAATTTGTTCCAATCCAAGACATAAACAAAGACAAGGATAATATTTTCACAAAAAAGGGCTTTCTATTTATAAAGAAAGTACCGAATGCACAAATAAATTGATATTCAAATTCAAATAAAAAAATCTTATTAATATTCAATTCATATTTAATTGAATTAAATATGAAATCATAAAAATAGAATAATTTAGATTCTAATATAGAATCTAAATTATTCTATTTTATAAGTATTATAAGAAATGTTATTGCTTGATAGTTCTAAAATTCTATATTCATTCTATATTAATAGAATGATAGAATACAATGAATATAGAAAATATAGAATTTTCATCCTAGTTAGAAAATAGTAAAGAATCCGTTTTTGACAGGAAATGGATATATCCATATATTTCGGACTTATATTTTTAAAAATAATAAAATATGGCAAAACCTATACCAAAAATTGGTTCACGTAAAAATGGACGTATTGGTTCGCGTAAGCATCCTCGTAAAATACCAAAGGGAGTTATTTATGTTCAAGCTAGTTTCAACAATACCATTGTAACTGTTACAGATGTACGGGGTCGGGTGATTTCTTGGTCCTCTGCCGGTTCGTGTGGATTCAAGGGTACACGAAGGGGGACACCATTTGCCGCTCAAACCGCAGCAGGAAATGCTATTCGAACAGTAGCGGATCAAGGCATGCGACGAGCAGAAGTCATACTAAAAGGTGCCGGTCTCGGAAGAGATGCGGCATTAAGAGCTATTCGTAGAAGTGGTATACGAGTAAGGTTTATACGGGATGTAAGCCCTATGCCACATAATGGATGTAGGCCTCCTAAAAAAAGACGTGTGTAAAACTAAAAAGAAACATTAAAGAAAAAGATCTCAAGAGAAATAAACAATTAATTCAAGAGTTTGATAAAAATATATTACTATGATTCGAGAAAAAGTAAAAGTATCTACTCGGACACTACAGTGGAAGTGTGTTGAATCAAGAGTAGACAGTAAGCGTCTTTATTATGGACGCTTTATTCTGTCTCCACTTATGAAAGGCCAAGCTGATACAATAGGCATTGCAATGCGAAGAATTTTGCTCGGAGAAATCGAGGGAACATGTATCACACGTGCAAAATCTGAGAAAATACCACATGAATATTCTACCATAGTAGTTATTCAAGAATCAATACATGAGATTTTAATGAATTTGAAAGAAATCGTATTGAGAAGTAATCTGTATGGAACTCGGGACGCGTCCATTTGTTTCAAGGGTCCTGGATATGTAACTGCTCAAGACATCATTTTACCACCTTCGGTGGAAATCGTTGATAATAGACAACATATAGCTAAACTAACAGAACCCATTAATTTGTGTATGGAATTACAAATTGAGAGGAATCGGGGATATCGTATCAAAACACTAAACAACATTCAAGACGGAAGTTATACTATAGATGCTGTATTCATGCCTGTTCGAAATGCAAATCATAGTATTCATTCTTATGTGAATGGGAATGAAAAACAAGAGATACTCTTTCTCGAAATATGGACAAATGGAAGTTTAACTCCTAAGGAAGCACTTTATGAAGCCTCCAGGAATTTGATTGATTTATTTATTCCTTTTTTACATGCAGAAGAAGAAAACTTAAATTTAGAAAACAATCAACACAAAGTTACTTTACCCCTTTTGACTTTTCATGATAGATTGGTTAAGGATAAACTAAGGAAAAATAAAAAAGAAATAGCATTGAAATCCATTTTTATTGACCAATTAGAATTGCCTCCCAGGATCTATAATTGTCTCAAAAAGTCCAATATACATACATTATTGGAACTTTTGAATAAGAGTCAAGAAGACCTTATGAAAATGGAACATTTTCGCGTAGAAGATGTAAAACAGATATTAAACATTTTACAAATCAAAAAGCATTTTGCATAAATTTGAAATCCATTGGATCTTTTTTTTCATCTTTCATTTTTCTAAAAAGAAAGGTGAAAATATGGAATTTGAATCTTTAGCACAAATCCATATATTCAGAATAGGTCTAAAATGGAATAGATGTATCTAGGGATTAGTCGTTTCAAAGTGAATTCTCCCTAGATACACAATACACATAGCATGATATCTTATTTCACAATTGAATCAATTTAAAAAAGACCTAAAGTTAGGGATTTCTCAATAGGTAATGTTGCTCCAATACCCAACCAAAGAGCTACTACGGTACCAATCAAAAAGACGGTTGTTGCTACTGGACGGCGAAATGGGTTTTGGAACTTATTAACATTCTCCAAAAAGGGTACTGTTAATAATCCCGCAGGTACCGAAACCATTAAAAGAACGCCCAATAACTTATTGGGCACTGTACGAAGTATTTGAAATACGGGAAAAAAATACCATTCGGGCAATATTTCCAAAGGAGTTGCAAATGGATCCGCGGGTTCCCCAATCATTGATGGTTCTAGAACCGCTAAGCCTACGTTACAGGCAATAGTACCTAGAATGACTACTGGAAAAATATATAAAAGATCGTTGGGCCATGCGGGTTCTCCATAATAATTATGACCCATTCCTTTAGCCAATTTAGCTCTTAATACAGGATCATTCAAGTCAGGTTTTTTTGTTATTGGGATAGGTGAATTCTTATAGATCCATCCTCCGAAAGAACCGGACATGATAATTTTTCATCATCCGGCTCGAGCACGAATCAAACGAACCGAATGCATCTATAGAAAATATCTATAGAAAATATTTATATGTTATTCACACATATATGAAGATTCTATGTAAGAAAATAGACCTGATTCTCGTTTTTTCCTAAATTACAACTATCCATTGCAAAAAATTCAGTTCTTATTTTTAAGTAAATGCTTTTCACCCAAGTATGTTTTCAAAATGAAAAGTTCTTTCTGGGTGATCTCAAACCTTTTGACTGTTATCCCTCCAAAAACGAATCTCGGGATTTTTTACATACAAAGGATTTACTTGTTACTAATATAATACAACCCCTGTTCTTCTTTAGATCTACTTGTTTCACTCCGATAGTCTCATAAATTGAGTCAATGCATAGGAAATGAATGCATTTCCATACTATTAAGTTAAGTGAAATAGATAAGACATAATCTGGATTATATCACATTACTTATTTTACTTTTACTGGATATTACGGAGCCTGTTCATGCAGGATATGATCGAGTCTGATCATAGAAAAGATTCTCGTCAAGCGAACCGGCTATCCTCCGTAGGGGGCTTGCGCGGTGGTTGAAACAAAGACACATTTAATTGTGAATTCAAATGTGGCAGATAAGATAAAGTCATATATCTGCACGGCCCAATCAATAGTTCAAGTCACACACTCCCATAATCCATTCTTTTTTCGGAGAGTTCCCTTCAACTATTCATGTATGTCAAATAAATAATCCAATTTCTTTTGTTAAGTTGAAGGGAAATATCCAAATACATGTCTTATTTAAAAAAAAATAATCCATATTTGTAGCAATGAAATACTATTGCTCCTCCCCAAAATGATAAATGATTGATCACAAATATCTATGATCCATATTTTCTATAAAGGACCAGAAATGCCTTGCTTACGTATCATTGGAAAGTGCATTAACATGAATACGGCAGTAAGAAGAGGTAATACAAAAGTATGTAAACTATAAAAACGAGTCAAGGTAGATTGTCCCACACTAGCGCTTCCGCGCAATAACTCTACCACCGACGATCCTATTACAGGAATAGCTTCGGGTACACCTGTTACAATTTTGACTGCCCAATAACCTATTTGGTCCCACGGTAAGGAATAACCGGTTACACCAAAGGATGCAGTCAATACACCCAAAACTACACCCGTAACCCAAGTCAATTCGCGAGGTTTTTTAAAACCACCCGTGAGATACACGCGAAATACGTGCAAGATCATCATTAAGACCATCATACTTGCCGACCATCGATGAACTGATCGGATTAACCAACCAAAGTTAGCCTCAGTCATTATATATTGAACAGAGGCAAAAGCCTCTGTAACGGTCGGACGATAATAAAAAGTCATAGCAAACCCCGTCGCTACTTGGACTAAAAAACAAGTAAGTGTGATTCCTCCTAAACAATAAAATATATTGACATGAGGAGGAACGTATTTACTAGTTATATCATCGGCAATCGCCTGAATCTCAAGACGTTCTTCGAACCAATCATAGACTTTATTGAGATAGGTAAAGGACCCCCCTGAGAACCGTAGATGAGAATTTCATCTCGTACGGCTCAAACAAAAATACTCAAATACTGGTTATTTGGAAAACGGATATGTGTAATAGAAAGTTTTAAACTTCTTAACTTAATCCTATGATTTCCATCTTCTTTGAAGATAAGAAAAAAATAGAAATCCGAAAGCTATTCTTTGTGGTTATAATGCCAAAATCTCAAGTCGGCTCACTCGTCTTTTCTCTTGATCCTTACAGGCCTCTTGAATATTCTATTATTTACTTCATTTTCTTTATTTTTTATTTGTGTATGGAATGCTATTTTACTGTTGTTTTTTTATTCTTATTGATAGGAATTTTCTTGTTAAGACCCTATGAATCAATTCAAAAACCTCAGATTCATACCAGAACCACGATGATTTTCAATAAAAACCTTTAATCGAAGTCCAAAAATTCCCTGAGTAAGAACTGCTGGATCATCACTTATTCACTGAATAGATAGATATAATGAAAAAAATCCAAAGAAACGTTTGTCCTTTGATCAAAATAAAGATAAGCAGCGGCAGTTTAAAAGAATAAAAACCGTTCCATTTATTTTTCGAAATTTATTCTTCTAACTCTTTCAATTTTTTTTAGTCCGGTTGCGAGGTCTAAATATAAATATGAAGTATGAATCATAGTTCTAATACTTTAGAATCTATTTTCTATATTCCGTGCTCCAGATACTAGAAAAAATATCTGACGGGGTAAAGCCATCTCTATCAAGATGACGGATCCATTTTATGTTCTGTACTATCAATAGGATCAATTATAACAAGTCACACACTCATATTCCGGAAACACAGAAACAAAGAAGTTTCGCGGTCGAACTACCAAATAAAAATAGAATGGGCTAAAAATCAAAGACCTAAATGCTAAAACTTTACTTTCTATTGAAAAGCTAGTTAGTTGGTTCTTGTGAATCTACTTCATAGAGATTTCGTCCAGTAAAATGGACGAATTATAAATCTCTAAAATAATAGAGAGAAATACCGCAAATAGAGCCATTGCAACACCCATCAAAGGAGTAGTTCCCCATCCCGGAGCTACTTTACCATATTCTGAATTCAATGGTTTCAATAAATCCCCTACAACAGTTCGTCTTGGACCAGATCTAGAACTACCCTGAACGGTTTGTGTAGCCATAAATCCTATTTTTTATTCATTGAGATCTGTTGACTTTGTATATACCATTCCGCTATAAATAAAGGATCTGACCCTATAGATCCAGATCCATTGTGGTCTTGATATTATTTATTATTATATAATAATGGAAACAGCAACCCTAATTGCCATCTCTATATCTGGTTTAATAGTAAGTTTTACTGGGTATGCCTTATATACTGCTTTTGGGCAACCCTCTCAACAACTACGAGATCCATTCGAAGAACATGGGGACTAGTTGAAGTAATGAGCCCCAATATTACGATATTGGAGGCTCATTGCTTCAATTGAGATAATGAAAAATCATTTCACCTTTTTAGTTGGAACTTTAGGGGGTTCTCTAAAAAAGATAGCAAAAAAAATGATTCCTAAAGTCGAGACTAAGAGGAATGTATAAACCAATGCTTCCATAGATTTGATCGTGGTTTACAATTATAGCTTTCATACCTGTTTTGGGGGGATTATCTCCTGGATAAAGAAAAAGAAAGAACAAGAGTAAAACAAAATGCAATGATTCAAATCAAGATTTATTAAGTTCCCTATATCAAATTCAAATCACAACAAAAACAAAAAAAAAGTCGAATCAAAAAGGAACAAACGAATGTTTTTTCTATCAGACTACCTGTCTTCTTGTAGTTGGATCTCCAAGTTTTTGGAATGCTCCAAATTCTACTTGAGCATCCAAATCTGGATCGATACCAGCAAAAACATC
>JAEIGA010000396.1_pt1:32500-50000 | contig 64086 bp, 49 predicted proteins | sample 9270691 | NCBI WGS metagenome assembly JAEIGA01 (sample SAMN17057246, study PRJNA624740) | gut metagenome | biome: biome; isolation source: fecal sample | host: Bos grunniens | place: China: Xizang | collected 2019 | reverse complement strand
CACAGTTTTCATACCAGAAAACTTTTAACAATTATTATTATTATTATTATGAAAGAATATAAAAAAAACAATATTTTAACGATTTAAGAAAAAAATAAGAAACTTTTGGATTGCTGAATAACAGACTAGACGAAATAAGAGAGCAACGGAATCATCATAGTCTTTAAAAAAGATTCTTAAACAAAAAAGAAAGGTGGTTATTGGATTATTTACTGATCTGGGTCTGATAGACCATTTACTGATCTGGGTCTGATAGACCATTTACTGATCTGGGTCTGATAGACCATTTACTGATCTGGGTCTGATAGACCATTTACTGATCTGGGTCTGATAGACCTGGGATATTTTCTATTTCTTTCTATTTCGTCGAGGGAGGGTCAAAATCTCATATTTATCGTAAAGCCGTATGCTATATAAAAAATAAAAATGCTATATAAAAAATAAAAAAAGATGCCTGCCTGTACGGCTTTTAATTTAATCTTTATTAGTTTTTTCTTATTTCTATTCCTTACCTTCCTTATTTATTACTATTACTTGTCTCAAATAAGAGAAAGAAATAAAACAAGAATCTCTATCTCTATCTATTAACTTCTATATTCTCAGGGTAATGATACATCAACCAGCTAGTTCTTTTTATGAGGGACAAACAGGAGAATGTATGCTCGAAGCAAATGAATTAGATAAAATGCGCGACACTATGATAAAGATTTATGAACAAAGAACATGCATGCCTTCATGGCAGATATCCAAAGACTTGGATAGGGATTTTTATATGTCAGCAGAAGAAGCCCAAGCCCACGGAATTGTTGATATGGTAGCGGAATCTTTGTGAATAAAAAATGAGCCGAAAGGGATTCCTCATAAATACACGTTTTGAGGTTTGATTTTCACAGGTTCCGCAAGCAATCGATATTTATTTTACAATCAAGAATGTATGTGGTACTCTTTGTTTGTTGCACCAATCCTTCTATGGTGTATAGACAATCCAAAGAATAGATCTATCTCTATTTGAGATCTTCCTATACCGAAGACTCAAAAGATTGTCCTCTATGCTTCTAAAATCTAAAATCTAAAATCTATAAAGATCTCTGAGAGATCTTTCCTCGCGATCCCACCACCCCAAATAAAATAAACGGTTTATCCCAATATAACATATCATGCCTGAATCTAAATCATTCATAACCATCGGGTTAGGATTGATCTAAACCAGCTCATTATATATATGACTCACCATGCCAACTATAAAACAACTTATTAGAAACACAAGACAGCCAATCCGAAATGTCACAAAATCTCCCGCTCTTCGGGGATGCCCTCAGCGCCGAGGAACATGTACTAGGGTGTATGTGCGACTCGTTTAGATCATAGACTAAAAAAAAGAAATTTTTCCAGTATCGGTGATTGTTTAAGATAGTTTGAATGGAATTCTTCCACTCACACACACTATCTTAACTTAAACAAAAATCTATTCTATTAGTAAGAATCATAGAATTCTATATAGAATTCTATTGTGTATAAAATTTATGGTTTCGATTGGTGCAAACCGAATCACCTTAATTTGCAATTTAAGATGAAAAAGACTTTCCCATTGGTAACAAATGGTTATCCATTAAGCGGGAAAAATCCTATTTCAAATAAACGAAAATTATGCCCTAAATTTTGCAAGAACGGACTAAGAGGGTCAACTACCCAGCTAATCTTCATACTTAAATACCGTTACTGTATAGCTAGATTTCGTTGTGAAAGACCTATTACTAGATATTTCATGGGTAGAGCCCATGAGTGTGAACTGTACAAGTTAACAATAACATTGATGAAATCAAGATTCAATGAAGGAAGGGGCTCCGGTGTATAGAGAGGACCTCACCGTTTAAAAAGTAATCATAGAAACGATGGAACCCGCCATTTCTTTTTCTATTTAATTTACTATATTTTTTTTTAAATACCTAGTATCAATACAAATTATTATTTCGGGGTTAAATGCTTAGAAAAAAAGAAAAAAAAATCGTGGTTGGGAAGGTTATAGTAGCAAAAGCCATTGGAATTTTTATTTTATACATTGGAATAATCCTTTTTTGTTATTACTAGACTAGGAAGGATAAAAGAATAACTGAAAGAAAAAAATCAAATAGTTATTCATCAAAGTCTCATTTATTCAATGACCAGAATTAAACGAGGATATATCGCTCGAAAACGGAGGACAAAATTTCGTTTATTTACATCAGGAGCTCATTCAAAACTTACTCGAACTATTTCACAGCAGAAAATAAAAGCTTTGGTTTCGGCTCATCGGGATAGAGATAGGAAAAAAAGGGATTTTCGCAGTTTGTGGATCAGTCGAATAAATGCAATAATTGGCCAGAAGAAACCAAAAATATACTATATTTATAGTAATTTAATGTATAATATGTCCAAGAGGCAATTGCTTCTTAATCGTAAAATAGTTGCACAAATAGCTATATTAAAAGGGAATTGTCTTTTTATGATTGCCAACGAGATGATAAAAAAATAAGAATTCCCCGGAGACTGAACTCCGGGAAGGTGGTCGAATAGAAGAGATTTGTATAATAAAATAGAATTCATATGACAAAGTCATCAAAATAAATAAACAACCACGCTCAAAAAAAGTTTTATTCTTCTTCACCTATTATTATTATCTTTTTTCTTACAACGCAACAACCCCAATTGGATTGTCGTAGTTTTCGAACAAAATATCAATCCACATTTAAATTGAGTTTCGATTCAAAATTGAATTCAATTGAAGAGTAACTCTATTTTTTTTTTTTTTTTTTTAAAACAGTAGTAGTTCTAGTGGTCGACGCGCTTTTTTTAAATCTTTTTTTTTCCTTATTAACAAAAGGTAACCAATTAGCGTTAACAAAGGGTAACGAAGATAAAATACGAGCTTGTTTTATAGCAATCGTAATTAATCGTTGTTGTTTTAAGGTCAATCTATTCACGCGTCTAGATAATATTTTTCCTTGTTGACTAATAAATCGATAAAGTAAACTCATGTTTTTATAATCAATTCGATCCCCCGATTGGATCGGGGACAAACTCCTACGAAAAGATTGCTTGGATTTAAGAAAAAGTCGCTTAGATTTATCCATGGTTTTTTTATTCCTATACCAAAATCCTATTTCGTATAAAAAAGGATTTGTTTTCTTTATATTCTTATTTTTTTTTTTTTTATATATATATTTGTTATATAATGAAATATATGCTATAGAATGTTATATGTATCTAATTTCATGTTCTATAATGTTATATATAGAATTTACAGATATAGAATATATAATTTAATATATCATTTTTAGAATATATCTTCTATCTGAAATCATTTTTCATCTACCTTGTAAGGGTGACACACAAGCGATCCATTTTCTCTATTTCTTTATCTCTGCATGAATCATATGTTTGCAACAAAAGGGACAGAATTTTCTCAATTCCAATCGACTAGGCGTATTGTGTCGATTCTTTTGAGTAATATATCTAGAAATACCCGTCGATTCCTTATTAACACTCTTTTGATCACAACTGGTACATTCCAAAATCACAGTTATTCGGATATCTTTACCCTTGGCCATGAGCCTCCTTTGGTTTTTTGATTCACTTAACTCTTCGATTTTCAGATTCGAAGCGAAGAATAAAAAAGGAACGAAAAAAGTATAAGTTGATAATTCAAAATCAAATTATGAAAGATTTTGTTCCAATTCATTTTATATAGTACAGTAATAATTCAGTAATACAATGATTTCGAACTATATTTCGAATCGCAGTACAGTATTTCATTTTTCATTTAAGTATCTTGTATGATATTATTGCCCCTGCCCTCGCATTTCAATTCCATTTCTGGTCTCACTCTATTATTAATAGCAATGGAATTGAATTAATAATTCAATTCCATTGAAACCTGGGAAAAATTATGAGTTTCACTGAGACCAAATACACCTTTCTTCTTTTTTTTTCTAACTTATTCTAATTAGAAAAAAAAAAGAAATCAAAGAAGAAGGAATTAATCACAGATATTTGATTGGATCTCTTATCTTCGTCACACCTTCCCGTGCCGATAACTAGAATGAAAAAAAGGGGAATATCAATGCATCCGGGAATAAACGATTAATTTCTATCAATATACCCGCTAAAGCCCCGAACCATAGAGTACTTGCCACCGGTGCCACAGAGAGATATGTTTTTAGATCTCGCATTTCAAATCCTCCTTCGTTTTTTTCTTGTAATTTGTAATACACAATTACATATAGGAATATGAATATGATCAAATGGTTATTTTATTAATAACCACTTGCATTTGTCGGGGGAAGTCCGAATTCAAATTGAATTGTACAACGATTCATTAGATATTTTTATTTATTTTATAGAGCATGATTTTTATTAATAAATATATATAATATATATATATTCTTATTAATATTCTAAGAATCTTAGAATTATAATAACTTATTAACTTATTAATATTCTAATAATATTAGAATAACTATATTATTCTATTCTTTTTATGAATTTGATTATATTAATAGAATTATTCTATTTTTCATATTTTTTTTTATAAATATTTTTGATATGTAGATTCTATTTAATTTAATATATATTCTTTATTTTATTATTATACTCTATATATTCTCTATTATTTAATTAAATATTCTTAAGAAATAGGATTTTTTTCTTTTCTCACATTCGATATTATAGGATATGAGAAAGTAAAAAAAGAAAAGAAAAAAATGGCAGGATATATGATATATATAACAGAAATTGTGGAAAAGAAGACAAAGATTGTTTACAATGACACAGAAAACCAATGGAAAGGGATGTAGCGCAGCTTGGTAGCGCGTTTGTTTTGGGTACAAAATGTCACAGGTTCAAATCCTGTCATCCCTATCCCGAACTATTAGTTATCATATGAGCAGTAAAAAGAGATCAATTGAGACCGATTTAAATTGGACATAACATACTCAATATCCATAGTTAACTATGGATATTGAGTATGTATATGCATCACATAAAATAAAATTATTTATGAAAATAAAGCGCTCTTAGTTCAGTTCGGTAGAACGCGGGTCTCCAAAACCCGATGTCGTAGGTTCAAATCCTACAGAGCGTGATTCCGATTCCATTCTTGTTAGATTGAGAATGAGACTGAAATAATGGCATAACAGTCTAATCTAAAGTCTGAATTTGATCTCCTGTTTTTTAGGATTAAAACAAAGAAAAGATATAGGAGGTCAAAAAACAAAAGAGATGTTACTTAATCAAAGATCCAACTGATCACCACGTCGGTATTGTAAATATGCAGTTACAAATAATCCAGCCAAAGTGATAGGAATTAGACCTAACACGATTCCAAATAGAAAAACTTCAATCATTTGAATTTGTTTGAAAGGAAAAAAGAGGGAGGGTAATATCTATCCTTAAATATGAATCTGTATTTACCATGAGTCTCAATCACCAAGAATTGGAAATTGACATAATAAGGAACTATAGAATATCTTGCATATTCCAAAATTCCAAATTCATCTTCAAATTTCAAATCAAATAAGTCGTATCTTATTCAGACTGATAAAAAGACCCGCGGTTATAGTTAAAACTGCTAGTAGAAAACCGAAATAACTGGTTATAGTGGGCATAAGGAAACTAAATGAAATATGTTCTTTTTATACATATGTTTATAAAGCACTTTCCTAAGTTTCCATTTTTGAGATAAAAATAAGAAAATAAGCAAAAAATACTACTTGAAAGATACAATTGAAAATAATTGATTGATGAATCAATTATTACGGACGAACAAAAAGAAAAATATAGTTTCATAGGCACGAAATCAATTCATCATCTGTGACATCTACCCATCCTGTGATTCCCAATCAACAGATTTATTGATCAACTCGTGAGTTGAGTAAACTAATCTAATGAAAATGTTTTCATTTTTTTTCTTTCTATTCGAATTAGAATATTTTTTATATTCTATTCTATAGAATTCGATTTCTATTAGAAATAGAATAAAAGAAATAGAAAATAAATATATTATGAATATTATATATAAACAAAAATAAAGAATAAAAACTTTGTTGTTTAACTTCATGCAACTTTGAATTCATATGGAATAAGATAGTAAAAATATCTATGTTGACCCCCTTTTTTTTTATTGTATCTAATTTGTTCTATTTTCATTTTTGATTTCTTTTAGAACAAAAGAAGAGAGTGACCTTAGAATACCCTTTACTTCTTCACTTTGATTTTAACTTAGTAGATTTAGTAATGTGTTCCATTCTTCTAATATCTAGAACGAAAAGAAAAAGGTATTAGATCACTCGAAACTAGGATTCCTCAGTTTTTTTTCTTTTCATCATATTTTATTTATATATAAAGATCGATCCTTGTAATTAAACCAAGAAAGAGCCTTAGCCTTTTTGTGTCTAATACAAGAACAACTAATCTTATTTTGAAGAAAAATGGGATTAGTTCCTCTTTTTAGTATCTATTACTGCTATTATTGTTACTGGACGACTAACCAATTCAATTCTTTAAAATGAAAAAAAAAAAGAAGGGGTTCTAACAAAAAAGATCTTCGACAACCACAAAAAGTATATTTCTAGATTTCGCATCTAATTGAATTGTAGAAATCTTATAATTTCCTTCATGAATTATTAGAAACCAATTCATTCGATTCACATTTTAATTGATTCTCAGTTTCTAGTCCAAAGCTAATAATGAATGTGGAGAACCCTTATTTTATACTCTTAAACTTTGAGGAATTTTCTATTCAGTACATCGAAACAACCAACAAGGAAAAAAGAAAGAGATTTTCTAGTACTTAATTTCTCCATTGATTCTGAGATTTCGTTGCTGTGTTAGAAGAAGGATAGCTATACTAATTCGGTATACTCGAAAGAGACCCTTGGTACAAAATTGACGATCTAACAAAGATTGCATTTCAGTAAATTTCTACTTACTGATCTCATCTTTTATGGAATCGATCCCCCCTTGACTGTATAAGAATATGTGGAGCTCGGCATGTCTGGAAGCACAGGAGAACGTTCTTTTGCTGATATTATTACCAGTATTCGATACTGGATTATTCATAGCATTACTATACCCTCCCTATTCATTGCGGGTTGGTTATTTGTCAGCACGGGTTTAGCTTACGATGTATTTGGGAGCCCCCGCCCAAACGAGTATTTTACAGAAAGCCGACAAGGAATTCCATTAATAACTGGCCGTTTTGATTCTTTGGAACAACTCGATGAATTTAGTAGATCTTTTTAGGAGGCTCAAATGACCATAGATAGGACCTATCCCATTTTTACAGTACGATGGTTGGCTGTTCACGGACTAGCGGTACCCACCGTTTCTTTTTTGGGATCCATATCAGCAATGCAGTTCATCCAACGATAAACCTAATCCGAATTATAGAGCTATGACACAATCAAACCCAAATGAACAAAATGTTGAATTGAATCGTACCAGTCTCTACTGGGGGTTATTACTCATTTTTGTACTTGCTGTTTTATTTTCAAATTATTTCTTCAATTAATAGAAGAAAAGGGAATAGTATATATATTAGGAATTCTCTTATCCCATTCGGAAGGATATCATTTCATAATTATCTATGACTGTTTAGGTCTCTAGCATGACTGACTACTTGATCAAATGTGGAGGAAAGTGGGATAAATGGCCGATACTACTGGAAGGATTCCTCTTTGGATAATAGGTACTGTAACTGGTATTCCCGTGATCGGTTTAATTGGTATTTTCTTTTATGGTTCATATTCCGGATTGGGATCATCCCTGTAGTAATCGGATGAATTTAGTTTTCGAAATGAAAGCATAAGAACTCAACAGGGATCCACTCTTTTTTTGACGAATTCGAGGGGGTCCCGTTGAGTTCTTCATAATCATAAGATTTTGGATTCGTATAAATGACTCAATAGATCACTTTTTCCTATGTTTCAAAAAATCCCATTTCATTTTTTTATGATGTTTTTGAAAAATGAACTTCATTAATTGATTCAAAACCCCTTTTTCTGGATAATATATGTCGATACTTTTTCTTTTCAGTTGAAAGAAAAGTAAAAGAAAGAAGGAATCACTCGATTTACTTCTTCTGGGTAGCGCAATAATATTGTAATATATTGTAATATATTACTTATGTAATATTTTCTTAATTCTAATAGATTTTCTACCGATCAAATATTCTGTGAACCGAACCTTTTTGATACTAATGGAATCTTACTCTAAATCTATTTTAGTCCCTAATAGTATCGAATCATGATTGAATTCTTTATTTTATTAAAGAAGTTAATTTAATTAAGGAATTTTTAATTCTTATTTGGTCAATCAAATTCCCTCTCCTTTTTGTTTGTCAATTACTTCACTACGTATCTATTTCGACATAAGCAAGAAAAAATTGGACTCTAGGAAAAGACAAATAATCCATCCTAGAATCCCGTTTTCCCCATTTCTATTTCTACTTTACTTAATATTCTCTGCCTATTTATTTTGTTTAGGTTTAGTATCGAGTCGAATTGAATTCTATGTCAAATAGTCTTCTTCACAATATATCTACTATGACTATGACTGACTAGTTCTACAATACAAGGAATTATCTAAATATGGTAGAAAAAGACTAGAAAGAAGCAAAGGTCTCTACATAATTTTTTTATTATACAGAATAATTACATAATCTAATTTATCAACAAAAATTTCGTTCTTTTTATGAGCTTACTATGTTGATAAATCCGCATACCTAGAAATTCATTTCGGACAATTGAACCTTCTCAAATTGTTTCTTTTTAAGAACCAAAAAGATTTGTGCCAAAATAATAGATGCCAAGAAGAACAAGAGACCTTGGACACGTAACGGATCTTGAAGCACTATTTCTGCATCCCCCTGACCAAATCCACCCACATTGGGATTACTCGTTAACGGTTGGTCAAGTTTGATAGATTCACCCTCTGAAACAAGAAGTTCTGGTCCTGGAGGTATAATATCAATCACTTCACGTCCATCCGATGCATCCACTATCGTTATTTCGTATCCCCCTTTTTCTTTTCGTATAATTTTTTTTACTATACCTGTTGCTGTAGCATTATAAACATTATTATTACTCTTGCTCCCGTCGGGATAAATCTGACCCCTTCCCCTGTTCCCGCCTAAGTATATAGGATATTTTAAGAAGTGAACATCTCTCTTAATAGCGGGATCCGGAGAAAGAATAGGAAAGGTAATTTCACTATATTTCTGACCAGGAACGGGGCCTACCACAAGAATATTTTTTTTTGTGGGACGATAGCTTTGAAAAGACAGATTACCTATCTTTTCTTTAATCTCGGGCGAAATACGATCGGGAGGGGCCAATTCAAAACCCTCTGGTAAAATAAGAACAGCCCCCACATTCAAAGCCCCCTTTTTACCATTAGCAAGAACTTGTTTCACTTGCATATCATAAGGAATTCGAACAACTGCTTCAAATACAGTATCGGGAAGTACCGTTTGTGGAACCTCAATATCTACGGGCTTATTAGCTAAATGGCAATTGGCACATACAATACGGCCGGTTGCTTCTCGCGGATTCTCATAACCCTGCTGGGCAAAAATAGGATATGCATTTGAAACGGGTGCTCGAATTATTAAATATATCATGAGCAATACGGAAATGGATCGAGTAATCGCTTCCTTTATCCAAGAAAAAGCATTTCTAGTTTGCATGGTCCAATCATTGATCCTGAAAATTTTTACAATAAGATTAGGTAGGTTACTGACATCGTTCCCTATCCATGATTCTGCTATTTACTGAAATCATTTTCCTAGAATATAGGAAGAATACGAGTAGAAAGGAAAAGAATAAGTAAAATTTTGAATGTTTCGCTTTTATATACAAAAAAACAAATTGGATCAGTGGATCATTTTTTCAGTCATTCATTGAATGATAAATCACTACAAGTGACGGAGATACCCGATTTAAATAACGGAAAATCCAGTATTTAAAAATGGTATCTAAAATGACTGGAAAAGTGGAAACAAGACCAGATATGATTTGATCATTCTGAGTAAATCCAAAATCTTTATAGACAGAACCAATCATTAGTTCCCAACCATGAGTTGAATGGAATCCTATACATAAATCAGTTAATAAAAGAATAGAAAAAGCTTTTATTGTGTCACTTAAGTTATATAGAAATTCTTGAACCCACGAGTTAAGAATAATGAGTTGTTGATTACCCAGAATAGAATAACCACTTAGAATAAGGAAACAGATTATATTTGTCGAGAAGTGCAAAATCGTATGAATACGATCTTGGTTGTGCGTCTTGATCAATTGGATGGTTTCTTTGTAGATTCCGATACGAAGGTTTTGTAAACGTGTTTCGGGGTATTCCTTTAGCATTTCCTCCAAGAGGAACAGTTCCTCGAACTCTATGAATTTCTTTAAAATAGTTTTTTCTTGAATATCATTCAAGAAAATTTCGGATTGTTTAGTATTCCACCAATTTGTAACCCAAGATTCCAGACTTTTCTTAAATATAAAAGAGATGCACCAGGGCAAAAAGACTATGGATGTAAGACATAGAAGGGGAATGAATGCTTTCTTTTTTGCCATTTTTCGTCTTTAATGAACTCAGCTTCATCTCATTTGTCAACTATATATGATAATAATCTTTCTATCAAGCATAAGTTCTATTCCAAGTAATAGAGCCTATATCTATCCATTTCTAATTTATTCAGAGAAATGGATAATCTATTCTCGCTTTTTTTATTTGTAATTCAGAAGTTAGTTCTTTCCTTTAATTTGGAAAAAAGAATACAAAAGAATACAGAAATCAAATAAGAAAATAAAAGAATCCACTGCCAATTCGAATGAAGAAGAAAAATATGGTTTCAAAAGCTATCAATTAAAAATTGATAAAATTCGGAAAATAAATGCTTTCTCTAAGAAAGCATTTATTTTTCGAATTTTATTTATACAATTATTTCCAATGGTACATCCAAGAATGCGGCCAAGTCCGAAGCTGTTTCGAAAACGCTGGCGCGCGGAGTCCTATCATAATAAACATCAACAGGAGTCAAGGGAATGGCCCCCTGTTCTCTGGTGTACATATAAAGGACACCAGTACGAGGTTCTGGGTTAGCGTAAAATTGGAGGGCCAGAATATCTTCTACACGGACGTGGGAAAGAATACAACGATTTTCTCCAGGAAATCCGTAACGAAAAAACCACACCATTCCAATTTGATTATCGTAAAGATTATAACCACTACCCACATTACAAAAAATTAGAATCCACCAATGAAAACTTACAAACAGACCCGCGATTCCATAGAAAGTCAGCGTGGCCCCTTGTGGCAAAAAAGGAACTACAAATTCGTCCGAATTGAAAGAGAAAAAATTCCTACCATAAAAACTGGAAGCTGAAATAAATAACACCCCTAATGAACCTAAAAGAGTGAAAGAAGCCCAGAAGAAATTGATTGGTTTTCGGGCCCCTGGTATAGTGTAGATCCATGTGTGTTCTTGTTCTTGGTAGCGACGCATAAGGTGTCCTGACCCCCCAAAAATGTGTTGTTGAACATGAACCAATAAACCAGCTGTTACAATTAATACTAGCCCCACTAAAGGCAAAAAAACATCTACCATAAGCATAAAATGGTACCTCAATTTTATATTAGTACCTGTTCTTTTTTGTTGATTGTTAGATCCTCCTAATCTTATTAAGGCTTATATGATATTAGTATTTTCCTTTTCTCTTGTTTTTTTTAATGGAATAGTTATAAAAATGGAACAGAATAACAAATCCAAGAAAAGAAAATTGACTTTATCCAAAAAAATCTATGAGATTTGTCCCTACTGCCCGTATCTAAAAGATCTTGTTTTTTTGAACATAAAGAAATAAAGAAGCCATTGCGATTGCCGGAAACACAAGGCCCACTAAAGGAACAAAAACGGAAGGTAAGCTTATCATAAAATGGGTGCCTCAATTTCATATTTGTACCTGTTCTTTTTTGTTGATTGTTAGATTAATATTTTTGTTATATTAATTTCATATTTTGATTATTATTATATTGTAATAAAGATAGTCTCTAATCATTCGAATTCATATTCATATAGACTTATACTAAGTCTATTGAAAAAATGATACTAAGTTAAGTATAGCTAAATGAATATATATGACTATCTAGATAATAAACTAATATATATATTATACTCTATATAGTGAGTATACATAATAAGTATAGAATATAATAAATCAATAATAAAAAAAATGAATAAGATTTATTAAGAATCAAAAGCACAAAATAGAATAATTATTAAATATTAAGGAATGTCGAACTAAATAACTGGATGAATTTAGCCCTCTATTTCTCCAAGAAACATGTGTATGATAATACACCTTTTTATTATTCTTAGTCTTTTTCTATTATTATCTTATTACTTTGCTCTTGTGTGTTATAATTTTATTTTCTGAAGTTCAAAATTGAAAAAAAAAAAAGAATTTTAGGGTCTGCTTTATTTTTCATTTTGAGTCAAAGGAAAGAAACCATGGAACTGAAATAACTCAGTTAGAACCTCTTTTAAAAGATTACGTGGTACAATTGAATCAAATAAGCCCTTTTGGAATAAAAATTCAGCTGATTGTGAACCTTCGGGCACTTCCTTATTCAACGTTTGTTCAATTACTCTTTTACCCGCAAATGCAATGTAAGCATTTGGTTCAGCAATAATGATATCGCCCAACATGCCAAAACTAGCTGTCACCCCACCAGTAGTAGGAGATGTAAGTATCGATACATAGAATAACTTTTGATTGATTTGATAATCATATAAAGCAGAAGAGATTTTAGCCATTTGCATTAAGCTCAAACTTCCTTCTTGCATACGCGCTCCTCCGGACGCACATACTATAATAAGAGGTAAAAGTTGATTGGTAGCATATTCGATCAACCGGGTTATTTTCTCACCCACTACGGATCCCATACTACCCCCCATAAACTGAAAATCCATAATTCCAATTGCTACAGGAATACCGTTTAGTTGACCTGTGCCTGTTTGAACAGCCTCCTTTAATCCTGTCCTTTTTTGATAAGAATCAAGACGATTTTGATAAGGTTCTTCTTCCGAATGAAATTCAATGGGATCCAGAGAAACCATGTCTTCATCCATAGGATTCCAAGTACCTGGATCAATCGAAAGTTCGATTCTATCTGAACTGCTCATTTTCAAATGATATCCACAGTGTTCACAAATATTCATTTTTGATTTCAAGATTTTCTTATAATTTAATCCATAACAATTTTCGCATTCAATCCACAAATGCTTATATTTTTGAGTCTCATCGAGATCATTAGAACTTTCTCTTTTTGTAAGATCACTATCATTTGTATTTGTCTCATTCGTGCTAGTGATTATACTAGTACTCTTGCTTTCACCACTATTTCTGACCTTACCATAAATGTAACTATTAAACTCACTGTCATTGTATTTGTCACTATCACCTAAAATGTAACTATCAATACAGATTTGAGAACGAAGATAACTCTCAATGCAACTATTAATGTTATTATTCCAATTCGATTTCGTATCATACATGGAATAATCATCATCACTCTTAGAGCCATTCTTCAAATAGCTAGAATTCTTATAACTAGAGAAAAAACTTTCTGGTTCATTTAGAAAAGAATGATCATTGTCAATCTCCAAAATGTGATTTTCGATAGCAAAATATATGGAATAACTCTTCCTCTTACTATCCATAACTAAAAAAGTTTTATCCGATAGGAAATTCCGTATGTTCCTGAAATAATCAACATTGCTGTAACTAGAATTCTCACTATTCCAACTATGAATGTTTTTATCCATATCAGTTAAGATTGGGAGGTCTTCACTTACACCGGGATTTTCATCAATAGGACCAAAACTATCCAGTGATTTACTTAAACCACACCTGTATTCTAATTCTCTATTACTATGAAACAGCATTGAATTTAACCACCATTTTTTCATGGAGCTTTTTTCCTCTATTTACATGAAAATGGAATAGATGGATAGTCATTTCATGAAAAATCATATAAATACTTTCTTTTTCATATTCTATGTCATTTAGTTAATATCAATAAAAAATTATATTAAATTATATTTAATATAGAATAAGTATATAAGTATATAAATAATAAATCCAATCACTAAGATTAAGAATTGATAATAATAACGAGCGAGTGGGTATTCAAAAAAAATTCTTTTTTTTCTTGAAAACCCAGAGTCTTATTTCACTATATATGTAACTATATGTGCTGGCATTTTTTTTTTTCAAAAAAAAAATCGAATATCAAATAATATATTAAATTAAATATTATTAAAATTAGAATATTTAATAAATTCGATTTTCAGGGATTAGATTTTTGAAATGAATAAAAAAATAAGGTGTAATCTTTATTCGGATATATTCAAATAGGTATATATCATGAATCATGAATAAATATCATCTGGGACGGAAGGATTCGAACCTCCGAATAACGGGACCAAAACCCGTTGCCTTACCGCTTGGCCACGCCCCATTTTCGATTCGACACTAATAAATACTATTATTGGTTGTTCGTCAATTCCAGTTATAAACTTATTCTCTATAGAATAATTTGTTGCTAGGATTTTGATATGCATAGATATCAAATGAAACTGAATTTATTGATCATTACAATTTATTGATCATTACATAGAATTCAATTAAGATATTGTATGAAAGTATGATTTCTTCTATTTTTGATTTCAGAATACAAAGATTTCGAACTGGATAAGTTCAAATCAAAAAAGGATTGGGGTCTGATCTTATTTGATTCACTTTTTTCGTTTTATTACTCATTTAGTAATATTCATTATAGATATTATAGATATGAATATTAATAAATGGGTAATAAATATGAATTCAATATTTGAATTATTTATATTTCAATTCAATTAATATCCAGTTTTAAAATTTTCTATTTTATTATTCTTATATATATATATTCTAGAATAGATTTCTTTATAACTTTTTTATAAATATATTTCTTTATAATTCTTTTATTTTTTCTTTAATTTTAATATTGAATTCTTAATATAAAGTATAATAAATAAAAATTATGATTAATCATATATAATTAATCATATTATATATTATAATATCATATAATATATAAATCATATTATATATAATAATATACTATAAAAAAAGATTCGAATTCAAAAAAAGCAAAAATACAATTCATTTTATTAAAGAACAACATTTTTGTTATGCTTAATATCTTTAGCTTGGTCTGTATTTGTATTCACTCTGCCCTTTATTCAAGTAGTTTTTTCTTGGCGAAATTACCTGAAGCTTACGCTTTTTTGAATCCAATTGTAGATATTATGCCAGTCATACCCCTACTCTTTCTTCTCTTAGCTTTTGTTTGGCAAGCTGCTGTAAGTTTTCGATGAGATCTTTAATTTGAATAATGTCCTAAAAAAATTCAGAATTTATTCGAAAACAAAAATTCGAACATTTTAACATTTTCTAAGATCAGATAAGTCTTACAGTGTGAATCCTTGATTCCAATATTGAATTTTTTTGATAGACAAGAAAAATCCGGACCATCTCATCATTTCTGTTTTTTCCATTAAAAAATCAAAATCAAATGATTATATTTGAGTCCACCACCAATACCTGGATATCGATTGTGGATATGAAAGAAAATCTTTTTTGGTAATGGTAATAAAAGGCTCGACTCTTACTACAAATCAATTTCCTAATTTTTTTCGATTTCCTCAAAATCACTTAATTTCTTAGAAACTTAGTATCAAAGGAAACATAATGTGAAATAGAAGAGAATCTATTCTCTTTCTCTGTCGTTTTTTTTTTTTTAATTATCTTGGAGATTTTGTAATGCTTACTCTAAAACTATTTGTTTACACGATAGTGATTTTCTTTGTTTCTCTTTTCATCTTCGGATTCCTATCTAACGATCCAGGACGTAATCCAGGACGTGAAGAATAAGAAAATCTTTTTTGTTTTATGTGTTTTCCTTCCTTGTGCTGGATTTTGAAATCTTTTTCGTTTTTCTATCTATTTTACATCTTTAACTAGTAAAAAAAAATGAAACAAACAAGGAAGGAAAACAAAAAAGAAGCTCCATAAGTTCAAAATAAAAAAATGCCAAATCATCAATCAACGGAAACGGAAAGAGAGGGATTCGAACCCTCGGTACAAAAATTCGTACAACGGATTAGCAATCCGACGCTTTAGTCCACTCAGCCATCTCTCCCCAATTCACAAAATAGAATTATTATGTTTATGTTACATCGCATAAACAAAAAGAACAAAAAGTAGGGCTTGAAAAAAGCCTTCTTTCTTTATATCTTATTTGAGATATCTTAATCTCTTTTTTTTTTTCGATTTGATTTCTATTCATTTTTTTATATTAAAAATTATATATTAAATTAATAATAATTTTTCTATTTTTTATTACTCCTTCTTTTGTTTTCGGGTAACGTATCTATCCAAAAAAGGAATGGAACTATGGATTTTTGCACAATGCATTTTTGTGTTATGAATTAAGTAATTTTGTCGAGATGTATCCGTCAAAATACCTTCAGCAAAAACAAAATCCAAAAATGAGATTAGCCCCCTTTTCTTAATTTCATTAGGGGGCCCCTTACGAAACATGTCAATACTTAAATCTTCATAAAATTATGCCTATTTCATAATTATGACTGATTCCCTTGTTCGACAAAAGATCCTTTTATATACAATAATGGTATTGTAGCGGGTATAGTTTAGTGGTAAAAGTGCGATTCGTTCTATAGACCCCTTAATAGTTAAGGGATCCCTTGCGTGATTCATATCACGATCAAAAACTTTATTTCTTACTTAAAGGGCTTTAATCCTTTATACCTCTCAACTAACGATTCGAGGAATAATATACATTATCGTAATTTGTATACAATTTAGATTTAGAATTGATTCTAAAATTATGAAACATAAGTTTTTGGAATTGGATCAAGAATCCCAATTTTTTAATATGAGTTAAAGGATCCAGGGAAAAAGATATAGACAATTTGTTTCCAATCGTAACTAAATCTTCCATTTTTTTATATTATTTGTTTTGTATAGGAGAGATTGAAGCAAAATAGCTATAAAACGATTTTTCTAGTTTACTAGAAAAATCGACATATTTTTTAGCTCGACGGAAATCTTATTCTTTTCCTAAAGATTCTCTCAAATAGAAATAGAGAACGAAGTAACTAGAAAAAAACATATTGTTCTAATACTCCTCTTCTATAGGGATCATCTAAAAAGCAAGCTGTTTTAAATGTATTAGGCTGACATAGATGTTATGGGTCATTTTTTTTTCATGTATTCCATCTCTTAAATTCTTCTGTAAAGGAGCTGAATGAAACAAAAGTTTCACGTTCAGTTTTGAATTAGAGACGTTCAAACAAAATGATAAATGAACGTCGACTATAACCCCTAGCCTTCCA
>JAEIGA010000396.1_pt1:22500-30000 | contig 64086 bp, 49 predicted proteins | sample 9270691 | NCBI WGS metagenome assembly JAEIGA01 (sample SAMN17057246, study PRJNA624740) | gut metagenome | biome: biome; isolation source: fecal sample | host: Bos grunniens | place: China: Xizang | collected 2019 | reverse complement strand
CCCGCAGTTCTTCTGAATTTCGAATAGTTCTCAAGATTCTCTGTTTTCGATTATCTAATAAATCACTTAATGAAAGTAGATTATCTTTCCATTCATTTCAAAATGTCTATGATCTCTTCCCGAACCAAACATGAATCTTTCAATTCATTTGGCTCTCACACTCAATTCCTTATTGGAAATTGACCCATCTTTATTATGGAATGAGCCTATCCTCTTTTCTCTATTTCTAGTTCTAAAAATCTTGAAAATGATTACCAATACAAGACCAAAATATTTGGAGGACTCTTCTGACCAAACAAATAATTGTCAGCAAAGTTGTTTTTTTTTTCTTCAAGTCCAAAGAATTCTGATTAATTTATACGTAGGTCATCGATTCCGCATTGTATAAAAGGAGGTGTTAACCAATTTTTCATCGTAAAGAGAATTCAAGCCATTTTATCGACATGAGTGTTCTATATCGAAAAAATTCCAACAATTGCATTTTTTGAAACCATTTCCGTATTAACATAGTGGTAGAAAGAGTACTACACTGCGTCTAAACTTCAAACTAGTTAGCTTTAACCATGGTAATGTTCCAAAATTCTTGGTTGATAGAGAATCAAAGTAGATTTACCAATGAATCACGAAATGCTATGGTTCTTAACTATTTTTTTTTTTCTTAATTTATTAAGAAGTCATTCGCGGGATCGTGCACATTTTCCTAGTTATAACGAAAAAAGTGCAGTTGGTTGGATCCAATCTATTCTTTGAAATAAACAACTCGCACACACTCCCTTTCCAAAAAAAATCAATACACCTAGCACTACACTTAGATTTATTAGATTTGTTGCTAAAATATCGGTATCAAACCCGAAACTTCCGGCGGATGGCCAGTAACTCAAGCAAAGAAAAGAATCGGTTATATTTTTCATATGATTGCATCTCCTCTTATGGATAGACTAATTTTCTTTCTACGATTCCTATTTTTCGATTTTTTATTCGTTTTTTTTATATGATATTTAATAGTATCAGATTTATATTTATTTTTATATAATAATAAATTAATATAATTATTATATAAAAATAAATAATAGAATTTCCATTTCTTACTAATAATTAATATTAATTATTAGTAAGAATATTAATATAATTTAAGAAGAAGATTCTATAATTATAATATTAGAGAATATAGAATCTATTTATTAATAAAAATATTCTATATTTTGAATTGGTTAGTCAATTGAAAGATTCCCCATAAGAATGATACTTATTAGAATTCGATACTAGTTCTTATGTCAATTGCAAAATTTCTAGTTGTTTTCAACACTTTCTAAAAACTTTCTAAATAAAAAAAAGGGGGGAAGGTTCATTGGACTAAAAAATGGAAGGAAGAAGGCGAATCAGTATGTTAATCCCTCACCCCATAAATCTGTCCCCCCCCCGTGTTCTTGTCCGAATGAAGAAAAGATTGTAGGAGTGAAATCTTAATATGATTTCAAAAAAAAAAAACAAGAGCAGCAAAGAAAGAATATGTATTTTTATTTTTCTATTTAAAAAAAAAGATTAAACAAAAGGATTCGCAAATAAAAGCGCTAATGCTACAACCAGCCCATAAATAGTTAAAGCTTCCATAAAAGCCAGACTAAGTAATAAAGTACCCCGTATTTTGTCCTCTGCTTCCGGTTGTCTCGCAATCCCTTCTACAGCTTGCCCTGCAGCTGTGCCTTGACCAACTCCAGGTCCAATAGAAGCAAGCCCGACGGCCAACCCAGCAGCAATAACAGAAGCAGCAGAAATAATTGGATTCATGATAAGTTTCTCCTATTCCAAATAAAATAAAGAAAAAAAAAATAGTTAATAATATAATCAACCAAGAAATCTTGAATTTCTTATTTCATTCTTCCTATTTATCTTTATCTAGTCGAAGTGTAATTCAAGATTTCAAACGGAATTACTTCGATTTTTCTTTTCGTTTCTACCCATGTCGTTTTTTGTAAATACATACCATTTTTGTTCTTATCTTAAATTTTTGAACCTTTCTTTACTTTAAATCCTTCGTTCTTTCTTTTTCTTTATTTCATTTTTTTAGTCATTCCATAATTCAATTCACAATTACAACAGATGAAAGGGAAGGGCTTTGTTTTTTGAATCCCATCTAAATTTAGAGTAGTCGCAGGACAATTTTAGATATATAGTCATATATAACTAGTGAATATCTAATATGACATATACATGTGTTTCTTCCATACCGTAAACCAATTAGTTGTGTCTTAGATTCAATCGGATTCAAGAATCATTCTTTGAAACCTCCAAAAAAGAAAGAGTTGTCTTATAGCGATTAGATTAAATATACACCTAGTTCGACCCCCTCGCCCTACCCTATTTTTTTTTACAATTCCCTGGTAATTTTTAAAATTTTATTATTATCTTACACTAAATCATATACTTATTTTATTTATACCTTATCCCTATTGCATCTTTTTTTTGGGGGGGGGGGGTTGTGGATAATACTTTTGATTCTTATTTAAATTTTGAAAAATTTCTTTCTATTTTTTTATTGATGTTCCTTAAGTAGATTATCGTGAGCCGCATATACTTTGTGAAGGGCTAAACTAAAAAAAAGACTATTTCGATAACTAGTCAATGATGTCCTTCCATGGATTCACCTATATAAGCCGCAGCTAAAGTAGCAAAAATAAGAGCTTGAATACCGCTTGTAAATAATCCAAGGAACATAACAGGTATAGGAACTACTAAGGGTACTAACGAAACAAGAACAACAACTACTAATTCATCAGCTAATATATTTCCGAAAAGTCGAAAACTAAGCGATAAGGGTTTTGTGAAATCTTCTAAGATGTTAATCGGTAAAAGGATTGGAGTTGGTTGGATATATTTACCAAAATAAGCCAATCCTTTTTTTGAAATACCCGCATAGAAATATGCTACTGACGTAAGTAAAGCTAATGCAACAGTAGTATTTATATCATTTGTGGGTGCAGCTAATTCTCCATGAGGTAACTTTATGATTTTCCAAGGCAAAAGAGCCCCTGACCAATTCGAAACAAAAATAAATAGAAACAGAGTTCCGATAAATGGAACCCACGGACCATATTCTTCTCCAATCTGAGTTTTACTCACGTCTCGAATGAATTCAAGGACATATTCAAAGAAATTCTGACCGGAAGTAGGAATAGTTTGCGGATTTCGAACAACTAGAATGGTTGAAACTAATAAGATAGCAATTACAACCCAAGAGGTAATAAGTACTTGAGCATGCACTTGAAAATCCCCTATTTGCCAATAGAAATGTTGACCTACTTCCACAGCAGATATATTGTATAATCTGTTTAATGTGTTCATGGAACATAATAGAACATTCATATTGCCCTCTAAAATAAAAAAATATAACTTGAAAGGGAATTATTTTGATTCAACCATTTCCTTTTTTACTTTCATTTTCTATTTTGAATACCAACTCATCACATAATATTTCTGTTTGTTCTTTTTATCTTTTTTTTTTCTTTTTGCACAATTTTGTAATGGTATAATAACCGATTACATAAATCTACGAACCCCCCCCCCCAAAAAAAAAATCTAAAAATTTATTTATCTTATTATTAATCAATAATTTTGTATATAGCTAGAACGACCCTCACAAATTGCAAATACCAATTTGTTAAGAATGAATCGGATTGAAGCTATAGCATCATCATTAGCTGGAATCGAAATATCTGCGAGATCTGGGTCACAATTTGTATCGATTAAACAAATCGTTGGAATTCCCAAAGTGATACATTCTCGAAGAGCCGTATATTCTTCTTGCTGATCAACGATTATTACAATATCGGGTAACCCCGTCATATATTTTATGCCGCCCAGATATGTTTCCAAATGAGATAATTGTCTCTTCAACATAGCGGCATCTCTTTTTGGAAGACAGTTGAGTTTCCCCGTCTTTTGCTCCGTTCTCAAGTCCCTGAACTTACGAAGTCTCGTTTCGGTAGTATACCAATTCGTTAACATACCACCGAGCCATCTTTTATTAACATAATGACATCGAGCTCTTATTGCAGCCCGTGTTACTGAATCGGCTGCTTTTTTTTTGGTACCAACAATTAAGAATTGTTTTCCTCTGCTTGCCGCATCAAAAACCAAATCACAAGCTTCTGATAAAAAACGAGCAGTTCGAGTAAGATTTGTAATATGAATACCTTTACGCTTTGCGGATATATAAGGTGCCATTCGAGGATTCCATTTCCTAGTATCATGGCCAAAATGAACTCCTGCTTCCATCATCTCTTCAAACGTTATGTTCCAATATCTTTTTGTCATTTATCCCCACACTTTTTTTTTAAAAAAAAAAAATTGAAAAAAAAAAGAAACCAGGTATCCTGAAATAGAAATAAATAATTGTTCCGACGGAACCTTCTCTTTTATTGAGGATTGGCCATTAATACATAATCAGGCCATTCATTTTTTCTATTTATTATACTTATTTATTATACTTACCTTATTACCAAATCAAATGACTGCATGAATCTAATCTGCTTTTAGGAAGCATTAAATCCAAGATTTCTAATGTATCACATAAATTCTTTGAAATGAAAAAAAAATCAAATAATTTTTTTGTGATGGAACAAAAGATTTCTAATTTCTACTTCGAACAAATTCTTTTTTTTTTTCCAAGGTAATCTTGTTATGTTGCCTTGACCGCGAACGGTGCATTATTCTTTTGAATCCGGTACCAACGGGTATCATTCCCCCTAAAACAACATTCTCTTTAAGACCTTTCAACCAATCGATACGACCCCGAAGAGCGGCTTTTGCTAAAACTCTAGCGGTTTCTTGAAAACTTGCTTCGGATATGAAACTTTGAGTATTCAGAGATGTTTTTGTTATTCCCAATAATAAAGCTCGGTAACAAATCGTTTCTTCCAAGGCACGCCCCGTTCGTTCGGCTCGCAATAATCCAATCAGTTCGCCAGGTAAAAATACATTAGACATTCCATCTTCTGAAACCAAGACTTTGGATGTTATTTGACGCACAATAATTTCTATATGTCTATTATGGATGTGTACTCCCTGGGATCGATAAACCTTTTGGATTTTATTAACCAAAGAAATACGACTTTGCGCGATAGTTAGCTCAGCACCAATCAAGAATCCCCAAGGAATGCCGAGAATTCTTGTTATACACTCGTTCCAAGCATCAATTCTTTTTTCTAGATTCATCGATATTGAATCAATCGAACGTATTTCTAATATCTGTTCCACTTTTGGAAGACCTTGTGTTATATCACCTGATCTCGATTTTTCATATATAAATGTAACGAATATATCTCCTTCATAAAGGATTTCTCCATAATGGCCATGAATGGTTGCTCCTGGAGTTGCCAAATAAGGGTTAGCTGATCTTATTATTACAGAATCCATTTGAACAGTTATAACTTGACCCGATTTTAGTTTTAGGTGTGGTCCATTTTTCGTTTGAGCTATGCATATATTTTCACAAATAAATTGTCCAAGACTAATTATTGTAAACGTTTTTTCACAATAATTATGATGGAGAAAATACCAATTCAAATGGAATGGATTTAAAACGATGTTACTGTATAGATCGGGTTTAAAAATTTTCTCATTTTCGTCCATTAAATAATATTTAATTACTTGAAAAGTTTCCTTGAATTTGGCAAGTTGCAAATTTTTAGTTATTGAGATCTGATTATGAGTTATTGAACGGTAAAATGAATAAAAATTTGCAATTTGAAGGGCTATTCCTAAAGGGCCTAACGAATTCTTAATTGGAATTATAGAATCTTTTTTAAATTTATTAATTCCTTTTCTTATCCCTATCCCTTTGTGATATTTTACGTTGTTGAATGGTCTCATTTGAAAACAATTAGATGATGACAAAATCATCAAAGATCGGCATTCCTTATTTCTATTCAACAACATACGAATAGTTCCTTGATTTTGGCTACGTGATTGTTGAATTTTTGCCTTGGAATGAATAGATAAAAATGGATTGATATTGATCCGATCCGATTCAATATCTGAGATACATCCTAAACCAGATGAGTCATTCCTTTTTCTGATATATGAAGTATGAGATTTCACTAAGTCAATTCTTAGGAAATACTCAATCAAACCATTTGTACTTACTTCAACAAAGGAAGCGAGGGCCTCCTCAATAGAAGAACTTTTTTTGTCTTGATCCCAATTCAAGACTAAACAAGTCCGAACTAATTGAATCCTTGTGTCGGAAATTCCCCGAATGGATTTTCCATTTCCATAAAGAATATAATTGAGAACTTTAAGTTCCAGATTATCCCTTTCCTGGAACAGATCTTGGGGAAAAAGTTTTACAAAATGGATACTGTCCGGTATTTCATATAGAATTACAGGTCGAACCAAAACAAAATACTTTTTCTTGGTAGTTGCGATCCATTGGACATAGGTCCAATTGTTCATTTTTTTCGATTCCTTCCATTTTTTTTTTACCGTTCCGGGTGGTATCAAGATGGCACTGTGTCGGGATATCTTATCCATCTCTCCGGGAAAATGGATATTTCCAGAAAAGATTTTTAATTCCATTTTTTTTTTTTTCTTTTCTAATCGGACCAATCCACCTACTCGACTTCTTATATTAAAAGTGATTGGTGTTCCTATTCCAACGAGACTATTATTTCGTACCATTATGGAAGAAGATTCGGGTAAAATATGCACTTCTTCGGGAATAAAAAAAAATAGATCTACTTTGATTTGAGATTTTGGCTTTAATTCTTTGATTCCTCGATACTCAATTAAATCTTCTTTTTGAAAAATAGAATGAATTCCTATAGTTCTATATTTAGTAATTCCCGAACTCTGTCTTCTGTATTGAGGATCATCGAAATAAGCAAAAATACTATTTCTTTGAAATATACCATTGATAGGTATTTCAATCGAGACACCGGAAGGGGGCATTAGTTCGTTCTTTCGTTCTTGAATCGGTTGGAATGGAAATGGAATAAGAAATCTATTTCTTCGCCTTTTTGCCAATAAAGAAAAAGTATCATGAAAAATAGCAGGATACATCAAATGACAATGATCCGTACATATGATTTTATTAAATATGGAATAATCGGTGATCCCCCTTTCTTTTGTACCAAAAGTATTGAAACTAAATAATTTATTTTTTACTTGATCATTACTTACTAAAGGGTTAGAAATATTTCTTTTTCCGGTAGAAAGAGAATGGATGTGAATTTGATCTTGATCCTTCCGAAGTAAAAAATGGATTGCATCAGACCTGCACGACTTTCCTGATAATATCCATAAATGACTTGTTTTTGGTAAGATATGTACATTACTATACATAAATTCTGATGCATGGTACACATCGGTACTCCAATGCATTTCCCCTTCTGAGTCAGAATAAATATGTTTTCGAACCCTTTCTTTCAAATTTAAAGTATATGTTCCCGCGCATATCTCAGCAATCACTTGTTCTGATTTGACATATTGATCATTTTGAAC
>JAEIGA010000396.1_pt1:5000-20000 | contig 64086 bp, 49 predicted proteins | sample 9270691 | NCBI WGS metagenome assembly JAEIGA01 (sample SAMN17057246, study PRJNA624740) | gut metagenome | biome: biome; isolation source: fecal sample | host: Bos grunniens | place: China: Xizang | collected 2019 | reverse complement strand
ACTAATTCCCCGGGTGTAGATCTACTTGTTGTTAATAGATCGATAAGAGTATTGTTCCGATAGATAACTCTTCTATAGAGTTCATTAATATCCGAACTCATTAGTTTACCCCCATCTATTTGAATAATCGGTCTCAATTCGGGAGGAAGGACTGGTAAGAGACATAAAACCATCCATTCTGGTTCTATATTTGTTCGGATAAAATGCTTAGCTAATTCCATGCGTCGAACCAAAAAATTCTTTCTTCTTCCAACTTTTCGATCTTCCCATTCATTGTCATTGTCCGTGGATCCCTCTTCTCCTAATTCTTTCCATTCTACCAACGAAGAATCCATAATAATTCTCAAATCCAGATCAACTAATTGTTCTCGGATAGCACCCGCTCCACTAGAAATTTCTCGATTTCGAAATGTATCGAAACCCTGAGTAGCAAAAAAGTGTGGGATACCGTATTTCCAGGATTGGATTTCATATTCGAATGAACCTCGTAATCGTAAGAAAGTTGGTTTTTTAACTACGGGCCTAGCAAACGAAAAATTTGGATAGGATCCAATAAGATGGATCTCCCCCTTTCAAAATCGGACGTGAGGGTTTCCTCTCATCCGGCTAAAGTAGTTACACAAAATAAAGATAAAAAAGGGGTTTCCGCTTTCCAATTTTAGAAAACCTATAACCTCTAATCTAAAATAAAAAGGTTTACTCTTTACTCAAGTTCTCAATAAAGACCAAGCAACATTTCATTGATACATTCTTCTTTTTTTCTGAATTTTTTATCCAATTCGCAATTACGACAGAAAAGCAATGAAATGTAAAATTCTTGAGTAGTCTACCTCCCTTAGAATGAGGAATCCTCTAAAATTAAATTCTTAATAAAAGGAATATCCTCGAATTCATAAGAGATTTCTTTGTCTATGTATCATACCATTTGATCTTTTAGGTCCAGACGTCACCTCGACGGTTATGCCACGATGTCTTTAAGCCTATATGCGATAGATAGACTTCTGCAATCATGATATATTTCTTTATTTGAACATAATTTCAGTTCTTTCTAAAAAAAAAGAGATGAAATAATTAATTCCACAAAAAAAAGACTTTTTTTTTCACGAGGTACGTACAGCTATAAATGAATATTTATTTGTTACTGAATTGACCATAGACCAATTCCCTTTTGATTAGGGTGTATTCAATACACCCATGAATTCTGAGCTTCATGTTACTCATCCCAAGAGACATGCCAGATCCAGGGCATCCCAATTTAATTGAATGGAATGACAGTTTCTCATTCGGAATCTGTACAATAAGAATTTTGATCAAATCACACATCGCAGTATACTAGACCTTCTAATTCTTTAAGAGGTTTATCTAAAAGACTCGCGATATAACTAGGAAGACGTTTCAAATACCACACATGGGTTACTGGACATGCTAGTTTTATATACCCCATTTGATATCTACGTATCCGAGAATCAACAAATTCTACTCCGCATTGTTCACAAAATTTTGGTTGGTCTTTTTTATCTCCGATTACTCGATAATTTCCACAAGCACAAATCCCACTTTTTATAGGCCCAAAAATCCTTTCACAAAATAATCCATCTTTTTCAGGCTTATTAGTTTTGTAATGAAGAGTATAGGGTTTTGTTACCTCCCCAACTATTTCTCCATTAGGTAGAATCTTTTTGGCCCAAGCACTTATTTGTTGAGGAGAAACTAATCCAATTCGAAGGTGTTGATGTTTATACTGATCAATCATAGAATAAAATTTCTGATTCAGTCCAATTAAACTTCCTTCCTTTGAATCTGGAAGTCTTTCTCAGATACAAGGAAATGATTCAGTTCCAGAGCCAAAGATCGTAGTTCTCGAACGAGCAATCGAAAAGATTCTGGAGCATCCACGGGTTTAGGTATTGTTCCTCCAATGATCGTAGTCCCGAGTACTTCTTGACGAGCCTTAATATGATCAGATTTATAAGTCAGCATCTCTTGTAAAATATGAGCAACACCGAATCCCTCGAGGGCCCAAACCTCCATTTCGCCTACCCGTTGTCCTCCTTGCTTGGCCCTTCCTTTAAGGGGTTGTTGTGTAACAAGTGCATAATGTCCACTGGAACGTCCATGTATTTTATCATCAACTTGATGAATTAATTTCAAGATATAAGGCTTTCCTATTATAACAGGCTGTTCAAAAGGATTCCCCGTTCTTCCATCAAATATTCCGCTCTTTCCCGGATACTCGGGTTCAAATATCCATGGATTCGATGTTTGTTTACTGGCCTCATATAATTCAGAAAACACGAGTTTTCTCGAAGCCTCTTGTTCATATCTCTCATCAAAAGGTGCTATTCGATAATGTCTATTTAGCATACTCCCAGCTAACCCGAGTGAGCATTCAAATATCTGTCCTACGTTCATTCGTGAAGGTACCCCTAATGGATTGAAGACCATATCAACGGGTCTTCCATCTTGCAAATAAGGCATATCCTGTCTAGACAAAATCTTTGAAACGATACCTTTATTTCCATGTCTCCCAGCCACTTTATCACCTACTTTGATTTCACGTTTCTGTGAAATATATATATGAATCGTTTCTGGATTATAATTAGAACCTGCTTTTTTGTGGATCCATCTCACATCAATAACTCGGCCCCTACCACCTATAGGTAGTTTTAGACAAGTTTCCTTTGAGGTGGATACCTGAATCCCAAGTATAGCTCGTAATAATCTATCTTCCGGGGCATACGAGGATTCTTTCGCCATTTGAGGCGTTAATTTACCCACTAAAATATCGCCCGTTTCTACCCAAGATCCCAGGATCACAATTCCATTTTTGTCTAAATTTCGGAGTAAATGGGCCTCTAGGTGTGGAATTTTATTAGTGATTCTTTCAGGACCATGGTTTGTCACATGAGTCTGAATCTCATATTTCCGTATGTGAAAAGAAGTATAAATATCTTCATAGACCAGACGCTCACTAATGAGTACAGCATCTTCAGAATTGTAACCTTCCCATGGCATATAAGCTACTAATACGTTTTTTCCCAAAGCGAGTTCACCGCCAACCGTAGCAGCACCATCTGCTAAAATTTGTCCTTTTTTTACGCATTTACCCTTCTTAACCTGGGGTTCTTGATGCATGCAAGTATTTTTGTTGGAACGTTGATATATAACTAATGGAATGCTTAGAGCATTCCCATTTGCAAATAAAATGATCTTGTCAGTATCGTTATAAATGATCTTTCCCTCGTGTTCGGCTATAGCGGGAACTCCTGAATCTAAGGCCACTTGGCGTTCCAATCCAGTTCCAACAATGCACTTTTCGGACCGAGAAAGAGGAACTGCTTGACGTTGCATATTAGAACTCATTAAAGCTCGATTCGCATCATTATGCTCGATAAAAGGAATGAGGGAAGCTCCAATAGAAAAATATTGGAGGGGAAAAATACTTCGAAGATGAACCTGTTCCCATGCAATAGTCAGAAATTCTTGACGGTATCGAGCTGGAACAATCTGTTCCTCCGGAATATCTCGATTCAGTGCTAAAAAATTTCCCGTCGCTACCATATAGTATTCATCTCTACTTGGTGATAAATAAAGCATGCGTATTCTTTTTGATCTCTCAGAAATCTCATAAAATGGACTTTCTATAGACCCCCAACGACCAATCCTTGCATGAATTGCTAAGGATCCAATAAGTCCAACATTGATTCCTTCAGAGGTGTCAATTGGACAAATGCGTCCATAGTGACTAGGATGGATATCTCGTATCCGAAAACTAGCAGTTCGCCCTGTCAATCCTCCAGGACCCAAATAACTCAATTTTCTCCCATGAACTATTTGTGTCAATGGATTGGTTCGATCCAAAACTTGAGATAATGGATGTAATCCAAAAAAAGACTCATAAGTGGTTGTTAATGGAGTTGAAGTCACCAAATTATGAGGAGTCGGTATCAATTTATATCTAATTGCGCCACTTATAGTTCCTCGAACTATGTTTTCTAAACGAACCAGAGCCAATCCAAATTGATCTTGTAAGAGATCTGCTACGGAACGAATACGTTTATTTTTCAAATGATTCATATCGTCAAGTGTACCCATTCCAAATCTCATTCCAATCAAATGATCCGCAGCTGTCAATATATCTCGCGGTAACAAAAATGTATTGTTCTGAGGTATATCAAGATTCAGCCTTCGGTTCATATTTCGTCGACCAATCCCTCCTAATTCACATCTTTGTTGAAAAAATTTTTTTTGTAATTCCGTACATAAAGATTCAGGAAATACGGGATCTCCGCCTACACAAGCAAATTGTCGATAAAACTCCAAAATGGCATTTTCTTTTGACCCGATTTTTTTTTCCTCCTTTTCATTCAGGAAAGACAAGAAAATCTCAGGGTAGCAAACGTTCTCTAGAATTTCGCTTAAATTCGAACCCATAGCTGATGATAGAACTAGAATAGATATTTTCTGTTTCCTACTTACACGAGCCCATATCCTTGCTTTTCGATCAATCTCTAACTCTAATCTTCCTCCCCAATCTGATATTATTGTGCCAGTATAGACCGAAATTCCGTTATGGTCCAATTCTGACCGATAATAGATACCAGGGCTTTGCAATATTTGATTGATTACAATTCTGTATATTCCATTTACTATAAAAGTTCCCAGGGAATTCATTAGAGGAATGTTTCCAAGAAAAATGATTTGTTCTTGGATATCCCGACTGTTTTTCCAAATTAATCCCGCGGATATATATAATTCAGAGGAATATGTAATTGATTCATATACAGCATCTTTTTCTTTTATCGAGGGTTCTACCAATTGATATGTTTCCGCAAATAATTGAAATTCAATTTCTTGATCTGTATCTTCAATTTTTGGAAACTTAAAAAGTTCTTCTGTTAAGCCCCGATCAATGAATCTACAAAACCCTTCAAATTGTATTTGATTCAGTCCGGGTAGTGTCGATATTCCTTCATTTCCAACCCCAAGCATTTTCCATTTCCCCATTTATTTTATAGAAAATATACCACGATTTGCTGTCATTCTTCATCGAATCACATGAATAGATTTAGCAATAATGGAATCTCTGTTCTTTTTACTTTACTGAATCACATGAAATTTTACCTAACTCCGTCTATGAAATACCTATTATGAAAGGAGTAAAAAGAGGAATAAATAGAATTTTATACTCAAATTTACTCAAATTGGAATTTGCAATAAAACAAACAGATAGAATCTAACTTGTAATATAAATGGAAACAAAGTGATAAATTTCACCTAGACTTCAGGGTATTTTAAAGAATCTCAAAACAAAAAATGAATTCTATTTCTACTATATATTATGATATTACATATTCCAATTCGATTGGATACCCCAAAAAATGAATTCGGGATTTGCTCGGCTCGATGAGATAAAGATAGAATCTAATAATCAGAAACAATATAGAATTGATTTTTTTAGCACTTTACCCTTTCAATTGTTCAAAAAAGAATTTTAATTCACAAAGAAGAGAGATATTTTTACCTACTTTTTTTAGAATTTGAGAATACGATTGCAGTGCGTAAAAAGACTTGGATTTATTAAACATGCATAGATCTAACTCCAGCTATAGCTATCTAGATATGTCTCTTACTTTATTGCAGTCATATTTCTTCGGGACAGCGCGCATGTCGTCTTAATTTCTTTTTTTATTCAATCTATTTAACGAAAAGTTGGCAAAAAAATGGAAGCACGGGAATTTCTTGAAAATTCCCTAGAGTATAGGTATCATATACGAATAAGATACCCGATTAGATAATATCTGTGTAACAATAAAAATTTATGTTCTGGGGTTGACATATATTAACAGTTGCTGTTATAATTGAAATAGAGAATGTATCAATTTCGATTTTTTTTCTCATTAAGAAAAAACCATTTGAGATTCAGATTCAAGAATTATTCAGGAATTTGTAGTTAAAGGTTGCTATTTGATTTGTCCCGAAATTTTTGCTTTTGTGACTGAAAGCTATACGTTTTTTTTTTCAATAGAACAATAGAAAAGGGGAGAAGATCCCTTTGAAAAGGGGGATTAAAGAAAACGGAATTTAAGATACAAACACATCAAAAAAAGAAGTTTAGAACACCTTCCCTTTTTTGTTTGGTTTTTTGAGGGACGGGGTATTCTCATATATTTGTATCATTTTGGCGGCATGGCCGAGTGGTAAGGCGGGGGACTGCAAATCCTTTTTCCCCAGTTCAAATCCGGGTGTCGCCTGATAGACAAGAGAATTGAAATAGTTTATTCCGTTTTGTTGATAGAAAACTTTCTATTTTTTTTTCCAACGGAAGCCTGTGTGGGAAAAGGACTCTTGAGACTTGTTTGATTCAAAATTCTAAGCATCGGGAGGTTTGTTCTCTAAAATTCTGTAAATCTTTTCGTCTCGGATTCAATGAAAAATTCATTCTAGTAGTGAAAAGGAATCGATAAATCTTGAAATGATAGTCCTATCACTCCACTACTACTGTAGTGTTCGTCTACTGATTAGGTCTTGAATAAGATTGGATAAGGATAGGTCGGACGAGAAAAATAGAATTCCATTTTTAGTTTAGTTGGGGAAGGGGTTGAAGAAAAACCTTGCTTGTATACAGACTCATGTAAAGTATATGAGTGCTTCCGCATTTATTCAATATTAGTTAGATTAATAAAATTAAATATCTAATTAGATTTCTTTTTTATATTTATTTAAATTTTTAATAGTTCTAAATTCTCTCTAATTTTCTATTAAGATTCTTCATTTTTATTATGAAATTAATATCTTTATTTAATATATTATTTCATTTTTATCCAAGAATTTCAATTCTATTTCCTTTATAAGAAAAATGAAATTCTTTCTTTTCGGTAAGAATTTCAGAGGCTGTTTTCCGATTGTTTTAGAGAACGAATCGGGAGACGGTAAGGATTAGATCAAATGGAAATAAGAGATGCAAATAAGAGTATGAGTATGCAAAGTAATCTATCTTGATTCTATCTTTTTTACTTTTGAGTTAATGAAATGGGGGGCAAAATAAAACATAGGTCTTTTTATTCCTACCTGTTACTAAGATTAATTCCCTTAATACTTCAAAAGATATCTCTGGATTTTTTTATGCTTAATATTTTTTTATTCTACTAGAAATCAGATAAGAACTTGTTAGATGTTCTAATTGGATTTATTGGATTGTTTCGTCAATGGTGTTATCCCGGAATCCTTTTTTGACTCTGTACCAGCGATTCCACTATTATTATAAAATTTTTAGTGAAAAATAAAAAAAAAAAAGAACATAATACAAGAAAAATTAGTAAACAATAATGAAATAATTCCTTCATATTGATAGAGATAGGAGACAAAATTTACATGGATATAGTAAGTCTTGCTTGGGCTGCTTTAATGGTAGTTTTTACATTTTCCCTTTCCCTTGTAGTATGGGGAAGAAGTGGACTCTAAGGGTACTACTAATTGAGTTAAGGGATCAAACTGTATCAATTGTTTTATAGCTGGGTTCTGAAATTTTTTAACTATTGAATTTAGTTATTTTATTATTAATACTAATTAATGAAATGCAATTATATCTGCATTTTGGAATTCTATTGTGTTCCAGTGGTGTAATGTATTCTATGTATAATATTGAAAATACTCTTTAAATCAAACAAATATTTGAATTGTTACCATCTTCGTATTTTGAAAGTCAAGGGAGTACAAATAATAGGAAATTGATTCCTATTCTAACCAAATTCTTTCTAAGATTTCTATTCAGAAGAATAAGAAAGAGTTGCTTTTTGATTATTTCAGATTGATTGGAACCAATACAAATAAAATAGATTAGATGAAACAAAGAAAAAAATGTGGACGCTATGTTATGTACATTCCATATATAGAATGGAAATTCTATATCGATATCTATCTATAGATAGTATGAATATGAAAATCAATATTTAAAGATGGGTGCATATTAAACCTCGATTTTTATAGAATAAATAAAACATAGAGTAAAACTTTATACACTAATAGAGAGTATAGTAGAAAGAAATAGATTTGATTTCTTTCTACTATACTATATGGATTTCATAGAATTCTGCTGATTGTAGTCGGATCGGATCATTTCATTTAAAACGAAGACCCGAGATTGAAATCCTTTTTTTTTCATTTTTTTCATTCAATCATTGTCATTGCATTGATAATAAATCAGAATTCACGTTTAAGTAAAATTGAAAATTAGTCACTTTGACTTACCGTTTTTACGTAAATTATAAGTAAAAAGGCAGTAGGAACTAGAATGAAGAGTGCAGTAGCTATAAATGCGAGAATATTTACTTCCATAATCTCTATGTTTTCTTTCTCTTTTATTTCTAATAAATACTTCGGGATTTAATCCCATAGAAATGATAAATCTTTCGTCGGTAAATTCAATGGTATAAATCTTATCTCGATGATATCAAATCGGATCAATATCACGAATAACAATATCTGAGCTATCAAATCGACTCATCGTCGAGAATTAAATAGTATAACATAGGAAGATCTTTTATCCATACCAAATAAAAAAAAATGACTTTCTGATGCAATCAAAAATTCCTTTTCCTTTTTTCTTTCTTCGAAAGAAAGAAAAAAAGGGGATCCCGTTTAGAAATGAGATTTTTTTGTTATTTTTATTCCCTTTCACACACGAAATCAATTGATATCTTTTTTTCATTGGATTTGTATCCATCGGGACTGACGGGGCTCGAACCCGCAGCTTCCGCCTTGACAGGGCGGTGCTCTGACCAATTGAACTACAATCCCAGGAAAAAATCGTATATCATACATATTCTTACAATTTCATTCAAACCTTTTCTTTTTCTATTTGAGATTCGAATCGTTGTACTGTAACTGAAAGAGGCGGACTCTTTTATATATTTATATGGGTCTGCACTTTAGCGAGATCGACACGGATTACGAGTAATCCGTTCGTTATTGCCAAATCGATTGAAAAATGAATCAATGAAACAAAAAAAAGACTCTTTTTTTTTTTACTTTAAACCTTTCCTTAGACTTTATACTTACGGATCCTGTAAGGAATTTAGCAAAATCCGAATTTGTGGAAAAAATATGTGATACGGAAAAAAGAAATAGCACTAGGGATGTATGAAATTTTTATTCTTCCGTATCCGAGCCCATCGGTCATTTTCAGAGAACAACAAATGGGTTATATCATTTCATGGTGGATCGCAAATTTTTGGGCCGAGCTGGATTTGAACCAGCGTAGACATATTGCCAACGAATTTACAGTCCGTCCCCATTAACCGCTCGGGCATCGACCCAGGAAGAATCAATCTCAGTCTTTATTGATAATCCCTGATCAATTTCCTTTCGTAGTATCCTACCCCCAGGGGAAGTCGAATCCCCGTTGCCTCCTTGAAAGAGAGATGTCCTAAACCACTAGACGATGGGGGCATACTTGCCCGACCGCCATTATACTATGTTCATAGTATGAACAGTTTTTTGAAATTGTCAATAGAATGGAATGATATGATTCGATCAGAAGGATCTTTCCAGCTTTCAGAATTCCATAAAATTTTTTGATTCATCATTTCAATTTCGAAATTGTTCATTCCCATCACCAATCTATAATAAAAAAAAAAATAGAAAAAAGATAAGTAATGCGAAAGAAAACAAAAGAAAGAGAGAATCCTTTCAGGGAATGATTGATTTGTTGGAAGAGGCGAGGCATGAAAACCTCATTTCTTTCACTTTCATTCAGTGTTAAGAAGATTTGATAGGTATATTTCTATCTCACATTAAGCCGGGAAAAAAAACGAGAATAAATCTGGAAATTGGGTAACAAAGGATAGGGATCAATAAGTTATTGAAAGTTGTTTTTTTTTTTCAATTCGAATCGGTTTTGAAAAAAATCATTCCATTTATATTTATCAAATCTAATATAAATCGTTTTTTAACTATACTCTATTCACTAGGTAAATCCAATTTCTTGTTCCTTAATGAGTTGCTATGTACAAAAAATAGATAGATCTATATATATTCTAATCTTATATATATATAATATAATAATAAATAATAAGTATATGCAGTAACAAATAGATGTACTAAACTCATATTGGCTGATTCCTTATTCAGGAATTGAATCAAATGAGGCCCCTTTAACTCAGTGTGGTAGAGTAACGCCATGGTAAGGCGTAAGTCATCGGTTCAAATCCGATAAGGGGCTTTTGACTTTTTTCATAAAATACTAAGAGCGGTATTCCTATTTGAAGGAAGAATATTCTTGATATTTGTAAGAAGTTTCCGTTTGTAAATAAAATAAAAAAAACTAAGGAATAGTATAATTTCATTAAAAAATGGAATCATTAATTTTAATAAGTTATTGTTATCATTCTAATGAATTCGATCGAATATAGTAAACTAATTCTAGTTAGAAAGTGAATTATTCTTATTTATCGAAATATATTAATATATTAATTAATTTAATTATATAATTTAATTATATATATATTTTAGATTTTAGAATTAGAATGTGATATCTCCTTTAATTGTCAGATATTCCTATTTTCTATTATTCCAATCAATAAAATGGGAAAGATTCTAAAAAAAAGTAAGTGGACCTAACCCATTGAATCATAACTATATCTACTATTCTGATATTCAAATTCGATAGAAATAAAATTCGAACAGTGGATCTTTTTTTCGTTTTTAATACCTCTTTGGTTTGGACTCCGCAAGAATCTGTCGATATTTCTGATTAAATCTTATTGTTCCTAGAGGTTCTATAGGAATAAATTGCTACTCCCCTCCTCCACGAAGAAGGGCATTCTATTCTAAGTTCCAACATACAAGTCATTTGACTTTAAAATATCTTTTTTCCGAATATCAGAAAAGATAAAATCACATTTCTATTCTTTCTTTAAGACATGATATATATCTATAGAAATAAGAAAGAATAGAAAAATCTATCAAATCATGACTTTGCGTATCAAATATTTTCTTTTCATATCTATGCATACGAGATTTTTACGGCAATTAATGGATGCGAAAACGAAACTTTCACTTAAGAATCTATTTTTATTAAAAAAATTCCATACAATATTAAAGAAAGAATCTGACAGATAGATAAAAAAAAAGTAAATAGAAAAAAATATTTGAATTTCTTACCTCGATCTGCAAACAAAAAAGTATACTTTTGGGTTTTTTTAATCTGAAAAAAAGGAAAATAGAACAAAGAAGACAATAAAAGAAATAAATGTAAAATAGTGTAAAATAGAAAGTAAAAATATGATCCTCTAGTAGTTTCCTAGACATAGAAATTAGAAGAATATATAAAACTATTTTTTTTATTTCACGAACAAGATTTAAGAATAAGATATTATTATTTGGTAAAAGAAGAGTAGTATGTCTGGGGATCTACTGGGAACGAGAGTTCGAAAAGGGATCATTTGTTTCTTGAACAGTTCTTTAAATTTTAAATAAATTATTTATCGGATTTACGAGTCATAAGACAATTCCTGATTCATGGCTTAGGGGATTTTTAAGAATAGAAAGGAATATAACCGAATTAAGTTCATGGATTTGACCTAGGTTAGGTATCAATAGACCAAAAAGGGATTTTTCTATTCGAAACTCATTAGAAAAGAAGGGACAGTCTACGAGAAATAAAATTCATATATTAAATGAAAAAAGCCTCGAAGGTCCCATCCCCGAAAATGCTATGAGGTGTTCGGAAATGGTTGAAGTAGTTGAATAGGAGGATCACTATGACTATAGCTCTTGGTAAATTTACCAAAGATGAAAATGATTTATTTGATATTATGGATGACTGGTTACGGAGGGACCGTTTCGTTTTTGTGGGTTGGTCCGGTCTATTGCTCTTTCCTTGCGCCTATTTCGCCTTGGGGGGTTGGTTCACAGGTACCACCTTTGTAACTTCATGGTATACTCATGGATTGGCAAGTTCCTATTTGGAAGGTTGTAACTTCTTAACTGCTGCAGTCTCTACTCCTGCTAATAGTTTAGCACACTCTTTATTGTTACTGTGGGGTCCTGAAGCACAGGGAGATTTTACCCGTTGGTGTCAATTAGGTGGTCTGTGGACTTTTGTTGCTCTCCACGGTGCTTTCGGATTAATAGGTTTTATGTTACGTCAATTTGAACTTGCTCGATCTGTTCAATTGCGACCTTATAATGCAATCGCATTCTCTGGTCCAATTGCTGTTTTTGTTTCTGTATTCCTGATTTATCCACTGGGTCAGTCTGGTTGGTTCTTTGCGCCTAGTTTTGGTGTAGCAGCTATATTTCGATTCATTCTCTTTTTCCAAGGGTTTCATAATTGGACATTGAACCCATTTCATATGATGGGAGTAGCTGGTGTATTGGGCGCTGCCCTACTATGCGCTATTCATGGTGCTACCGTAGAAAATACTTTATTTGAAGATGGTGATGGCGCAAATACATTCCGTGCTTTTAACCCAACTCAAGCTGAAGAAACTTATTCAATGGTTACTGCTAACCGCTTTTGGTCCCAAATCTTTGGGGTTGCTTTTTCCAATAAACGTTGGTTACATTTCTTTATGTTATTTGTACCAGTAACTGGTTTATGGATGAGTGCTCTTGGAGTAGTCGGTCTGGCCCTGAACCTACGTGCCTATGACTTCGTTTCTCAAGAAATCCGCGCAGCGGAAGATCCCGAATTTGAGACTTTCTACACCAAAAATATTCTCTTAAATGAAGGTATTCGTGCGTGGATGGCGGCTCAAGATCAGCCTCATGAAAACCTTATATTCCCTGAGGAGGTTCTACCACGTGGAAACGCTCTTTAATGGAACTTTAGCTTTAACTGGTCGTGACCAAGAAACTACCGGTTTTGCTTGGTGGGCCGGGAATGCCCGACTTATCAATTTATCCGGTAAACTACTGGGGGCCCATGTAGCCCATGCCGGATTAATAGTATTCTGGGCCGGAGCAATGAACCTATTTGAAGTGGCTCATTTCGTACCCGAGAAGCCCATGTATGAACAAGGCTTAATCTTACTTCCCCATCTAGCTACTCTAGGTTGGGGGGTAGGTCCTGGAGGGGAAGTTATAGACACTTTTCCATACTTTGTGTCTGGAGTACTTCACTTAATTTCCTCTGCAGTATTGGGCTTTGGCGGTATTTATCATGCACTTCTGGGACCTGAGACTCTTGAAGAATCTTTTCCATTCTTTGGTTATGTATGGAAAGATAGAAATAAAATGACTACTATTTTAGGTATTCACTTAATCTTGTTAGGTATAGGGGCTTTTCTTCTAGTATTTAAGGCTTCTTATTTTGGGGGTATATATGATACCTGGGCTCCTGGAGGGGGAGATGTAAGAAAAATTACGAACTTAACCCTTAGTCCAAGTATTATATTTGGTTATTTACTAAAATCACCTTTTGGGGGAGAAGGCTGGATTGTTAGTGTGGACGATTTGGAAGACATAATTGGAGGGCATGTATGGTTGGGTTCCATTTGTATACTTGGTGGAATCTGGCATATCTTAACCAAGCCCTTTGCATGGGCTCGGCGTGCACTAGTATGGTCTGGAGAAGCTTACTTGTCTTATAGTTTAGGTGCTTTATCCGTTTTTGGTTTTATAGCTTGTTGCTTTGTATGGTTTAATAATACTGCTTATCCTAGTGAGTTTTACGGTCCCACTGGACCGGAAGCTTCTCAAGCTCAAGCATTTACTTTTCTAGTTAGAGACCAACGTCTTGGCGCTAATGTAGGATCTGCTCAAGGACCTACCGGTTTAGGTAAATATCTAATGCGTTCTCCGACCGGAGAAGTTATTTTTGGGGGAGAAACTATGCGTTTTTGGGATCTGCGTGCTCCTTGGTTAGAACCTCTAAGGGGTCCCAATGGTTTGGACTTGAGTAGACTGAAAAAAGACATACAGCCTTGGCAAGAACGTCGTTCCGCGGAATATATGACTCATGCTCCTTTAGGTTCTTTAAATTCCGTGGGTGGCGTAGCTACAGAGATTAATGCAGTCAATTATGTCTCTCCTAGAAGTTGGTTAGCTACTTCTCATTTTGTTCTAGGATTCTTCCTATTCGTAGGTCATTTATGGCACGCGGGAAGAGCTCGCGCAGCTGCCGCAGGATTTGAAAAAGGAATTGATCGAGATTTGGAACCTGTTCTTTTCATGACTCCTCTTAATTGATACATGAAATCCAATGCTTGACGTAAGAATCACTTTGATTTTACTATACATATTGGGTTGAGTCGAGCAGATAGATCATATTGAAAAAGTATTTTTTTTTCAATTCATTTATATTTAATCTTTTTTCGGGCTCGGCTATATCACCACTTAGCCGAGCCCGAAAAAACCGAGCCAACCTAAATCAATAAAATAAAAAAACCCATTCGCCAAGAAAAAGGAGAGAGAGGGATTCGAACCCTCGATAGTTCTTTCGAACTATACCGGTTTTCAAGACCGGAGCTATCAACCACTCAGCCATCTCTCCAAAAGCTAATTTCTATTTTATCTTTATTCCACTGAATAGAGCATGACCATACGAATTGATACCCTTTTTATCTATCTATGGTAAAGATATCCAGTGTGAATCTATTGGTCTAGTTCTCTATCCGTATATATATATGCATGATCCAGCATGCCCTTTTGTGTGTGAAGTAAAAAAAAACCACCCCTCGATCCATGCCTCAAAAGGGGTATCATATAAAATCAATGGATTCATGATAAAACCCTCCATAATATAATGCGTTTTTTATTCCATTACAAATTTTTTGTCGATTAAAAAAGGGGTCAGGGGGTTGGGGGATCAAATGGTATAGTTCTTTTGTTGGTAAATTGGAGGATTAGAAACATGACTATTGCTTTCCAATTAGCTGTTTTTGCATTAATTGCTACTTCATCCATTTTATTGATTAGTGTACCTGTTGTATTTGCTTCTCCTGATGGTTGGTCGAGTAACAAAAATGTTGTATTTTCCGGTACATCATTATGGAT
>JAEIGA010000395.1_pt1 | contig 64104 bp, 52 predicted proteins | sample 9270691 | NCBI WGS metagenome assembly JAEIGA01 (sample SAMN17057246, study PRJNA624740) | gut metagenome | biome: biome; isolation source: fecal sample | host: Bos grunniens | place: China: Xizang | collected 2019 | reverse complement strand
TTGTCCAAATATAAATAGCATAATAATGTGTTATCGGAATCATACTTTACGGAATCGTATTTCAGAAAAACCTTTCTACCCTTTGTCTTGTCTATAAGAAATTTAGTGGCATTACCATTAACTGACGGTTTTTCTTTTATCCCAATTAACCTAATAGTAAGTCCATTGCTCAGAAGTATTGTATTTGGAGAGATGACACTTTTAACGGTAAAATACTCTTCCCTCTCTTTGCTGTTCTTATCGATCTTCGAACCAAATTGCAGCTTCTTTACATCTATTTTATTATCCATCTTATGTGGATCATTAAACACGTATGGTAGACCTTTTAATTTCTGTTCCTTGTCAATACAAGAAGTGTCTACGGTATACTGGCAGGTTGAAGTGTTAAATAGGCGATCGTTATCAACTTTTTGCTTATAGAAATCCACAAAATCAGGATTTATTTCATATCCTATGGAATTCCTCTGAAGGTTTCGTGCTGCTAAAGCTGTTGTTCCACTACCCATAAAAGGGTCAAAAACAGTTTCCCCAGCAAAAGAAAACATCTTGATCAAACGATGGGGTAATTCTTCTGGAAACACAGCAATATGACCATCTTGTTTTGCACCTCCAAAAGTCCAATGAGAAGAGAAATATGTATTCCACTCTTCTTTTGTCATTTCGGACGATTTCTTTTGTTCTAATGAAGGCACAGGTGCTTTGCCTTGTTTCTTGAAAATGAGAATAAACTCATAATCTATTTTCAGAATACCATTTCTTGGATACGGGAAACTACCCATAACAGCACCTCCTCCAGTAGTATTCATTGTTGTCTGTTTTTGCCAGATGATAGCTCCCATATAATCCATACCTAATGTTTCACAAAAACGGATTATTTCTGTTCTGATAGGGATAACCTTATAACGTCCATAATATACAGAACGGGCAAATTGGTCTCCAATATTAATGCACAAACGGCAGCCATCATGTAATATGCGGTTACATTCTGACCAAACCATATTGAGATTATTTATATAACCTTCATAACTATCATGAAAACCTATTTGGTTGTCATTACCATAATCTTTTAACTGCCAATAAGGAGGTGATGTTATAATAAGGTGAACAGATTTATCTGGTATTAAAGATAAATTTCTGCTATCTCCTGTAACAAGTGTATGTTTAGTCTTTATTTCCATATCTTGACTTCGTAATTAATTTTAATGCTTTATCAGCCACTTCATTTTCATTATCAATTATAGCATTAACTTTATCAGCAATCCATAGACTTAATAGTTCCTCTTGTTCAATACATAAAAGATGAGAAAGCAACAAGACTTGCTCTCTTTTAGCATTCCTATCTCCACGCTCTATTCGACTATACATTGGTACATCAACATTAAGTGCCGTTGCTAATTCTTTTTGTAACAGCCCTTTTTCTTCTCTTGCTGTTTTAATTCTGTGAGCAAACATCATAACAATGTAATTTGTCATTATTTGGCAAATGTAATCAAAATAATCCATATTGAGGTTGTTATAATACCACTTTTTAATTTTAGATTGGATTCTCTCTAATTCTTCCGACTTCGGAGGGAGAAACTCGCGGATTTCGGCAAGGTATGTTCCTGCGAACATCAAGTTTGAAGCGGCTTAATTCATTTGGAGCAGCTGAAAACATACCTTGCTGTGTTCAGAAGGACACAACTCCAAAATTTAAATTCGTGGTTTGTAATTGGTGGGATTGCCATAGCATAGACAAGCAATATGGCGTTTTTTCAAGCTCCTGGGCAATAAGACTATATAGCTCGTATGTGTGCCTGCCTTATAGCCGGCAGGTCAGCAGGCAGACCGGTCTGTGGTAAATACAGAATTAGTGCTTCTTGTTTCTTTGCGTTACCGCGAAGAAATACTGCACTCGCTTTGAAAAATATCCAAGCAAGCTTGATATTTATGCTTTCAGCGAAGTTTAGCTGCGCTCATTTTGTGTGAAAATAAATTTTCACCCATTCGCTTGCACAACATTCGCTCGTTTGTGACTATCTTTGAGGTAGCCTCGAAGAAATACTGCACTCGCTTTGAAAAATATCCAAGCAAGCTTGATATTTCTCGCTCGTTTGTGACTATCTTTGCAGATAAAAGTTAACAGATGAAAATTACAATTATACAACAGGATATAGTCTGGAATGATGTTGCCACAAATGTCGCACGTCTTGAAGAGTTGGTAAGGAGTGCCGAAAAGGCTGACCTTTATCTGTTCCCCGAAATGTGTACAACCGGATTCTGTATGCATCCGCAAGGTGTAGCCGAGGAACCGGATGGGGTGGCTGTGCAGGTTATGAAACGCCTTGCTGTGGAATTCGATGCAGCAATGGCTGTCCCTGTAATGACTCACGAGGATGGTAAGTATTATAACCGCATGTACCTGATTACTCCTGAGGGTGTTGTCGGGCATTACGACAAATGTAATCTTTTTGAGTATAGCGGCGAGGACAAGGTCTTTGAACCGGGAAAAGAAAAAGTTATATGGGAGTGGCGCGGTGTACGTCTTCGTCCTGCTATATGCTACGATTTGCGTTTTCCGGTCTTTCTATATTGTAAAGGAGAGTATGATGTTCTGCTGATGTCGGCAAATTTCCCCGACAGCCGTCTGCTTGCATGGGATACGCTTGTACGTGCAAGAGCCATTGAAAACATGTGTTATGTTGCGGCAAGCAACCGCGTAGGCAACGACGAGTATGGCACATATTCGGGGCACAGTGTTATCCTTAATCCTTATGGAGAGGAAATTGCCGCGTGTGAACCCTCTTTGCAAGGAACTGCCACGGCGGAACTTGATGATGAAATGATTGCTAAGATGAGGGGTTACAAGAAAATGTATAAGCATTGAACTCTCCTCGGCTGTAACACTCTTTTTTGTATTCCTTTTTAATTCCCGACTACAGTACGATAGTCGGGAATTTCTTTCAGGTATGTTATTCCATTAGTGCTGTAGTCTATTTTGCAGCAATAGTGATGCATTCCGTTGCTGACTATCAGATAATCTACTTTTAGTATAAGGTTGTAACGGGCAATCTGTAGGAATACTTCATTCGTTATCTTTACATCGGGTGCTTTATATTCGACAATAACTCTTGGTCGAAGTGACTTGTCGTAGATAACAGTGTCGCATCTTCTTTTCATTCCGTTCAGCAGAATGGTCACTTCGTTGCCCATGAGCGATGTCGGGTATCCTTTTGTTTCTGTGAGGTAATGGATAAAATGTTGACGTACCCACTCTTCGGGAGTCAATGCTACATAGCATTTACGGATAATGTCAAAAATTTGCTGCTTGCCGTTCTTTTCGCAAATTTTTGTTTCGAATGGAGGTAGGTTTAATGCTAACATTTCGTATCTTTGCGGTAAACCGCGAATATAGACTGCACTCGCTGGGAAATATCAAAGCAAGCTTTGCTTATCTCGCTCGTTTGTTGCTATCTTTGTATTTTGTTGCAAAGATAGTGCAAGGTTGGCGAATAAAAAAGAGTGCTGTTTTTTTATTGTTGTAACTTCTTGCTGGGAGTGGCAATTTGGGCGTAACCGGTACATTTGAGAATAATCTTATGGCAAAACATACCTATGAATCTATAATGTCGGAACTGAAGAACGGGATATACAGACCCGTATATTACCTTATGGGTGAAGAAGGCTTTTTTACCGACAGAATTACAGAATATATAATCGAGAATGCTCTTGACGAGGTTGAACGTGACTTTAATCTCACAGTGTTCTATGGTCTTGAGACCGACATGGATACGGTTGTTACTGCCGCCAAACGATTCCCGATGATGGCCGAAAGGCAGGTGGTTGTAGTAAAAGAGGCGCAGATGATAAAGAATACCGACGCTTTGCTCTATTATCTGCAAATGCCGCAACCTACGACGGTTCTTGTCTTTGCACACAAGAATGGCTCTCTTGACAAACGCAAGAAAATTGCCACTGAACTTGAAAAGTGTGGCATAGTACTCGATTCCAAGCGTATGCGCGACGAGCAATTGCCACAGTTTATAAACGCTTGCTTGAAGGAAAAAGGGCTGGTTGCAGACAGCAAGCCGGTGCTGATGATACGTGAATCCATAGGTGCCGACCTTTCCCGTATAGCCGGCGAGATAGACAAACTGGCCATAGCTCTGCCGCAAGGAGACAATGTCGTCACGGCCGAAATGGTTGAAGAACATATCGGCATAAGCAAGGAGTATAATAATTTTGAGTTACAGAATGCTATAGTGAACAAGGATGTCTGCAAGGCAAACAAGATAATCAACTATTTTGCGGCAAACCCCAAGAAGAATCCCATACAGATGACGTTGGCGCTTCTGTTCAGTTTCTTCTCGAATCTGATGATGAGCTATTATTCCCCCGATAAGAGTGAAAGAGGCATAGCCGATTTTCTCGGTCTTAAGAATTCATGGGGTGTAGGAGACTATGTAAAGGCTATGAGAAACTACAGGGCAATGCATGTTATGGAGGTGCTCCATCTGATTCGCGTTGCTGATGCGCGTTCCAAAGGGACCGAGGGACCTCAAGTGCCCGACGGTGAGATAATGCGGGAATTGCTGTTCCGCATAATGCATTGACATGTGTTGCAGTTCTATTTCTATTAAAAAACGATTATTATGATATACAGGAATCTTGACGGTTCGGATTTGGTGTTTGAACAGGATGGTAAACTCTGTTTTGATGAAGGTGAGCACCGTTATTATATTGACGGAATCGGTGACTTGCGCTCGGTAAGCAGTATTGTGGGAATGTTCTTCAAGGAGTTCGATGCCGAGACCATAAGTCTCAAGAAATGTTGTGGGAATGTGGAGGAGGCAGCCCGTCTGCGCGAAGTGTGGGAGTCAAAAGGTTCTATCGCCAGCCAGGCAGGCACGTTCCTTCATAAGCAGATTGAGGATTATTTAAACGGCAAGCAGGTTCCCGAACTGCTGTGCAATGTGGAGTATAAGGGGAATTATGTAAAGCTCTGCGAAACGGTAGATATATCAAGAGAGTGGAGCTATTTCAAGGCTTTTGAGCGCTCTGTCTCTTTTGTTCCGTTCCGCACGGAGTGGAGAGTGTATGACGTGGAAACGCGTATGGCAGGAACTCTGGATTTTGTTTGTGCATGTCCCGACGGTACGTTTGAGATTTTTGATTGGAAACGGAGCAGTAAGATCGACCCTTGCGAAAAGAATCCCTGGGCTAATGGAATAAACGGTCTTGAACATCTTACGGATACATCGTATATCCATTATTGTCTGCAACAGAACCTATACAGGTATATGCTTGAGAAGAATTACAAAATAAGAATAGGGCGTATGAACCTTGTTGTCCTTCATCCTGAGTTGCCGGCTTTCAAGGTTGTTCCCATTCCACGTATGGAACGTGAAGTTGAATATATAACAAGGAAGATTGTTTGATGAAGGGCTGAGTAATCTGAATTTATATTGTTGCATATAATAAAAGTACTTGAATTTTAAACAGTTTATAAAAATCAATCAAAAAAAACTCCGGTTTTCTTGGAGTTTATCAGATTTATTCATACCTTTGCAACGCTTTCGGAAAAGAGAGCATACATGGTGGTTGTAGTTCAGCTGGTTAGAGCGTCAGATTGTGGTTCTGAATGTCGTGGGTTCGAATCCCATCAACCACCCAAAAAGAGAGTGACAAGATATGTTTCTCTCTTTTTCTTTTTTATAAATGAATTATGGCTTACCTGCCAAATTTATATGCTTACCCACAGTAAATTTCTACTGAGCCGCGATACATACTGAGCAAAGCGAAGTTCAACGTAAATAGTGCGACAATATCATTTTTTAGAATATCATTCCTACCGAAAAGCTGAGGATGTTGTCCCGGCGTGAACTCTTGAATTTCTTGTTCTCTTCTGTTATTATATATTCCGATGTGTCTGTAAGTCCTGCATCATATACAAAATCGAAGAATACGTTTGCTATTTTAACGCCAAGCCCGATTTCCCAATAGTAACATCTTTTCTTTAGGATTTCTTTCATTCCGGCATACTTGAAATGTTTGAACTCCTGTTCATCGTGTGCCGTGAATGTGAATTTTGTCTTTGGTCCGGTGAAAACGCTCATGCCAAACCTCTTTTGGTCTACGAAGTTGTATCCAAAAAGCAGAGGTACCTGCATGCAATATGTCTTGAGAGTATATGTGGTGCTGTTTCTTGCAGTAACTCCGTCGCTATTCTGTTCGGTGTCTTTGAAGTCGAAACTGTGGTTTGTTATTCCGAAAATGCTTTCGACCTGAATGTAGAAACTGTTTCTGGTAATTCTTAAAAAGGGCGAAATTGTGTAACCGATCTTGTTGCTTTGTATGTTATTCTCGTCGAATATGTAACCTTCGATTCCGAATTCGGGGTCATTGTATGTGACTGCTTGAAATCCTGCTTTTATTCCGGCATTGAAATGTACACCTCTTGTCTTCTCCTGTGCTGTGATGCAGCATGGGAGAAGAAGCAAGAATGACAGGATTGTGCGTAGATTCATGTTGTTTGTTCTATTGTCTCTTTTTTACGCTCCAACCGAATTTGCCTATAAAGTCTCCCAAATGGAAATACTTCCCATGTGTGTAGACAAGAGGGTCGGCGGCAGCAAGATTCCACTCTCCTGTTTCTGGGTTGAGATAACGGTCGTCGGCCTGTATGTTGAGCACCTTGGCGAGAAACATGTCGTGCGAGCCAAGGGGAATTATCTGTTTTACACGGCATTCGATGCTGAGTGGCGATTCCATTATGATAGGGGCCTTAATGCTCTTTGACGGACCATATGTAAGCCCGGTCTCTTTGGCTTTGTCATACTCTTTTCCCGAACGGACACCGCACCAGTCGGTCGCACGTGCCATATCGGCTGTTGTAAGGTTTATTACAAATTCTCCACTCTCCTTTATTATAGGGTAGGAGTGTCTCTCGGGACGTACCGATATGTAGCACATTGCCGGGTTGGTACACGTGGTTCCCACCCACGACACGGTGAACATGTTGTAGTTTTCGGGTGAACTGCCACATGAGATGAGTACAGCAGGCAGTGGGTATATCATTGTCCCCGGTTTCCAGTCCAGTTTCATCTTATCCTATAACAAATTGGCATCGTTGATGTTTATCTCTTTCTCGCAGTATCGGCACTTGAAGGTGTGGGTTTCGCGGTTCGATATTGTGAAGTGTGTTGCCATAGGCTCATTGTTGGTGATGCAGTTGAGATTGTTGCACTTTATTATGTTGTGCAGCTTCTCCGGCATTTTAAGCTCGCGCTTGTTTACAACCTGATAGTCGCGGATAGTGTTGAGGACCACGTTGGGTGCAACAACTGAGATTTTGCTCACTTCGTCATCGCTGAAAAAGCGGTCGGCAATCTTTATCAATCCTTTCTTGCCGAGTTTCTTGCTCTCAAGATTGTGTCCTATGGTGACGTTGTTTCCCATGGATGCTATGTCGAGCAGATTCACGACTGCAAACAGCTTGTCGGCGGGGATGTGGTCTATGACGGTGCCGTTGCAGATCGCCGATACCTGCATGGCATGCTTGTTGTTCTCTTTCATGGTTACGGTTTATTGGATTTTTATGTCAAGTACATCGCAAATGAGTGCTTCGCGCACGTAAAGCCCGTTCTGCGCCTGCTGGAAGTAGTATGCTTTCGGGTTCTCGTCAACATCGTGCGCAATCTCGTTTACGCGTGGAAGCGGGTGGAGTATACGCAGGTTATCCTTTGTGCCGGACAGCATTGAGTTTGTCAGGCGGTAGCAGTTCTTTACCTTTTCATATTCCATAAGGTCGCTGAACCGTTCGCGCTGTACACGTGTCATGTAGATTATGTCGGCATCGGCAATGACATCCTCGCTGAATTCTGTTGTCTCTGTGAACGGTATGTTGTTCTCGCGGCAGAAGATACGGTACTCCTCGGGCATGTGCAGTTCCTCCGGGGCGATGAAATGGAATTTGGGACTGAAATGGCGCATGGCATGCAACAAGGAGTGTACAGTGCGTCCGTACTTGAGGTCACCCACAAGATGTATGTTCAGCCCCTCAAGCGTTCCTTGTGTTTTCTTTATCGAGTACAGGTCGAGCATTGTCTGTGAAGGGTGCTGGTTGGCACCGTCGCCTGCATTGATTACGGGGACAGGCGATACTTCGCTCGCATAGCGTGCAGCGCCTTCGAGGCGGTGGCGCATTACAATGACATCGGCATAGCTCGAAACCATCATTATTGTGTCTTTGAGTGTCTCGCCCTTGCTTGCGGAACTTGTTGCCGCATCGCTGAAACCGATTACACGTGCGCCGAGACGATTGGCGGCTGTCTCGAAACTTAAACGTGTACGTGTCGATGGCTCAAAGAAGAGTGAACCTACTACTTTGCCGTCAAGAATCTTGCGGTTCGGGTTTTCTTCGAATTTTTCGGCTGTCTCCAAGAGTGAGAGAATCTTTTCGCGCGACAGGTCGTTGATTGATACAAGGCTTCTGCTTTTCATGTGAATTGTGTTGGTTTATTACTTTCAAAGATAATTGAATTAAATTATTCCGACAATAATTGTAATGTATTTCTGCTTTAAATCCTGTAAAAAGAATAAACATCCTGAAAGGTTGCACCCATTTGAAATAATTGTATTATCTTCGCAGTCTATACTGTAGATGGCAGTCAATGCATTTATATTTTGGTTGTATTGCCTTTATAACACGACATTTATATGATAAAGAAAATATTGATAGGCATCTGGGCTTTCATTGCTCTCTGTTTCATTGGAGTGACGGCCCTTTTTGTCTCTATCGCCATGGGATGGATAGGATATCTTCCCGATATGAGCGAGCTTGAAAATCCCAACTATAAATTTGCGTCACAAGTGCTCACTGCCGACGGCAAGGAGATGGGTACATGGTCCTATAGCAAGGAGAACCGTGTCTTTGTCAGTTACGAGAATATCTCAAAACATCTCATCGACGCTCTTATCGCTACCGAGGATGTGCGTTTTTACGAACATTCGGGAATAGATGCCAAGTCGGTACTTCGTGCGGTAATAAAAAGTGGAATATTGATGCAGAAGAATGCCGGTGGCGGAAGCACGATAACCCAACAGCTTGCAAAGCTCCTTTATTCCGAGGTTTCCGGCAGCAAACTCGAACGTCTCTACCAGAAACCCATAGAGTGGGTGATTGCAGTGCAGCTCGAAAGGCAATATACAAAGGATGAGATATTGACATTGTATTTGAACAAGTATGATTTCGGATACAATGCTGTCGGAATAAAGAGTGCAGCTCATGTCTATTTCGGAAAGTTGCCTAAGGACCTGAATGTAGAGGAGGCTGCAATGCTTGTGGGCATGTGCAAGAACTCATCGCTTTACAACCCACGCCGTCGTCCCGAACTTACAAAGCAACGCCGCAACGTGGTTCTTATGCAGATGGAGAAAGCCGGTTACATTGGCAAGGCTGAGAAAGATTCTCTTTCGGCACTCGATATGCAACTCAATTATCATGCCGCCGATCACAAGGCCGGTATAGCGACATATTTCCGCGAGTATCTGCGTCTTTATATGACAGCCTCTAAGCCCGAGAAGGAGAACTATCGTGGTTGGCAGATGCAGAAGTTCTATGAGGATTCATTGAATTGGGAACTCGATCCGCTTTTCGGTTGGTGCAAGAAAAACAAAAAGGCCAACGGAGAGAATTACAATATATACACAGATGGTCTCAAGATATATACAACCATCGATTCACGTATGCAGACCTATCTCGAAGAGGCCGTTCATGAGCATGTTGTAGAGACGTTGCAGCCACGTTTCTTCAAAGCGAAGAGAGGAAAGAAAACAGCTCCCTTCACTGATGAACTGACTGTTGCCGAGGTAGACAAGATTATGAATCGTGCAATGAAGCAGAGTGACCGCTACCGTACAATGAAAAAGAGCGGATACACTGAGGAGCAGATTATAGAGGCATTCAACACACCTATGGAGATGGAGGTGTTTACGTATGAGGGTCCAAAAGATACGGTTATGACACCTATGGACTCTTTGAAATATAATAAGTACTTCCTGCGCACCGGTGTAATGTCTATGGATCCTATAACAGGTGAAGTAAAGGCATATGCAGGCGGCACGAACTACTATCAGTTCAAGTATGATATGGCCGGGGTGGGCCGCCGTCAGGTAGGTTCTACAATAAAACCCTATCTCTATTCTCTTGCTATGGAGAACGGCTTTACTCCATGTGATGAGACAAGGAACGTTGAGCAGACACTTGTTACCGAAGACGGCAAGTTGTGGAGCCCGAGAAACAGTTCCCGTAACCGCTATGGCGAAATTGTAACTTTGCGCTGGGGATTGGCTACATCCAACAACTGGATATCGGCATATCTGATGAGCAAATTGAATCCCTATTCATTGAAGAAACTTATTCATCAGTTCGGTCTTCTCAATAAGGAGATAGAACCGACACCTTCGCTCTGTCTTGGAGTGTGCGACGCTTCTGTTTCCGAAATGGTTAGTGCTTATACGGCATTTGTGGGGAAAGGTATACGCACATCGCCTCTCCTTGTGACGCGCATCGAGGACAATGCCGGAAACCTTGTCGCTACATTCACTGCCCGCAAGACCGAGGTGATAAGCGAGGAGAGTTCATACAAGATGATAGAGATGTTGCGTGCTGTTGTCAATGAAGGTACCGGAAACCGCATCAGACGGTTGTACAATATCACTGTAGATATGGGAGGTAAGACGGGTACAACCCAGAACAATTCTGACGGCTGGTTCATGGGTTTTACCCCATCGCTCGTCACCGGCTGCTGGGTAGGTGGTGAGGAACGCGATATACATTTCGACAGAATGAGTGAAGGACAGGGTGCGGCTATGGCTCTGCCTATTTGGGGACTTTATATGCAGAAGGTATTTGCCGATAAATCATTGCCCTATTCCCAGGAGGAGAGGTTTGATGTTCCCGAGGATTTCGACCCCTGTCGCAGCATGCTGATAGGGGAAGATGAAGAACAGACTGGACGTGTCTCGGGAGAAGAGGGTGCAACTGATGAGGAGAGCGGTTTTGACGACCTTTTCCAATAGCTGTCTTATTGTTATTGAATGGAATATTGAAAAATAATAAAGGTATAGTATGAAATTTGCAGGAATTATACCCGCGCGCTATGCTTCAACGCGCTTCCCGGGCAAGCCTTTGGCCATGCTGGGCGGTAAACCGGTCATACAGCGTGTGTATGAGCAGGTAAAAGAGTGTTTCGATGAGTTGTATGTGGCGACAGATGATGAACGTATAAAAGATGCTGTCCTTGCATTCGGCGGAAAGGTGGTGATGACATCCGAAGAGTGCAAAAACGGTACCGAGAGGTGTCTTGATGCTTATAAGCGGCTCGCGTTGGATTGTGATGTTATAGTGAATATCCAGGGTGATGAGCCTTTTATCCAGCCAAAACAGATACAGGCTCTTGTAGGTTGTTTCGATGATTCGGGTGAAACGGATATTGCGACTCTTGTAAAACCTTTTGAACCTGCAGACGGGATTGAGCGTCTTGAATGTCCTAATTCACCGAAGGTGGTGCTTGACAAAAAGGGATATGCACTGTATTTCAGCCGTTCGGTTGTGCCGTTCCTGCGTGGTGTGGAAAAGGAAAAGTGGCTTGAGAACCATACTTTCTACAAACATCTCGGTATATATGCCTATCGTGCAACCCTTCTCGAGGAGATAACACAATTGCCACAATCTCCCATGGAGAAGGCCGAGTCGCTTGAACAGTTGCGCTGGCTCGAGAACGGTTATCGTATAAAGGTTGGTGTTACTGACATCGAGACAATTGGAATAGATACTCCCGAAGACCTTGAACGTGCAAGGGGGTTTGCAAAGTCGATAGGCTTTGAGTGGAACGATTGAGATGCCCGGACTTCCTTTGATAAAACCAATGGAACTTGAACCGTTGGCATTGCCTCGGGAGGAGGTTATGCCAAACGGGATGTCTCTTTATTGCATCGAAGGGTGCGATGATGAGGTAGTGCGTTTTGAACTTCTCTTTAAGGGAGGGTATAGTGTGCAGAAGAAACCGTTGCAGGCGACATTTACCAACCGTATGTTGCGTGAAGGTGCCGGCAATATGTCTGCCGAAGAGATTTCGCGCCGGCTCGACTATTACGGTGCATGGATAGAAACGTATTCATCGCAAGAATGCAATCATGTGACACTTTATACATTGTCGCGCTATTTTGTTCCTATGCTGGAGCTTATCGAGACCATTGTAAAAGAACCGCATTTCCCACAAGAGAACCTTGAGACGGTCCGACGTAATGCCAAAGCTTTCCATGCCGTGAATTCATGCAAGGTGGATGTGGTGTCGCAACGCTGTTTTGAAAATGCATTGTGGGGCAACACGCATCCTCTCGGTCACATTGTAGAGGAGAACGACTACGATGCCATTACGACAGACGATCTTCGTGAGTATCACGATACTATCTATGGAAGCGATAACTGTATAGCGTTTATATCGGGTAATGCCGGCAGGGAGTCTGTCGCGGCTGTGAGAGAATATTTCGGCAACATCCGTTGGGGAAAGGCTTCTGTCGCGAAGATTGCCGTTGCTCCTCCATCTTCTGTTTGCGGTCGGCATAATATCAGCATAGAAGGAACATTGCAGACAGCAGTGAAGATTGGTTTCATGGCTATGGATGCCAATGACGAAGAGTTGTATGCTTTCCGTTTTCTGACGGTGCTGTTGGGCGGATATTTCGGCAGCAGGCTCATGAGCAATATACGCGAAGAGAACGGATATACGTATCATATATCGGCCGAAGTCGATTCCTATGGGCATAGAAATGCGTTCATGATTAGTTCTGAGATAGCAAACGAGTATGTAGATGCCTGTATCAAAGAGATATATCACGAGATGGAACGGCTGTGCAGTGAACCTATACCGGAAGAAGAGGTTGAACTTGTCCGTAATTATATTCTTGGCGAACTATGTCGGGAGTGCGAAGGTCTTTCGGCAAGAAGTGAAGTCTTCGTGAATGCGTTTCTCTCGGGTACGGGATTCTCCTCGGTTAACGGGTATCTTGAAGTTGTCAAGAGTATTACTCATGAAAAGTTGGAGAAACTCGCACGCAAATACTTGTGCAAAGAATCTATGATTGAGATAGTGGCAGGAACAGTGTGATTGGCTGTTCCTTTTTTGTTTTCTGTAGTTCCGCTGTTGCAGTAGTCTTGTCGGTGGAAAAATGCTTTCTGCTATTTTTTAAAAATAAATCGCACTTCGTTGTTGTTTTTCAACTTTGTTACTATCTTTGTAAATAGTGGGTAGAGTTGTTTTGCTGTTCAGAACGGTATTATGCCCGGTAACAAAGATTAGAAAAATGAGAAAATCTCTTATTATATCTGCCATATTTTTTCTGTTCGGAGAAGCCTACGCACAGAATGGAGAATTGCAAGAGGTGATATCCGCGGTGGACAGCCTCTCGGTTCCTGTACCTGTCGACAATGTGGATTCTGTGCCTGTTCCCAAAAAGGGGAAGGTTGTTGCTACAACGCTGAAAGACGGTACTGTGTATGTAGGCGAAATGAAGGGAAAGCGTCCCCATGGAGTGGGAAAGGCTATCTATAAGAATGGTGACAAGTATGAGGGCGAGTTTGTTAAAGGTCTGCGCAATGGTAAAGGTGTCTATCGTTTCGAGGACGGCGAGTGGTACGAAGGTGATTTCAAGGCCGGTAGGCAGCACGGAAAAGGTGTGTATCATTTTGCCGACGGGAAGAAATATGACGGTGACTGGTCGAACGATTACATGCATGGGTACGGAAGAATGGACTATCCCAATGGTGATTTCTATGTCGGCTCATGGGTAGAGGATGTACGTTCGGGTGTCGGTACCTATATTTTTGCAAATGGAGCATCATATACAGGCGAGTGGAGCTCTGATACGTATTCCGGTGTCGGTACCTTTATCTGGACAGACAACAGCAAGTACATAGGTGATTGGCTCAATGGTATGCGTCATGGCAAAGGTACTTATACTACTGTAAGCGGTGATGTATATAACGGAATGTGGGCAAGCAACATGTGCGAAGGAGTAGGGAAGTCTGTCTCTTCCGACGGCAACATCTACGAAGGCTCGTTTCTCCAGGGCAAATGGCATGGCAAGGGCAAGTATACCGCAAAAAACGGTTCTTCTTATGACGGTATGTTCGTCGACGGCATGCGTCACGGGTATGGACGTATGGTCTTTTCCAATGGAGCTGTTTATGAAGGAGGTTGGAAACTCAACAAGCGGAACGGGAAAGGCACATATACATGGGGAAATGGAGATGTATTCGAGGGTGAATGGGCTGATGATACAATGAATGGTTATGGAGTGCTGCGTCTTAAAAACGGTATAAAGTATACCGGTGGTTTCAGGAACGGAAAAGAACATGGGGCCGGTGTGGCTGTAGACAAGGACGGAACCAGATATGAGGGAGTCTTTGTAGAGGGCCAGCGTAACGGTAAATTCATTATCAAGAGCTCCGATGGCAAATCCGTTCGTGAATGTGTGTATAATTTAGGTCAGATAAAATAATAATTTTGGGAATTATGATACTTGATTCTTTGAAGAACATCGGAAATTACGTGGCTTTGAATCCGAATTTTGCAAAAGCAGTGGAATTTATACTGAATACCGACCTCAATTCATTGCCGCTTGGCAGGAATGAGGTGTGCGGTGATGAGGTCTTTGCCAATGTTATGCAGGTGAACCCGAAGACAAAGGAAGAGGCACCTATAGAGATTCATCGTAAATATATAGATATACAGATACCTATTACCGATAATGAGGTAATGGGTTATACGCCGCTTGACGAACTTCCTGCTCCCGATTATGTAGAGGAGTGTGATGCGGCATTGTATCCGGTCGGGCTGCCGGCAAGAGATTATTTCAATGTCAGAAAAGGTGAGTTCGTGGTATTCTTCCCACAGGACGGACATGCTCCGGCAATTACGGCACAACCTTTGAAGAAGGTTGTAATCAAGGTAATTTTGTAACATTATAAAAATAAGAAACCATGCTTAAACTTGTAGAACGCGACAGTTATTTGGCTCCTTTTGAATTGAGTATCGAAGGCAGATACCAATATTTTGTAAGAAGGGAGAGAGAGCTTACAAAGAACGGCCGACAGACGTTGTCGGATTTCGCTTCGGGTTATCTTTATTTTGGTCTTCACAGGACTTCTACAGGTTGGGTCTTCCGTGAATGGGCACCCAATGCGACGAGGATTGTGCTTGTGGGAGATTTTTCAAACTGGGAGGAGCGTCCCGAATATGAATTGAAACAATTGGCCGGTGGCGTATGGGAAAAGCGTTTGCCACGCAAGGCTCTTTCGCATGGACAACATTACAAGATGAAGGTGTATTGGAATGGCGGTTGCGGCGAGCGTATACCGGCATGGGTGCGCCGTGTGGTTCAGGATGATGTAACAAAAATTTTCAGTGCACAAGTGTGGGCACCTGAGCAGGAGTATGTGTTCAAGAACAAGAAATTCACTCCAAAAAAGACTCCGTTGCTCATTTATGAGTGTCACATCGGTATGGCACAAGAAGAGGAGAAGGTAGGTACATATCGTGAGTTCCGCGAGAATGTGTTGCCTCGTGTAGCTGCCGATGGATATAACTGTATACAGATAATGGCAATTCAGGAGCATCCTTATTATGGAAGTTTCGGCTATCATGTATCGAACTTCTTTGCAGCTTCGTCACGCTTTGGAACACCTGAGGAGTTGAAAGAACTTATAGATGCTGCTCACGGAATGGGTATTGCCGTTATCATGGACCTTGTTCATTCACATGCTGTGAAGAACGAGAACGAGGGTATCGGATTGCTCGACGGCGACCCGGCACAATATTTCTACGGTGATGACAAGCGCATACATAGTGCCTGGGATTCACTCTGTTTTGATTATGGAAAGAATGAGGTTGTACATTTCCTGCTCTCCAACTGCAAATATTGGCTCGAAGAGTTTAAATTCGACGGTTTCCGTTTTGACGGTGTTACCTCAATGATATACTATAGTCATGGTCTCGGCGAAGCATTCTGTAGTTATGCCGATTACTTCAATGCCGGACAGAATGGTGATGCAATCTGTTATCTCACACTTGCCAACCGTCTTATACACGAGGTAAATCCAAAGGCTATTACAATTGCCGAGGAAGTTTCCGGTATGCCGGGTCTTGCAGCTCCTATTGAGGATGGCGGATACGGATTCGACTATCGTATGGCTATGAACATTCCCGATTTCTGGATAAAGATTATCAAGGAGCGCAAGGATGAGGATTGGAAACCTTCGGAAATATTCTGGGAACTTACCAATCGCCGCAAGGATGAGAAGACAATCTCTTATGCAGAGAGTCACGACCAGGCACTTGTCGGAGACAAGACAATAATATTCCGTCTTATAGACTCTGATATGTATTGGCACTTCAACCGTGGCGATGAAACCTATATGGTGTCACGTGGAATAGCATTGCATAAGATGATACGCCTTATGACTGTTGCTACAATGAATGGAGGTTATCTAAACTTCATGGGCAATGAGTTCGGTCATCCCGAATGGATAGACTTTCCGCGCGAGGGTAACGGCTGGAGCCATAAATATGCCCGTCGTCAGTGGAGCTTGGTTGACAACCCGGCATACAACTATACACTGCTTGGACAATTTGACAAGGAGATGATAGAGCTTGTGGGTAATGTACGTAACTTCCAGAACCGTCCTGTGCAGGAGGTTTGGCACAACGACGGCGACCAGGTGCTGGCCTTCTCACGTAAAGACCTTATATTCGTGTTCAACTTCAGCCACGACCGTTCGTTCACGGATTATGGATTGCTCGTTCCTGAGGGTTCTTATTCTATTGTGCTGAATACTGATGCTGAGCGCTTTGGCGGAAATGCACTTGTCGACGACACCCAAACGCACTTTACACAATATGACAGGCTGCATGCACGTCGCAAGAAGGGGTGGCTCATGCTCTATCTGCCAGCACGTACAGCCCTTGTCCTGAAGAAAAATAAAGAATAAAGGCAGATGAGGAATAGTGGGGAAATACGCTTACAGAAGATAGTGGCAACAGTGTGTGCCACTATCTTTGCTGCATTCTCGTTCCTTTTTGTGGCATTCTACCAGTCACCATTGCTCGAGATGCTCTATGACCATGTAGCTACAGGCAAACTTGAGTACGACAATTACATTGTCGGAGCTATCATCTCGCTGACTCTGACATCTGTAGCCATGTGGTTGAATAAGATTGCCAGGTTCCAACATGAATGGACAGCAATGGCATATCTGCCATCTGCATTGATACTGGCATTTGTTACGGATGTCGACCGTTCTGTTTTTACAGGTGAGGGCTCGTTGTTGGCGTGGAGTATAATATTCCTGGTGGGAATGCTTGTCTACATCTTTTTTGCATTTGTGCTGCAACGTGTGCTGTTCGAGAAAATAAAGAATATGGCAATGAGTGCCAATAGGATATTGTGGCGCAATATGATTCTTTTTGTACTTATGTTCATGCTCGTCGGGACGCTTTCGAATGGCGAGGAGAACATAAAGCGTGAGGCAGAGTTGATGTCATATTATAAGCGTGGTGATATAGCTCATGCAATGAAGGTAGGGTACAAGTCTCTTGATACCTCACCGCAACTGATGGCTATACGTGCCTATCTGCTTGAGAATGCAGGAATGCTTGGTGAGTCTCTTTTCGAATATCCTATGACTTACGGTGTACGTGGGCTTGTTGTTGGCATACGACAGAATTCTCCACTCGTTCCCGATTCGCTGTTTGCAATATTGGGAGAGAAACCGACAGAAGGTGAGGAGACTTTGGCGTTCCTGTCACGTGCCGCGAGTGCCGATTCGGCTACAGTTGCGGCAAAGGAGTATTATCTGTCGGCTTTGCTTCTCGACAGGCGATTGCCCGAATTCAAGGAAAAGGTTTTCGAGTACCATGCCGACAAAGCTGTCGATATGTTGCCGAAACACTATCGTGAAGCACTTCTCCTTTATTCTACATTAGATGACGGGTATAGCTTCGAACTTGAGAGTGATACATTGTTTCAGCAATATGACAGCCTTAAAAGGATTGAGGCAGAATTTGATGATATTCTTGTGAGGAACAATTATGTGAGAAAGAGTTTTGGACGCACCTATTGGTGGTATTTCCTGTACGGGAGATAGTATGTCGTAGTCTGCCTGTTGCCAATTATCCATATAGATGTTCCTAAGAATCGGATGCTGACAACTATTGTTCTCTGTTTTTCCTCTCTTTCGATTTTTCTTGCTATCTTTGCGGTATACCGCGAAACTGCGGAAATGTGTATTGCTTAATATTTAAAACAGATAAATAATGTTCCGTAATAAGACTTGTGGCGAACTGCGGTTGGCCAATGTTAATGAGATTGTGACTCTTAGTGGCTGGGTGCAGCGTGCACGAAAGATGGGTGGAATGACATTCGTCGATTTGCGTGACCGCTATGGCATTACCCAGCTTGTTTTCAGCGAAGATGCTAATGCTGAACTGTGTGAGAAGGCATCACACCTCGGACGTGAGTATGTGATACAGGTTACCGGGCTTGTGAGTGAACGTCAAAGTAAGAATGCAAATATACCCACAGGTGATATTGAGATTATTGTAAATGAGATGAACATTCTCAATGAGGCTGCAACACCTCCGTTTACAATCGAGAACAATACCGATGGTGGCGATGATATAAGAATGAAGTACCGTTATCTTGATTTGCGTCGTGAAGCTGTCCGCAGGAATCTTGAACTGCGTCACAAGATGACAATGGAGGTTCGTCGCTATCTAGACTCTATGAATTTCATTGAGGTAGAGACTCCGATGCTTATTGCTTCAACACCTGAGGGTGCGCGTGATTTTGTCGTTCCATCAAGAATGAATCCCGGACAGTTCTATGCGCTTCCTCAAAGTCCGCAGCTGTTCAAGCAATTGCTTATGGTTTCGGGATTTGACCGCTATTTCCAGATAGTAAAATGTTTCCGTGATGAGGATTTACGTGCCGACCGTCAGCCTGAATTTACACAGATTGACTGTGAAATGAGCTTTGTTGACCAGGAAGATGTTATCTCGCTCTTTGAGGGTATGGCAAAGCATCTGTTCAGAACTATCCGTGGAGTGGAACTCACCGAGGCTTTCCCACGTATTACATGGCACGACGCAATGAAATTCTACGGGAGCGACAAACCCGATACACGTTTCGGCATGGAGTTCGTTGAACTAATGGATATAATGAAGGGGCACGGCTTCGGTGTCTTCGACTCGGCTGAATATATCGGCGGTATCTGTGCAAAAGGTGCTGCGACATATACACGCAAACAACTTGATGCGCTTACAGATTTTGTGCGTCGTCCACAGATAGGTGCCAAGGGTATGGTATATGCAAGAGTTGAGGCTGACGGCACAGTGAAGTCAAGCGTTGACAAGTTCTATACACAGGAAGTACTTCAGGAAATGAAGGCTGCCTTCGGTGCAGAACCGGGCGACCTTATCCTGATTCTAAGCGGTGACGATATAATGAAGACAAGGAAACAACTGTGCGAACTTCGTCTTGAGGTTGGAAACCAGCTTGGTTTGCGCGACAAGAACAAGTTCTCATGTCTATGGGTTGTTGATTTCCCGCTTTTCGAGTACAGCGAGGAAGAGGGACGTTATATGGCTATGCATCACCCGTTCACCTCTCCGAAACAGGAGGATATACCTTTGCTTGATACGGATATGGGTGCTGTACGTGCCAATGCCTATGATATGGTAATCAACGGTGTAGAGGTCGGTGGCGGCTCGATACGTATATATGACAGCGAATTGCAGGACAAAATGTTCGCACTCCTTGGGTTTACTCCTGAACGTGCTCACCAGCAGTTCGGGTGGTTGCTTGATGCTTTCAAGTATGGCGCACCTCCTCATGGCGGTTTGGCTTATGGACTCGATCGTTGGGTGAGTCTCTTTGCCGGTCTTGATTCGATACGTGACTGTATAGCGTTCCCCAAGAATAATTCAGGACGTGACACAATGATTGATGCTCCTTCTGTGCTCGACCCTGCACAGCTTGATGAATTGAATATTCTTGTAGACATTAAAGAGTAACAGGAGTATGGCAAAGAAGAGTGAGGCACGCATTGCAAAGGAACGTAAGCGCAAGGCTGATAAAAAGCGTGGCAAGCTGATAAAGAATATAGCTATAATCATTGTGTTGTTGCTGTTCCTTCTGCTTATGGTATTTGCTTTTTCTGCACCGCCAAAGGTTGTATGACATTATATAAAAAATGGATGCTTTGTAAAGCATCCATTTTTTTTCATTAAACCACGGTCATAGGTTTGCTTTGAAGAAATCTGCAATACGCTCGAAGAGGTGATAGCGTGTGTTGTAACCGTGATATATGCTGTGGTTACTGTCTGTATAAAGGGCAACCTCGAACTTCTTGTTCGCCTGTGTCAGTGCGTGTACATAGTGTATCATATTTCTGAGGTGGACATTGTCGTCGGCTGTTCCATGTATAAGCAGCAGATGACCATTGAGCTTGTTTGCATTTACAATCGCTGAACCGTTGTCGTATCCATCCTTGTTCTCTTTAGGTGTACGCATGTAACGTTCTGTATATATGGTGTCGTAGAACCTCCAGTCTGTAGGAGCTGCAACTGCCACACCGGCCTTGAACACTGCTTCGTCCTGACTCATGGACATGATGGTGTTGTAGCCACCGAAACTCCAACCCCATATTCCAATCCTTTCTTTGTCCACATAGGGTAGTGTACCAAGATATTTGGCTGCCTCTACCTGGTCGTGTGGCTCATATTTGCCGATATTCAGATAGGTGCACTTACCGAAATCTGTTCCTCGTCCACCGGTGCCACGTCCGTCAACACAAACCATGATGAAACCCTCTGCTGCCATGTAGCTTTCAAACATTGCATTGCCGTAGTTGCCAATATACCAGTTGTCGGTAACCTGTTGCGAGTAGGGGCCACTATACTGGAACTGTATTACAGGGTATTTTTTCCCGGCATCAAAATTGTGCGGTTTTATCATCCAGCCATTCAGTTTGACACCATCGGTTGTCTCGAATGTAAAGAACTCCTTTGTGGGCATATTGAACTGTGCCAGTCTGTCAATGAGTTCTTTGTTGTCGATGAGTGTGCTCAAAACCTTTCCGCTGTTGCTGTTGGTTGTAACTTTATGTGGGGTGTTGATGCTTGAGTGAGTGTTTATAAAGTATTTCAGTGTCTTGCTGAAGACTGCCTGATTGCTTCCTTCGTTGTTGCTGAGACAAATCTTCTTGTTCTTGCCGTTTACCTTGTAAATCATTTCGTGAAGAGGGCTCCCTTCGTTGCTTGAGTAGTAGAACTCGTCTTTTTTCTTGTCCCAACCATAGAAATGCTTCACTTCGAAGTCTCCTTTTGTTATCTGGCGTACAAACTCGCCACCCAGTGTATAGAGGTACAGATGGTTGTATCCACTTCTTTCGCTCTGGAACACAAAGTATTTGTCTAAAAATCTGATACCTGAGTATGTCTGTTCGTTCAGATACTTGTCGCTCTCTTCGCGAAGAATGGTTCTGCTGATACCCGATAATGGGTTGACTGCATGTATTTCAAGAACGCTTTGATGGCGGTTCAGGGTCATTACAGCCAGAACTGTTGGGTCTTCGGTAAACATGATTCTTGGTATATATCCCTCCTCGGGTATGTTCACATCAAGTTTACGTGTTACCCTGCTCTTGATGTCGAATGAGTGCACAGAAAGCCTTGCATTGTCGGCTCCGGCTACAGGGTACTTGAAACTATATGGAGGGCAGAATGGCTCATGGGTGTTGTCTTTTCCGTATGTCGGCAAATACATCGGCATATCATACATCATCACATCGCTTTCGTCATACTTTATATAGGCAATGACCTTGCTGTCTGCACTAAAATCGTATGAGCAGTTTGTAGCGAATTCTTCTTCGTTTACCCAATCGGGGATTCCGTTGATTATCTTGCGGAATTTACCGTCTGTCGTTATCTGTGACTCGGAATTGTCGAACAGTAATTTTACAAGAAACAGGTTGTTGTCACGTACGAATGCAATCATCGTTCCGTCGGGAGAGAATTTTGGTACTTGCTGTGCACCGTTCTGTGAAAGAGTCTCTGCCTTGTTGTTCTTGCGGTTGAAGATGTAGTGTTCTGCAGTATATGAGTTGCGGTAAATGGGCTTTGTCGATGTCTGCAGAAGAATCAGTCTTTCATCGGGCGAGAACATGTAGCCGTCGATATACCTCTTGTCGAAGCCTCTTGCTGTAGCTGCATTGAATAGAGTGTCGACAATTGCGCCGTTCTTGAATGAACCCTTTAGAATCATGGTGCGATCGTCGCTCATACGTGCGAAATGTTCGCCGTCATTCATGGGCTTGATTGCCGCATAGGTCTGTGGCCAAAAGCCACCACGCATTACATCGTGTAGTGTAATGTCCTTTCCTGCATTGACGGCAATTGCTGCCATTGTGCAGATGATAAGTGATAATAGATGTTTCATGATGAGTTATTTATGTTATTTTGTTCCGTCTGTGTCATTGCTGTCGTACCATGAGGCGTACATTATGTAGTCGGCTGCAATGCGCTCAATGATATCTTTCTGTTGCTCTTTGCTCACTTCTTTAATCTTGCGGGCAGGAACACCGGCATATATCCAACCGCCTTCGGCACGCATCCCTGATGTCACAAGCGCGTTGGCTGCTATGATAGCACCACGCTCGATAACGGCATTGTCGAGTATTGTCGCTCCCATGCCTATGAGACTGTTATCCTCGATTGTTGCCCCGTGGACAGTCGCGTTGTGTCCGATAGAGACGTTGTTCCCTATAGTTGTCTTTGAACGCTGGTATAGTGTGTGTACGACAGCACCGTCCTGTATGTTTACGTTATTTCCTATTTTTATACTGTTGACATCGCCACGCAGAACCGCACCGTACCATACGGAACAGTTGTCGCCTATCTCCACATCGCCTAAAACAGCTGCAGTTTCGGCTAAAAAACAATTCTTGCCTATAACGGGCGTGTAACCTCTTACTTCTTTGACTATTGCCATTTATATTACTCTCTTTTTCCTGCCGTTGAATTTTCGGTCTGCTTTCCGTGTCTGTGGCGATATCTGTTGTTCCTTCTTTTTTTCTTGTCACTTGCAGCAGTGTCCGACGTATGCATAAGTTCATTCTCCTTTCCGGTTGCAGGTTCGTTGTGGCTGTCATTTACGGTCTTTCTGCTGCCGGTCTGCTTCTTGCCACCATTTCTGCTCCTATGTCCTTTATGGCTTCCTGCTTTGCCTCTTGCTGTCTTACGACGTGGCTTCCCTGTACTTTTCTTTTTCTTCGGTTCGTAAGTGGGAGCTTCGCCTAAGGCTGCCGGTATCTCCATCTTAGGAATTTCCTGTTCTATGAAGTCTTCGATACGTCCGAAAAACTCCTGGTCTTCTTCCGAAACCAATGTTATTGCCCTGCCTTTTGTTCCGGCTCTTGCTGTTCGTCCAATACGGTGTATGTAATCGTCGCAGTCACGCGGAACATCATAATTTATTACTATTCGTATGTCGTCAATGTCTATGCCACGTGCAAGAATGTCGGTGGCGACTATCATGTCTATTTTGCGGCTCTTGTAAAGGAACATAATCTCATCGCGTTCGCTTTGGCTGAGGTCGCTATGCATCTCTCCTACATTGAATCCATGCTTTCTTATTGTGCGTGCAATCTCCTTGACTTTTGTCTTGCGTGAGGCAAACAGTATTACACGTTCGCAATTCTCTTTCTCAAAAATGCTGTTGATTATGCCTTGTTTCTGTCCTTCGTGACATATATATGCCTGTTGGGTTATTCCATCGGCCGGTTTTGCAAGCGAGAGTGTTACCTGTAAAGGATTGTCAAGAAGGTCGCTTGCCAATCGTCTTATCTCTTCGGGCATGGTTGCAGAGAAGAGTATGGTCTGACGGCTCTTCGGGAGTTGTTTGGCTATGGTCATTATGTCGTTGTAGAATCCCATGTCAAGCATGCGGTCTGCTTCGTCGAGAATGAAAAATGAAACCTTTGAGAGGTCAATATTCCCGAGTGTTATGTGGCTTATGAGTCTTCCGGGAGTGGCAACGATAATGTCGGCTCCTTTTGCCATGCCACGAAGTTCCTGCTCATAACGTTGTCCGTCATTGCCTCCGTATACGGCAACACTCGATACTTGCATGAAATATGTGAACCCTTCGAGTTGACGGTCTATCTGCTGTGCAAGTTCACGTGTGGGAGCCATTACAATGCAGTTGATAGCATCCTCGGGATACTCTCCGGTACATAGCTTATTGAGAACCGGTAGCAGATATGCCGCTGTTTTTCCTGTTCCGGTCTGTGCCACACCTATAAGGTCGCGTCCGTCCATCAGAGGCTGAAGTGTCTGCTCCTGTATCGGTGTACATTTCTCGAACCGCATTGCATCGAGCGCGTCAAGAACCTCATCTTCAAAATCAAAGTCTGTAAATAACATAGTTGTTTATCTTGGTGCTTTTCGATAAAGATATATTGCAATGAATGTGTAAAGGATGTTAGGAAGCCATACAGCAAGCGCTACCGGCAGCTGCTCGGCAAAAGCCGAAGATATTGCCTGGAAAAGAATGTATGAAAAACTGAGTCCGAGACCAATGCCCAGCGACATTCCCATTCCGCCCTTTTTCTTACGCGAAGATAGTGAGGCTCCAATGATTGTCAAGATAAATGCAGCGAAGGACATGGCTATGCGCTTGTGGTATTCTACCTCGAAACTGAGAATGTTGGCCATTCCTCTTGCTTTTTGCCTGTCGATGTATTCGCTCAATACAGGACTTGTCATAGTCTCCTGCTCTCCTTCCGATATCAAAAAATCACGTGGCTCCAGTGGCAGTACAGTGTCAAGCGGCTCACGTCTGCTCGAACGGATGACCTCTACATCTCCTTTCAGTTCCCGTATCATCCAGCGCCTTGCAGTCCATGTCATTGGCTTGTCCGGGTTGTAGCTTATCGTCGCTGCAGTCATGTGAGAAACCAGTTTCTTGTCTTCAAAACTGTCGAGCGAGAAACGCCAGCCCATGTTGTTGCGGCTTTCATACCTTTCTATGTACACTATTGTGCTTGAATCGAGTCTTACCTGGATGTTGCTTGCCGACTCTGTCTTGTCCTTTCTGTTGTGACGCTGCTCGAAGGCAAGTCTTGTTTCGTTGCCTATCGGAATTATGTATGCGCTTAGGAAAAAGGTCATTATTGCTATTATTCCTGCCGAAACCATGTATGGTTTCATTAGTCGTCTGAAGCTTACTCCAGAGGCAAACATCGCGATTATTTCTGAATTGTCGGCAAGCTTCGATGTGAAATATATAACAGAAATGAACACAAAGAGCGCACTGAATGTGTTTGCAAGTGATGGTGCGAAGTTCAGATAATAGTCGAATATGATTTCGCTCGTAGTAGCATTGGAGTTTGCGAACTTGTCAATCTTTTCATTATAATCGAACACGACTATCACGACTATAATCAGTGCCAGAGAAAAGAAGTATGTTCCAAGGAACTTCTTTATTATATACCAGTCCAGTTTTTTCAGTTTAAAATAGTCGAGCCATTTCATTACAAAATGCTTTTATTGTTTATTTCTGTTTGTGTGCAGCTTCTCTTAAAGTCTTCGTGTCACCTCTTGTAACATGTTCTTCTTCCATGCCGAATAGTTGTCGGCAAGTATATGCTTGCGTGCTTCTTGAGTCAGCCATACATAGAATGCAAGGTTGTGTATAGATGCTATTTCAAGTGCAAGGAGTTCCTGAGCTATGAACAGATGCCGCAGATATGCCTTGCTGTAAAGCGTGTCAACAAAAGATGCTCCGTCTTCTTCAATAGGGGAGAAGTCGTATTTCCATTTCTCGTTTCGCATGTTCATAATGCCATGCTTGGTAAAGAGCATTGCATTACGTCCGTTACGTGTAGGCATTACGCAGTCGAACATATCCACACCACGTTCAATGGCTTCGAGGATGTTGGCAGGAGTACCTACTCCCATCAGGTATCGTGGCTTGTCGGTGGGCAGGATTTCGTTTACAATCTCAATCATTTCATACATCTTTTCTGCAGGCTCTCCTACGGCAAGACCGCCTATGGCATTACCTGCCGCATTCTTTGATGCCACGAATTCTGCCGATTGACGACGCAGATCGGGGTATACGCATCCTTGCACAATCGGGAAGAGTTGCTGCTCGTACCCATACGTAGGCTCTGTTTCCTGAAGGCGTGCAATGCAACGGTCGAGCCAACGGTGGGTCCTTTCCATTGATTTCCTTGCATATTGGAAATCGGCAGCTCCCGGAGTGCATTCGTCAAAGGCCATAATAATGTCTGCACCGATACTGCGTTCGATGTCCATTACATTCTCCGGGGAGAAAAAGTGTTTTGAACCGTCTATGTGCGAACGGAATTCAACCCCTTCTTCGCTTATTTTGCGTATGTCTTTCAACGAGAATACCTGAAATCCTCCGCTATCGGTGAGTATAGGCCGATCCCACATGTTGAACTTATGCAGTCCGCCGGCTTTTTCAAGGACTTCAAGTCCAGGGCGAAGATATAAATGGTATGTGTTTCCAAGTATTATCTGTGCCTTGATGTCTTCTTTGAGATGTGGAATCTGTACGCCTTTCACTGAACCTACGGTTCCGACAGGCATGAATATCGGTGTCATTATCTCTCCATGGTCTGTCGAGAGTATTCCTGCACGGGCTTTGCTTCCGTTGTCGGTATGTAATAAACTATATTTCACGTTATTCCATCAGATTAAGCGGTTCCTTAACTTTTTCTTTCAGAAGTGCAATCTCCAGTACCTCCTTTATGTCTCTTACATAATGGAAGGTTAGTCCGGCTATATAGATTTCCGGAATGGATTCTATGTTGCGTCTGTTTTCCTCGCAGATTATTATCTCTTTTATCCCGGCACGTTTTGCTGCAAGGATTTTCTCTTTAATACCTCCTACAGGAAGAACCTTTCCTCGCAATGTTATTTCTCCGGTCATTGCAATGTTGCTCTTGACCTTACGCTGTGTAAGTGCAGAAACGAGGGCTGTGGCCATGGTGATTCCTGCTGATGGGCCATCCTTCGGAATGGCACCTTCGGGTACGTGCAGATGTATGTTCCATTTCTCGAATACCTCATGAGGGATACCGATGGCTTTTGCATGTGATTTTATGTATTCAAGCGCCAGCATTGCCGATTCTTTCATAACGTCACCAAGATTTCCTGTAAGTGTCATCTTTTCGCCTTTTCCACGGCTCAGGCTTGTTTCGACAAAAAGAATCTCTCCACCGACGGCTGTCCAGGCAAGACCTGTGACAACACCTGCATATTCGTTTCCTTGATACTTGTCGCGTGAATACTCCTGCACGCCGAGCAGTTCCTTAAGGTCGGCAGGCTTGATGGTGGCTTTTCCAATCTCTTTACCTGATGCTTTCTGACAAGCCAGACGGCGGAATACCTTACCTATCTTCTTTTCGAGTGTCCTGACACCAGATTCCCTTGTATAGTCTTCGATTATACGCTCGATAGCAGGCTTTCCTATGGTTACTTTTTCATCAGCTATACCATTGGCTTCTTTTTCCTTTGGTATGAGGTGTCTTTTGGCTATCTCTATTTTTTCTTCTGTGAGATAGCCGCTTACCTCTATAAGCTCCATGCGGTCGAGGAGGGGAGAGGGTATATTTGCGAGATTGTTCGCCGTCGCAATGAAAAGTACTTTCGATAAGTCGTAGTCGATGTCGAGGAAATTGTCGTGGAATGTGCTGTTCTGTTCAGGGTCGAGAACCTCAAGCAAGGCTGACGACGGGTCGCCGTGCATTGATGCTTGTCCCACTTTGTCAATCTCGTCAAGAATGAATACCGGGTTGTCCGCACCGGCCTTTACAAGGTTCTTCAATATACGTCCCGGCATTGCACCGATATATGTCTTGCGGTGACCGCGTATTTCCGATTCGTCGTGTACTCCGCCGAGCGACATGCGTACATACTTGCGGTTGAGTGCTGCCGCGATGGATTTTCCAAGGGATGTCTTTCCCACTCCCGGAGGGCCGTAAAGGCAGATGATAGGTGACTTCAGGTCTCCGCGCATCTTTATTACGGCAAGATGTTCCAGGATTCTTTCTTTTACCTTGTCGAGGCCGTAGTGGTCGCAGTCGAGCACGTTGCGCGCATTGTTGATATCAAGATTGTCTTTTGTGCAGTTGCCCCATGGCAGGCTGACAAATAACTGCAGATAGTTCAATTGTACATGATAATCGGGTGATTGTGGATTAATCCTGTCAAGTTTGGACAGTTCTTTGCTGAAAATCTCTTCGACCTCTGCTGTCCACATCTTCTTGTCGGCTTTTTCCCTTAATTCCTTGATGTCCTGCTCCTGTACACTGCCGCCAAGCTCTTCCTGGATATTCTTCATCTGCTGTTGCAGATAGTATTCCCTCTGTTGCTGGTCGATGTCGTTCTGTGTCTTTCTGTGTATCTGTTCCTGAATGTCGGCCAGCTGTTTTTCGTGGTTTAGTATTGATAGAAGGTGGTATGCCCTTTCCTTCAGTGACCTCTCGCTCAGGAGCGATATCTTTTCGGGAAGAGGCATCTTCATGTTTGCACAGAGGAAATTGATGAGTGTCGCGTCGCTCTCAAGATTTTTTATCGCGAACGAAGCTTCGGGTTGTGCGCCGGTAGCCTTGAATATCTTTACAGCAGTAGCGCGACAACTCTTTATCAGCATTTTGTACTCTTCGTCTTTTATGTTGTCGTGGTCGGGTATTTCCTCGACAATACCTTTATGGAAAGGATAAATGCGTGTGATTTCTTTAAGTTCTATCTTCTGGAAACCTTGAAGTATCACCGTGGTGGATTTGTCGGGCATTTCGAATACCCTTACGATTCTTGCCACTGTACCGGTCTTGTAAAGGTCGCCGAAAGAGGGTGTCTCTGTTACAGGGTCTTTTTGACAAAATACAGCAATGTTGCCCTTTGACTTCTCAAGTTCCTTTACAAGTTTTAGCGATGATTCACGTCCTATTGATACCGGAAGTACTGTGGTCGGGAACAGGAGCATGTTGCGTAATGGCAATATGGGCAGTTCCTTTTCAAGGTCTGGAATATATGAACTGTGCTCGCTTCCTTCATGGAAGTCTGCAATTAGTGAAAATCCTTCTTCGTTGAAACTGCCATCGTCGATGATTGTTTCGATTTCTTTGTTTCTTCTTGTCATCTTGTTTTGTATATTGAAAGCAACGGGGTATATTCCGTTGCCTATACTTGTTTGTATGTTCTTTTGGTTACTGAAACGCGAAGATACTACATTTTGCCGATTTGTCGAAACAATTTTACTATTATTAATATAATATTATATATGAATCTGTATTATTGAATATTTACGTCATCATGAAAGTATATTTGGGAAAACCTTTTTCCAATATCTATTTTTTGTATTAAATTTGCAAAAATGTATTTGCGACCGAGCCAATGAGTAAAAAGAAAAAGATATTGTTCCTTATCAATCCGAAATCTGGCGTACAGAACAAGAAAAGGGTTCCGGAAATGATAGAGAAATATATTGACCGCAACAAGTATGATTTTACAATCAGAAAAACCGAGTATGCTGGACATGCCTGTGAATTGGGGGCTGAAGCCGTAAAAGAAGGGTATGATGTGGTCGTTGCTGTAGGAGGGGACGGAACAATAAATGAGATAGGTCGCTCGCTGGTGCACACAGATACTGCTCTTGCTGTCATTCCCTGCGGTTCGGGCAATGGTTTCGCACGTCATTTGGGAATACCTGTAAATGTAAGGAGTGCAATAGAGTTTATAAATAAAGCCGAACCGATGTCTATTGATTACGGCAAACTCAACGGACATGCTTTCTTCTGTGCCTGCGGTGTGGGATTTGATGCTTTGGTGAGTTATGATTTTGCCAAGGGAAGCCGTCGCGGCTTGTTCAGCTATGTGCAGAAGACTCTTACCGACTGGGTGACATATAAGTCTGAGGTTTATGAAGTTGAGGCAGATGAGTTCAAGAAGAGCTTTAAGGCTTTTGTTATTGCATGCGGCAATGCATCGCAATATGGCAACAATGCTTATATCACGCCCTCGGCATCGATGTGTGACGGAAAATTGAGCGTCTCTGTACTTGCTCCCTTTACAGCGATTGAGGTGCCGCTTATCGTAGCCCAGCTGTTCGGGAACATGCTCGACAGGAACAGCAAGATGACGACATTCGGTACAAAGGGTATAAAGATAAAGCGTAAGTTTCCCGGGCCCGTGCATTATGATGGAGAGCCATGTGAAATGGAAGCCGACCTTACGATTGAGGTGGTGGAGTCGGGCCTCAAGGTGCTTGCCCGTCCAGGATGGGACGGTAAATGTGCTCCGGTACCTATTTACAAACAGTTTTATGAGATTGTTGCCGGTTCTGTAAATTGATTCCGGCTTATTCTATTTTCAGATAAAAATCGCGTAAGAGAGTCTCTGCTTCTTTACTGTATTTTCCTGGTTCGGTTTCTAGTACAATGTCGTTTTCATCGATTGTGTGATTCTCGTTCTGCAGGAACTCAATCATCACTCTTTTGGGTGCTTTTCGTGGTGTTGTCTTGATGTGTGAAATGCGGTTTGGGAAAAAACCGTACTCTTTTGCCGATTCCTTCCACTCGCCTGAAATGTCGACGGGGATGATTATTGAGACCTTGCCCTGTGGAAGCAGTAGTTCCTTTATTTTTTTAAAGAACTTATTGCTTTGCATGCTGTCGCTGTGACGTGCGAGAGTCCGAGAGGAGTCGTCGCATTTCATGCTGTTTACAAAGTACGGCGGATTGCTTACCACCGAATCGAACTTCTCGTCGGTGTCGTATTTGAATATGTCTATGTTTTCAATGGCTATCCGTTCACTCCATGGTGAATCGGCTGCATTCTCAATGGCTTTTTGGGCGGCATCCTTGTCAATTTCAATGCCTGTTATGCGTGCGTTGCTGCGTTGTGCCGCCATTATTGATATGAGTCCGGTTCCACACCCGATGTCAAGAATCCTTTTACAGTGCTTGCAGTCGAACCAGCTTCCGAGCAGACAACCGTCCGTGCCGACTTTCATTGCACAACCTTCTTGCCTGATTGTAAATTTCTTGAATCTGAAAAAATTGTTTGACATCGTTTTTCTCTCTGGCTTGCCGGTAATAGATTGAGGCTGAGTCAAAATGGATATTTTGGCACAGCCTCGTCTGTTTCGCAACATATTGGTATCCTGTCGAGCCGAGTCGGGGACTCGAACCCCGGACCTACTCATTACGAATGAGTTGCTCTACCAACTGAGCTAATTCGGCAAGTTGCAATTTCTGCAAAACCCTTGCAAAGATAGTTATAAATTGAAACAGACAAAAGATATTTGGGAAAAACTCGCTGTTTTTTGATTAAACAGCTTCTTTGTTTGTCTTTCTCACTTCTGTGTCCGGAAGCAGTTGAAGTACAACTATAGATTGCTTGGCAGGCAGTGTGAATGTGTTTTTAAGCGGAAGGATACATGATAAATCTTTTTCACTATCTCCTGTGCCGAAATCAAAATTTTCCGGCGAGTGGAAAATGGTGCGGTAACATCCTTCAAATCCGAATTTCCTGTAGTATAGCCGCAGATTTTCATCTGCCGGAATGGTTGCCAAGGCATCAAAACCTTGCTCTCTGCACTCGTCTATAGCTTTTATTATGATTCTTGAAGCATGTCCGAGTCCACGCGATTCGGGAACGGTGGCCACTCCATATATGTATCCTACAAGAAAACCGTCCATTTCGAACCGTACGACATGAAGCATTGATACCAACACGTCATTTACTATAATTGTATAGCGGCTGTATCTTTTTTTCATGCCATCTATGAAACTGTCTATAAAAGCATCATTGTCATCAAAGGCTGTTTTCCAAAGACTTTTTATGGCAGCATCCATTGTCTCTTTTCTGTCTATTTTCTCCGGCATCGGCAACATTTTTTCAATTGTTTAAATAACGTCTTTTTTATCTGTTTTATTGTGTATTCTGCTGTATTCGATTTTTACAAATGTGTTATTGCAAAGGTGGCTTGCGTTTTAATTTCTTTTCTCATAGCTGTCATTAGTAAAATTTTCACTATATTCGCAGAATATTTCTAAATTAGGTGTAATATAAAATTATAGATATATATTTATGGCAACAGTAGACGACAAGAAAATCATCTTTTCGATGGTCGGGCTTAGCAAGACCATCAAGCAGACAAACAAGCAAGTGTTGAAGAATATCTACCTGTCTTTTTTCTATGGAGCAAAAATCGGTATCGTGGGTATGAACGGTGCCGGTAAGTCAACTCTTATGAAAATCATTGCAGGTCTTGACAATGATTATCAGGGCAATGTGGTGTGGTCGCCCGGATATTCTGTAGGTTATTTGCCACAGGACCCTCAGCTTCAGGACGGCAAAACCGTAATGGATTGTGTTAAAGAGGGTGTGCAGGCAACCGTGGATGCTCTTGCGGAGTATGAAGAAATCAATATGAAGTTCGGTCTCCCCGAATACTATGAGGACGAGGAGAAAATGAATCAGCTGTTCTCTCGTCAGGCGGAGCTTCAGGATATAATCGATGCCACCGATGCCTGGAATCTTGACAGCAAACTCGAGCGTGCAATGGCAGCTCTCCGTTGTCCTGCTCCCGATGAGTTGGTGGACCATTTGTCGGGTGGTGAACGCCGTCGTGTAGCTCTGTGCCGTCTTCTTCTCCAAAAGCCCGACGTACTTCTCCTCGATGAGCCTACCAACCACCTCGATGCAGAGAGTATTGACTGGCTCGAACAGCACCTTAACCAGTATGAGGGTACGGTGATAGCTGTTACCCATGACCGCTATTTCCTTGACGATGTTGCAGGTTGGATTCTTGAACTCGATCGTGGTGAGGGTATCCCTTGGCAAGGAAATTACTCTTCGTGGCTCGACCAGAAGACTAAGCGCATGGAGCAGGAAGAGAAGAGTGCAAGCAAACGACGCAAGACTCTCGAACGTGAGCTTGAGTGGGTGCGTATGTCGCCAAAGGCCCGTCAGGCAAAGGGTAAGGCGCGTCTTAACTCATATGAGCGTATGCTTAACGAGGATCAGAAGGAACGTGAAGAAAAGCTTGAAATTTTTATTCCGAATGGTCCGCGTCTTGGAAACAAGGTTATCAATGCAGAGAATATCGGAAAGTCTTTTGGCAGCAAACACCTCTTCAGTAACCTCAATTTTATGCTGCCGCCAAACGGCATTGTCGGTGTCATCGGTCCTAATGGTGCCGGTAAGACAACTCTTTTCCGTATGATTATGGGGCTTGAAACAGCCGATGAGGGTAAATTTGAAATCGGTGAGACCGTAAAGATTGCTTATGTTGACCAAAACCATAAAGATATAGTTGCCGACAAGACTGTATATGAAGTTATGAGCCAGGGTAATGAGTTGATGCGTCTCGGTGGCAAGGAAATCAATGTGCGTGCATACCTTTCACGTTTCAACTTTGCCGGTGCCGACCAGGAGAAGAAGTGTGGTGTCCTTTCCGGCGGAGAACGTAATCGTCTGCACCTCGCCATGGCGCTTAAAGAGGGGGGTAACGTGCTTCTCCTTGATGAGCCTACCAACGATATCGATGTGAATACATTACGTGCACTCGAGGAGGGTCTTGATAATTTTGCCGGTTGCGCAGTCGTAATCAGCCACGACCGTTGGTTCCTCGACCGTATATGTACACATATAATTGCATTCGAGGGTGACGGAAACGTGTTCAGTTTTGAGGGGTCATATTCCGACTATGAAGAGAATAAGATGCGTCGCCTTGGTATAGAAGAACCGAAGAAGGTGAGGTATCGTAAGTTAATGGAAGACTAAATTTGTCATCTAAAAGATTGTTGGCTGCGTTATGCTCATTGTGGCAATAGGTCATTTAGTATAAGCTGAACTCCACATTGCCACAATTTCGCAAGCCCGGCCATCATCCCTTTTTTGTAACAAATTGTTTGCGTGTGGCTGTTGTCGTACGTGTCATTTTGAGTGAGCGTATCGACGGGACGTGCCGTTGGGGCTTGTCCGAAAAAATCTCAAATAACGAGGAAAGGAGTGATACAAATGAGCATTATTGACCCTGAGATAATCGATTCGATTGTCAATGAACTTGAGATTGATGATATCCGCAATGCATCTATCCGTCAGATAGGTGCGGTGGTACGCACTGCAGAGGCGCGTACGGGAGTCGAATATATCCATTTTGAAATGGGTGTTCCCGGGCTGCCGCCATCCGATGTCGGTGTAAAGGCGGAATGTGAGGCTTTGCAGCGTGGGGTCGCGTCTGTATATCCCATTATCGATGGAATACCTGAGGTCAAAGAGCAGGCAGCGCGCTTCATAAAAGCATTTGTCAATACAGACATACTGCAGTCCGGATGTATTCCGACTGTTGGCTCGATGCAAGCATCGTTCGCATCATTGATGCTCGCTTCGCAACTCAATCCCCAAAGGGATACGGTGCTTTATATTGACCCCGGTTTCCCGGTGCAGAAGATGCAGGCACAGGTTATCGGCGTAAAGGCGGTCTCGTTTGACATTTCAGACTATCGCGGAGAATTGCTCGAAAAGAAACTTGAGAGTTATTTGGGACAGGACAATATCTGTGCCGTTATCTATTCGAGCCCGAATAACCCTACATGGATGTGTCTTAATGATGTCGAACTTGAAATCATAGGTCGTCTTGCAACCAAGCACGATATCGTTGTCATTGAGGATTTGGCATATATGACCATGGATTTCCGCAAGGATTTCGGTGTTCCTTTCGAACCGCCTTATCAGCCGAGTGTATCACATTATACTGATAACTATATTATCCTTATGAGTGCATCCAAGATTTTCAGTTATGCAGGTCAGCGTATTGCCATGGCATGCATCTCAGATGTCTTGTATGAGCGTCATTATGATAGTCTCAAACAGCGCTATGGTATTGCCCGTTTCGGTGCTGCTTTTGCATATATATTCCTGTATTCATTCTCTTCGGGCGTTTCTCATTCGGCACAGTGTGCCATGGCTGCAATGATGAAGGCTGCATGTGACGGTGAGTACCGCTTTACAGAGGACATAAAGGAGTATGCCTTGCGTACAGCACGCATCAAAGAGATTCTTTTACGTAACGGTTTCCACATTGTATATGACAAGGATGATACAGAACCGGTAAGCGACGGTTTCTTCTTTACCATAGGGTACAAGGATATGGAGGGTCGGGAACTGCTCAAGGAACTGCTTTACTATGGTGTCAGCGGCATTGACATAGCCACAACCGGCGGAACGAGAAAAGGCATAAGGGCATGCTCTTCGAATATAAAGCCACACCATTATGCAATATTGGAAGATAGACTACGTGAATTCAATGAGAACCATTAACTTATAAATATGAAATAAATATGAAAAGAGTGCTGTTTGCATTGCTTTGCCTGTTTGCAATCTCAGGCACTGCACAGGAGATTTCACTGATTCCCCGGCCTGCCGAAATGAGGGAAAACAAAGGGGAATTCATTTTTAATGGGAAGATTGTCCTTTGTTATCCTAAAATCAAGAACAGTGGCATTGATGCCGTTGTAGATAATTTTGTTGAAGAAATGAAGGATGCTACAGGTATCAGAATTGTCAAGGATAGACTGAAGAATGGTTGTTTTCCCGTTTCCGGTGTACTAAAGAGCAGCAAGAAGGGTGATGCGCATATTGTACTCAACGTTGACGAACATATGGGTGACGAAGCATACAAACTGTCTGTTACGCCAAAGAAAATCGAAATTTCAGCAGCAAAACCGGCAGGTCTCTTCTATGCATTCCAGACATTGAAACAGCTTATGCCTCGCAACGTAATGGCCGGAGTACCCAATGTAAGCGTAACGGAGTGGAGTGTGCCTGCTGTTTATATTGAGGATGAACCACGTTTCGGTTGGCGTGGCTTCATGCTCGACGAGGGTCGTCACTTCTACGGAAAGGAGGAAATCAAGAAGATACTTGACGTGATGGCTGCATATAAGATGAACCGTTTCCATTGGCACTTGACTGAGGACCAGGGATGGCGCATTGAGATAAAGAAATATCCAAAACTCACCGAGGTTGGCGCTTGGCGCGACAGCAAGGTACTTGGGTGGGGCGAAGTGAAACCTGACGGACAGCGTTACGGCGGTTATTATACAAGAAAAGATATAAAGGAAATCGTTGAATATGCAAAGGAACGCTTTATTGAGATAGTACCCGAGGTTGATATCCCCGGACACTCTCAGGCTGCAGTAGCTTCATACCCGGAGTTCCTTTCTTGCGACCCCGAGAACAAGCACGAGGTGTGGCTGTGGCAAGGCGTGTCGGGTGATGTTATAAATGTTGCCAATCCACTGGCTGTACAGTTTGCGAAGGATGTAATCGATGAACTTACCGAAATGTTCCCCTTTGGTTATATACATCTTGGCGGTGACGAGTGTCCTACTGGCAAATGGGAACGCAATGCAGAGTGCCAGGCTTTGTTAAAGGAGATAGGCTCGACCAATTACCGCGACCTGCAGATACACTTCTATGAGCAGTTGAAAGAGCATATTGCCCAGAAACCGGCCGAAGAGCAACGTAAGCTCATCTTCTGGAACGAGGTGCTGCACGGCAATACCGAGCCTCTCGGTGATGATATTACAATAATGGCATGGATTGGAGCTGACAAGGCTGCTGTTGATGCTGCAAAACGCGGAATGAATACAATACTTTCTCCGCAGATCCCATATTATATCAACCGCCGTCAGTCCAAACTATCTACAGAACCACGCTCACAAGGGCATGGTGATGAGACTGTAGAACGGGTGTACAGCTATAAGCCAATGAACAATGTTGATGCGTCATTGCAAGCTAAATATATGGGAGTACAGGCTAATTTCTGGACCGAATGGGTTGAGGAACCGCAAGTTGTCCAGTATCTTATGCTGCCGCGTTTGGCTGCTGTGGCTGAGGCGGGGTGGACTCCTGCCGAAAAACGCGACTACAATGATTTCTTGAAGCGTATGCAAGGCGAAGCAAAGTATTATCGTCTTAAAGGAGTCGATTATGGCAAGCATATTTTTGAATAATTAATAACAAAACAATATACAATGAAAAAAGTATTTAAGATTGCGGCTGCGGTTTTTGCAGTTCTGTTGCTATTGTTGGTGTCGCTTCCCTATCTCTTTAAAGACGAGATAGAGGCGCTTGTCAAGAAAGAAGGGAACAATATGCTGAATGCAGAATTTGACTTCGGCAATCTTGACATAAGCCTTATAAGTAATTTCCCTTTGGCATCCATTACCATTGAAGATTTCTATCTGAAGGGTGTAGGACAGTTTGAAAAAGATACTTTGTTGTCGGCAGGGGAGATTACGGCTGCTGTGAATCTGATGTCCCTTTTCGGCGATGAAGGATACGATGTAAAAAAGATACTTCTTGACAATGTTTCTGTATCGGCAGTTGTCTTGCCCGACAGCACTGTAAATTGGGATGTGCTTAAAGAGAGCGATGAGACAAAGGAGGAAAATGCTGACGAAAGTAACAGTTCCCCGTTCCGTATAAAACTTGAGGAACTAAGATTGAATGAGTTCAATCTTGTCTATGACGACCGTTTAGGCAATATGTATGCCCAGGTCTCAAATATGGATGCCGAATGTTCGGGTGATTTCGGCAGTTCGCGTACCATTCTTGAGCTTGTTTCCGAGATAGATGCGCTTACATTCAGCATGAACGGTGTTCCCTATTTGAACAAGGCCCGTATTGCTGCTGACATGAATATAGATGCCGACCTTGAGAACAGCAAGTTTACAATGAAAGAGAATACTCTGCAATTGAATGCAATAAAGGCAGCACTCGACGGCTGGGTTGCACTTGCTGAGAACAGCATTGATATGGAACTCAAACTCAACAGCAATGAGATTGGTTTCAAGGAGATTCTGTCACTTGTTCCGGCTATGTATACAGATGATTTTGATGGCCTGAAGACTGATGGCCTGGCAACTCTGGATGCATATGCAAAGGGCAGTCTTGTAGGTGACAGTATCGTTCCTGAATTCAGTATCGACCTCAATGTGAAAAATGCGATGTTCCAATATCCATCTTTGCCGGCCGGTGTAAGCAAAATCAATGTCGCAGCCAATGTGTCGAATCCCGGAGGTGATATTGACCGTACTGTGGTTAAAATCGCTCCACTGAGTTTTGTTATGGCAAACAATCCTTTCAGCGTGTCGGCGACACTTGCAACACCTATGAGTGATATGCAGTTCGATGTTACAGCCAAGGGCATACTCGACTTGGGCAAGATAAAGGATATTTATCCTCTTGAAGATATGGCTCTGAATGGAGTTGTGAATACCGATATGGCAGTTAAGGGTAAAATGTCAAACATCGAGAAGGAACAGTATGACAAGATAAATGCTTCGGGTAACGTAAGGCTCAAAGGAATGACTCTCAAAGTCAACGATATGCCCGATATAGACATCAAGAACTCTTTGCTTACGTTCACACCACGTTATCTTCAGCTCAATGAAACAACAGTGAAAATCGGTAGCAATGATGTCACTCTCGACAGCAGGTTCGAGAACTATATGGGGTATGCCCTTAGGGGAAGTACACTGAAAGGAAATCTTAATGTAAAGAGCAATAGATTCAATCTCAATGATTTCATGGCGAATGACGACGTTTCTGTGGCAGACAATAATAGTGAAGTTGTTGCCGACACAACAGCTATGACTGTCATAAGGGTACCTGAGAATATCGACTTTGCCATGAATGCCGATTTCAATGAGTTGCTTTTTGAAAAAATGGCATTCCGGAATGTTAATGGCAAGCTTGTCATTAAGAATGGAAAAGTGGATATGAAAAACCTCTCTTTGGAAACAATGGGCGGAAGAATTGTGGTAAATGGTTTTTACAATGCTCCGGTAAATGTCAAGCCGGAATTCAACGCTTCGCTCAATCTCTCCGACATAGTCTTTGCACAGGCATATAAGGAACTTGATGTCGTGCAGAAACTTGCTCCGATATTCAGTGGACTTACCGGTACTTTCTCCGGTAACATGAATATAAACACAAAACTTGATGAGACGATGAGTCCCGAGGTGCAGTCACTGCAGGGTAGCGGTATGCTTGTGACTAAAGACATCAGTCTCGACGGGGTAAAGGTGATTCAGGATGTAGCCGATATACTCCAGAAACCGTCTCTCAAGAATACTCGCGTGAAGGACCTTAAACTTGAATTTACGATTAAAGACGGTAGAGTACATACCAAACCGTTTGATATCAAACTCGATGACTACAAGATGACACTCTCGGGTTCCACAGGTCTTGACCAGACAGTTGATTACCGTGGTACGATAACAATACCGGAATCATTGGGTAAAGTCTCCAAAGTCGGAACGGTTGATATGACAATAGGCGGAACTTTCAAGTCTCTTAAGGTAAAGATTGACCTTGAGTCACTTGCCAAGAATGCTGCCAAGACTGCAGCAAAGGAGGCTGTAAAAGGTACGGTCGAGAAGTTCCTTGGAATAGATGTCGACGATAGCGGAAATGATGCTTCGGACAAATCGAAAGAGGAAAAGAACAAAGAGGCTGTAAAGAACCTTTTTAACAAAGCAAAAGGTTTGTTCAAATAATTATTTATTTTGAAAATGTTTTACAAGCGAGACTGGATTCGGTCTCGCTTTTTCTCGTTTTCGTAATTTGTGCCTCGGCTGCACTTGAACTGTTTTGCGCTTTTTTACAGCGCTTTATATAATAATTATAATTATAATTAGATTTTTATTCGTAACTTCGCGGCTGAAAACCGGCATCCTGTGCTTGTCGGTATTTGAAGCGTAAAAAAGAATTATAACATATGAAAAAAATCAGGAACTTTTGCATTATTGCCCACATCGACCATGGCAAGTCTACACTTGCCGACCGTCTTTTGGAGACAACGCAGACTATCAATATCACAGAAGGGCAGATGCTCGACAATATGGATCTCGAGAAGGAGCGTGGAATTACCATAAAGAGTCACGCAATCCAGATGGAGTACATGTACAAGGGAGAGAAATATATCCTCAATCTTATTGACACTCCGGGGCATGTCGACTTTTCGTATGAGGTGTCGCGTTCCATTGCAGCCTGTGAAGGTGCCTTGCTTGTTGTCGATGCGACACAGGGAGTTCAGGCACAGACTATATCAAACCTCTACATGGCTGTCGATCAAGGGCTGGAGATTATACCCGTCATAAACAAGTGTGATATGATAAATGCAATGCCCGAAGAGGTCAAGGACGAAATCGTTGACCTTTTGGGATGCGACCGCGACGAGATAATCGAGGCTTCGGGAAAAACCGGCATGGGAGTCGAGGAAATCCTGCAGGCTGTCGTTGAAAGAGTTCCGGCTCCGAAAGGAGATGAGAATGCACCTTTGCAGGCACTTATCTTTGACTCTGTGTTCAATTCATTCCGCGGTATCATAGCATATTTCAAAATAACCAATGGAGTTATCCGTAAAGGAGATAAAGTGAAATTCTTCAATACCGGAAAGGAGTATGATGCGGATGAAATCGGTGTGTTGAAAATGGAGCTTTCGCCACGTCAGGAACTGCGTACGGGCGATGTCGGTTATATAATTTCAGGAATCAAGACTTCGCGTGAGGTAAAGGTCGGTGATACCATTACACATATTTCACGTCCGTGCGATGCTGCTATTTCGGGCTTCGAGGAGGTCAAGCCGATGGTATTTGCCGGTGTGTATCCTATCGAGGCCGAGGATTATGAAGACTTGCGTGCTTCGCTTGAGAAACTGCAGTTGAACGATGCTTCACTCACATTCACACCGGAGTCATCAGCAGCCCTTGGTTTTGGTTTCCGTTGCGGATTCCTGGGATTGCTCCACATGGAGATTGTTCAGGAGCGTCTCGACCGTGAATTCGATATGAGTGTCATTACAACAGTTCCGAATGTCTCGTATATGGTGTACGACAAACAGGGTGAGGCCAAGGAGGTGCATAACCCCGGTGGCATGCCTGACCCGACACTTATCGACCACATAGAAGAACCGTACATAAACGCCAGCATCATTACCCGTGCAGAGTATATTGGGCCTATAATGACTCTCTGTCTTTCAAAGCGTGGTGAGTTGCAGAAGCAGGAGTTCATCACCGGTAACCGCGTGGATATCCGTTTCCTGTTGCCGCTTGGTGAGATTGTGATAGATTTCTATGACAAACTGAAAAGTATATCCAAAGGATATGCTTCGTTCGACTATCATCCTGCGGGATTCAGGACTTCGAAACTCATCAAACTTGATATCCTGCTCAATGGTGAACCGGTCGACGCTCTGTCTACATTAACTCATGTGGACAATGCATATGGTCTTGGTCGTCAGATGTGCGAGAAATTGCGCGATCTTATACCGAGACAACAGTTCGATATTGCACTGCAGGCTGCTATCGGAACTAAGATTATTGCACGTGAAACAATCAAGCAGGTGCGTAAGGATGTCACTGCAAAATGTTACGGAGGTGACGTGTCACGTAAACGCAAACTGCTTGAGAAACAAAAGAAGGGCAAGAAACGTATGAAGCAGATTGGTAACGTCGAGGTGCCCCAGAAGGCATTCCTTGCTGTGCTGAAACTCGATTGATGCCGTAATTGATTTGTAAATAGAAAATCCAGATAAAGAATATGGGAATATTCAGCTTTTTCAGTAGAGAAAAGAAAGAGGTTCTTGACAAAGGACTTTCAAAGACAAAAGAGAGTGTATTCGGTAAAATTGCACGTGCGATTGCCGGAAAGAGCGAAATAGACGATGAGGTGCTTGATAATCTCGAAGAGGTGCTTGTCACATCTGATGTGGGTGTCGAAACAACATTGAAGATTATCGATCGTGTGCAGAAACGTGCGGCTCGTGACAAGTTCATGAACACCAATGAACTCAACTGCCTTCTAAAGGATGAGATTGCGCAGTTGCTTATGGAGAACAACACCGGTGACAGCACTACTTTTGATACTCCTTCACAGCCCGGAGAACCATACGTTATAATGGTTGTCGGTGTAAATGGTGTTGGAAAGACAACGACAATAGGAAAACTTGCTTACCAGTTCAAGAAGGCCGGCAAGAAGGTCTATCTCGGTGCTGCCGATACCTTCCGTGCTGCTGCTGTAGAGCAATTGGTTGAGTGGGGACATCGTGCCGATGTTCCGGTAATCAAGCAAGGCATGGGCTCAGACCCGGCATCTGTCGCATACGACACGCTTGCTTCGGCTGTTGCCAACAATGCCGATGTGGTAATCATTGATACAGCCGGAAGACTGCACAACAAGGTGGGCTTGATGAATGAGCTGACAAAGATAAAGAATGTCATGAAGAAAGTTGTTCCTAATGCACCCAACGAGGTGCTGCTGGTTCTCGACGGTTCTACAGGACAGAATGCGTTTGAGCAGGCAAAGCAGTTTACAAAAGCAACAGAGGTTACTTCGCTTGCCGTTACAAAGCTTGACGGAACGGCAAAGGGTGGTGTAGTCATTGGTATAAGCGACCAGTTCAAGATACCCGTCAAATATATCGGGCTTGGCGAAGGCATAGACCACCTTCAGATATTCAACCGCGAAGAATTTGTTGATTCACTCTTTGGATAGGAAATGAAGAAGAACCGTATTGACATAATCACAATGGGATGTTCCAAGAATCTTGTCGATTCCGAACATCTTATGCGTCAACTCGATGAATGCGGATACGAAGTCACACACGATGACGAAGAACCATGTGGTGAGATTGCTGTGATAAATACATGTGGCTTCATCGGTGATGCAAAGCAGGAATCAATAAACATGATTCTTGAGTTCTGCAGAAGAAAAGAGGAGGGTGACCTCAACAAGCTCTATATAATGGGGTGTCTCTCTGAACGCTATCTCGATGAACTGCGGACAGAAATCTCGCAAGTTGACAAATTCTATGGGAAATTCAACTGGACTGGATTGCTCGATGAACTCCGTCAGCAGTATCGCGAAGATATTTCGCAGGAGAGAGTTCTTACAACCCCCGGACACTATGCTTATGTGAAGATTTCCGAGGGATGCAACCGTCATTGCGCCTATTGTGCAATACCGATAATAACCGGACCGCACAAATCGCGTCCTATCGAGGAGATTCTCGATGAGGTGCGATATCTTGTATCCAAAGGGGTAAAGGAGTTCCAGATAATAGCTCAGGAACTCACTTATTACGGAGTCGACATCTACAAGAAACAGAGCATTGCAGAACTTGTAGAGAGAATCTCGGATATAGAGGGTGTTGAGTGGATAAGGCTGCATTATGCCTATCCTTCCAACTTCCCTTACGACCTTCTGCGTGTAATGCGTGAAAGAAAGAATGTGTGCAAATATCTTGATATAGCATTGCAGCATGTCAGCACCAAGGTGCTTAAGAAGATGCTGCGCCATGTTACAAAAGAGGATACATATGCTCTTGTAGAGAGAATGCGAAAAGAGGTTCCCGGAATATCTCTCCGTACCACAATGATGGTGGGTTTCCCGGGAGAGACCGACAAGGAATTCGAGGAACTCATTGAGTTTGTCAAATGGGCAAAGTTTGACCGTCTCGGTGCATTCGCATACTGCGAGGAAGACGGTACATATGCTGCAGAGAACTACAAGGACAAGATTTCCGGAAAAAAGAAACAGGAACGTCTCGACCGTCTTATGGAAGTGCAGCAACGCATATCGTCAAGGCTGAACGATGCGAAGGTAGGCAATGTGTACAGAACGGTCATTGACAGGATTGAAGGAGAGTATTATGTTGGCAGAACAGAATACGACTCTCCCGATGTTGACATGGAGGTTCTTATAGAAAAGAGTGGCTCGGAACTTGAAATAGGAAATTTTTACAATGTACGTATTGATGATGCCACAGAATTTGACCTGATGGGTCATGTTGAAGAGTGATGTTATTGAAGTAAATTTACAAATAGATGAACAATAAGGAATTTATCAGCAAACTGGCAAAGAGGTGCGGCGTTTCACCTACTGAGACATCGGCTAACGTCGAGAAGCTTGTATCTGTTGTCACCAGGCTCCTGAAGGAGAATGGTCAGCTGAATATTTCGGGATTCGGTGTGCTTGAGACAAAGATGAGGAAAGAGAGATTGTCGGTCAATCCAAAAACAGGACAGCGTTTCCTTATACCGCCGAAAATTGTACCGGCTTTCAGACCAAGCAATAAACTGAAAGATAAATTCAAATGATATAGTTGAGGAGAGTTATGGAAAACAAATTGAATCATTCCGACTTGAGTGCATTGTTTGCCAAAGATACAAACATCTCCTTGGCAAAGGCCGAATTGTTTACAAAGGCTATGTTCGACCTTATAATCGAGGGCCTCGAACAGGACGGTATTGTGAAGATTAATGGCCTTGGTACATTCAAAATAGCTGATGTCGCAAGCCGCAGCAGTGTAAATGTAAATACAGGCGAGAAATTTGAGATAAAAGGACATCGGAAACTCGTATTTATTCCGGCAGACACATTGAAGGATGATGTAAACCAACCTTTTTCAATGTTTGAACCCGTTGAGGTAGATGAATCTTATAGTGAAGATGAATCGGAGGAATGCGGTACAGTGCTTTCCGATTCTGAGCTGGAGAGAGAGGCAGCAAGAACCGCTGCAATGGAAATCGAAGAGGAGATTCCCGTCGAGAGTGATGTGCATGCACCGGTTCGTGCCGAGAATGAGAATATAGAAGAGGAGATGCCTGTTATAGATGAGGTAACAGCAAACCCGTCAATGGGAACAGTCAATAAAAATGTATCTGCTGACTGTAATTCCCAAGATGATTCTTATCTGGCAGATGAGGATACTTACGAATATCAGGAGGAAGATATCGAAGAGGTTGTTGAAGAGGAGAATATTGTAGAAGAGACATTGTCGACAATTCCGGAAAATGGTTCCGATGAGAAAACAAGACCGGTTGCTTCTGTAGAGACCTTGGAAGATGACGTTGCATGTATTGATGGGCATGCTGTACAGGAGTCCCCGTCGACAGGAAATGTTACATTAGAGAATCATATCAAGGAAAATATAGCCGCTGCATCTTCACCTGTGAAGAAGGGTGTCTCACGTCGGGGTGTTTTTGTGTTCTTCCTGATTTCAGTTCTTGTTTTGATTATAGGCGGTTACTGCTTGTGGAACAGTGATTCGTGTATTCAGGAGCCGGTGATGAGTAATGTAGCGGAAAAGGATACAAAGACTAAGATTGTTGTTGCAGTTGAAGAACCTGCTTCTGTTGCCGATAACAATCCCATTGTGGCAGAGCCTGTAAAAGAGGAACCATACCGTTTCATTGCAACAGAGAAGTTCTTGTCATTGGATATAGCAAAGGTATCGGTTGCCGACACGGTTTTATATCGTGCAACAGGTGAACTTGCAAGACACAAGGTGCAGTCGGGCGACCGTCTTACAAAGATTTCTCTTGAGTATTACGGCGACAAGAGGCTTTGGCCATATATCGTCAGCTACAATAGGCTTGATGACCCGAATGGTATCGCTGAAGGTATGGAATTATCAATTCCAATGCTTCGCCCTGTTGAATGACAGTACAGAGTTAAAGTATTTTAAATAAAACATTGCTTAAACCTCTTTTTGGAATATTAACACACAAACCTTTTCAAAAGGAGTATTTTTGTGCGGAAATTAATTTAAACGTTACACAATACAGTTATGGGTGCTACAATAGACATTCGTGAATTGAATGAGATGATTGAGAGGCAGAGTGGCTTCGTTACAAATCTGCAGGCAGGAATGGACCAGGTTATAGTTGGCCAGAAACATTTGGTTGAATCGTTGCTGATAGGTCTGCTTGCCGACGGACACATTCTGCTTGAAGGACTTCCCGGTTTGGCTAAAACTTTGGCAATAAAGACTTTGTCGGAACTTATAGATGCCGATTTCAGCAGAATACAGTTTACTCCCGACCTTTTGCCGGCCGATGTGATAGGAACTATGGTATATAGTCAGAAGAGCGAGGAGTTCAAGGTGAAACGTGGTCCGGTATTTGCCAATTTTGTGCTCGCCGATGAGATTAATCGTGCGCCGGCCAAGGTGCAGAGCGCACTTCTCGAAGCAATGCAGGAGCGTCAGGTGACAATAGGTAAGGAGACTTTCAGAATGCCTCAGCCGTTCTTGGTCCTTGCTACACAGAACCCTATTGAGCAGGAGGGTACATACCCTTTGCCCGAGGCACAGGTGGACCGCTTTATGCTCAAGGTCATCATAGGATATCCCGAACTGCAGGAAGAGAAGAGAATCATCCGTCAGAATATAACCGGAGAGAGAATTGAGGTAAAGCCCATTCTCAAGCCCGAGGAGATAATTGAGGCAAGAAAGGTAGTGCGTCAGGTGTATATTGACGAGAAGATAGAGCAGTATATTGCCGACATTGTATTTGCGACACGTTTCCCCGACAAATATGGAATGAAAGAGCTCAAGGAGATGATCTCTTTTGGCGGTTCTCCGCGTGCTTCTATAAATCTGGCACTTGCTGCCCGTGCTTATGCTTTTATAAAACGTAGAGGTTATGTCGTTCCCGAGGATGTTCGTGCTGTTGCACACGATGTGCTTCGTCACCGCATCGGTCTCAGCTATGAAGCCGAGGCAAGCAACATGACAGCCGACGAGATTGTAAGTCAGATACTGAACAGGGTAGAGGTTCCTTAATATTTATATATGGAGACAACGGAGCTCATTAAAAAAGTTCGCAAGATTGAGATAAAGACCCGTGGGCTTTCTCACAATATCTTTGCGGGACAGTACCATTCGGCCTTCAAAGGTCGTGGCATGTCGTTCAGTGAAGTGCGTGAATACCAGTATGGCGATGATGTCCGCGATATTGATTGGAACGTTACGGCACGTTTCAACAAACCATTCGTAAAGGTCTTTGAGGAGGAGCGCGAATTGACGGTGTTGCTTATTGTTGACCTGTCCGGCAGTCTCGATTTCGGTACAGTCACGCAGACAAAACGTGATATGGTTACAGAGATTGCTGCAACCTTGGCTTTTGCTGCAATTCAGAATAATGACAAGATTGGAGTAATATTCTTTACCGACAAGGTTGAGAAATTCATCCCTCCCCAGAAGGGTAAGAAACATATATTGTATATAATAAGGGAATTGCTGAATTTCGAGCCGTCAAGCAGAAGAACAGATATCAAGATTCCGCTCGAGTTTCTCACCAACGCAATAAAAAAACGTTGCACAGCTTTTCTGCTGAGCGATTTTGTCGACAGTGGAGACTACATGAACGCCATGACGATTGCCAACCGCAAGCACGACCTTGTTGCCATACAGGTATATGACAGAAGACTTGCTTCATTGCCCGGAATTGGTCTTGTAAAGATGTACGATGCTGAAACCGGCGAGGAGATTTATGTAGATACATCATCATCAAAGGTGCAGCAGGCTCAACGTGAATGGTGGAATGCGCAATGCAGTAAACTGGAAACCTCATTGAACAAGAGTCGGGTTGATTCTGTATCAATAAGTACCGACCAGGATTATGTTAAGGCTTTGCTTAATCTGTTTGCCAAGCGGAACTGATGTTGGAGCCATATTTAATGTACAAAAATGAAAGCAAGAACTGTATATACCTTTTTCTTTCTCTTTGTTCTGTCTCTTATGACGGTAGAGGCACAGAATGTTGTGTTCAATGCCGAAATAGATACATTCCGAATTTTTATAGGTGAGCAGACAAAGATAAAGCTTGAGCTGAGTGTCGATGCCGGCATCAAGGTAGATATGCCGCAACCAGGCAAGGAACTGATGAAAGGAATTGAGGTACTCGACAGTAGAAACACTGTATCAAGCCTGAACGATGGAAAACGTGAACTCTACATCAATGAGTATACCATTACATCGTTCGACAGTACACTGTACTCGATACCGCCTTTTGAGGCTGTTGTCAATGATAGCATATTCAAATCGAATCCGCTTGCGCTTGCTGTCTATTCCGTACCTATAGATACTGCAAATCTGCAGAATATCTTTGGTCCGAAGGAGATATGGGATGAGCCACTTACATGGGAAGAGTATCGCGATGCTGTGTATCTCGGTATCATCCTTGCAATACTTTCAGCAGTGTTTGTGTGGGTTGTAGTCAGGTTTGTCAAGAACAAGCCTATAATACGCATTGTCAAGATAAAGCCCAAACTGCCTTCGCATGTCACTGCATTGAACAGAATCAATGAGATAAAGGGCGACAATTCATGGCGACTTGAGAACAATATAAAGGATTACTACACCCGTCTTACTGATGTTCTGAGGGAATATATGAACGACAGGTACGGATTCAATGCAACCGAGATGACAACATCGGAGATTATCGGCAATCTTACTGAATTGAAGGATAAGGAGAGCCTGAAGGAGTTGAAGGAGATTCTCGAAGTTGCCGACCTTGTAAAGTTTGCAAAACTTCATCCTTCAATGAATGAGAACGACCGTAACATGATAAATGCCATTGATTTTGTCAACGGGACGAAGAACCTTGAGGAAGAGAAGGTTGTGCAGCCTACAGAGAAACGGATTGTCAACAAACGTTCTGTTTTTGAAAAGCGTGTTCTCATTGTGTCAATAGCTGCAATAGCAGTGCTTCTTCTCTGTATTGTAACACTCTTTACAATAGATTTGTATAATATGTTCAGCTAAAAGTAATAGAATATGTTTTTTGTAAATATATCATATCTGCTACTCTTCATACCGCTGATAGCATATGTCGTGTGGTTTGTTTTGCGAGGCAAAGGTATCGAACCGGCCATGAAGGTCTCTACAGTATCTCCTTTCGGCAATAAGATAAAGAGCTTTAGGAACCGTCTGGTACATGCACCGTTTGTTCTCAGAGTGATAACGCTCTCAATGGTGATAATAGTATTGGCACGTCCGCAATCGTCAGACAATTGGGAAGAGAGTGATGTTGAGGGCATTGATATCATGCTCGCAACAGATGTCTCTACAAGTATGTTGGCAATGGACCTCAAACCCAACCGCATTGAGGCTGCAAAGGAGGTCGCTGCAAATTTTATAAACAGTCGCAGGAATGACAATATAGGCCTTACGATATTTGCCGGAGAGAGTTTTACACAATGCCCGTTGACAATAGACCATGCAGCATTGCTCAATATGCTCAATTCGGTAAAGTGCGATATAGCCCTTCATGGTGTCATTGAAGACGGAACGGCAATCGGAATGGGTATTGCCAATGGAGTGTCGAGGCTTAAGGAGAGCAAGGCAAAATCAAAGGTAATCATTCTGTTGACCGACGGTTCCAATAACAGTGGAGAGATTTCTCCTCAGGCAGCTGCAGAAATCGCAAAGGAATTCGGTATCAGGATATACACAATCGGTGTGGGAACAAACAGCGAGACAGCACCGTTCCCCTACGGCGGTGAGGTGATAAATGTGCCGGTAGAGATAGATGAAACGACATTGAGAAACATTGCCGAGACTACCAACGGAAAATATTACCGTGCAACTACAAAAGAGAGCTTGAACGAGATATACAGCGAGATTGACAAACTGGAACGTACAAAGCTTCATGCAAGGCAGTTCAGTGCCTATCACGAAGAGTACGCTATCTTTGCCTTCATTGCGCTTTGTTCTCTGGTTCTGGAGATTTTGCTCCGCAATACTATATTGAGAAAGATTCCATAAATTGTTGTCGACATGAGATTTGCAAATCCTGAATATTTATATCTTTTAATATTGCTTCCGTTGGTTTTGCTGTTGTTCATATACTCGAACCACCGTAGAAGAAAGAATATTGAGAGTTATGGCGACCCGGAACTGTTGAAGGCATTGATTCCGGCTGCAGCATCGTTGCGCAACAGAGTGACATTCTGGCTTACATTCGTTGCTGTTGCCCTACTGGTTGTAATTATTGCACGTCCGCAGTTCGGTTCAAAGAAAGAGACAGTAACCACACGCGGAGTAGAAGTTGTTGTTGCACTCGACATTTCAAATTCGATGCTTGCCGACGACATTGCACCCAATCGTCTCGAAAAGGCAAAAAGGCTTATAATGCGCATCATGAACGAGAACCGTGGTAACAAGGTCGCATTGATTGTCTTTGCAGGTGATGCTTTTGTGCAGTTGCCGATAACGGACGATTTTATTTCGGCCAAACTGTTTCTCGAAAGCATAACTCCCTCTCTGATAGAGCGTCAGGGTACCGATATCGGTGCGGCGATAGACCTTGCAGCAAAGAGTTTCACTCCCAACGACAAGGTGGGCAAGGCAATTATCGTCATAACAGATGGCGAGAACCATGAGGGCGGTGCCGAAGAGGCTGCGAAACGTGTTGCCGAGAAGGGTATGAATGTCTTTGTGCTCGGTGTCGGAACAGAGAAAGGCGGACGAATACCTGCAAACGGCAAGAACGACTATCTGCGCGACAGTGACGGATACGTTGTCGTATCGAAACTCAATGAGGAGATGGCACGTAGCATTGCCGAGGCCGGAAAAGGAGTCTATGTTACAGTCGACAACAGCAATAATGCACAGACTGTCATAGAAAATGAACTCGACAAACTGAACAAGGATGAACAGAAAACCGAAATATTTACAAAATACAAAGAACAGTTCATTGCTGTAGCCATACTCCTGCTTATAGTCCTTGTAATAGATACGGTAATCAGTATTATACTCGATTCGCTATCACGCAAGGGAAGGAATAGAGACATATAAAAATTTCGGACAATGATAAAGTTAAAAAACAGATACATATATATAGTATTGCTTTCAATGCTTGCTTTGGTGTTGCTCCATTCAGCCTATGCCCTTATTGTGGATGGCTCACCTACATTGAAAAGCTTGAGGGAGCATGTAAAGAGTGCCAATGTATTCCACAAGGACAGTCTGTATGACAAGGCGATAGAACCATACCGCCGTGCAATCGACATGAACCCCGAAAGTCCGCTTGCCAACTATAACAGTGCAACGAATCTTATTCTCAAGAACCACAAGGATCTCAAAGACGAAATTGCAGAACCCGAAGTTGTAACGGATGTCTTCAGCAGGGCCTTAACGCAATTAGGAATTGCTGCTGCCTATGAAACAGTCAATGACAAGGTTGCGCAGATATGTCATAATAGGGCACTCGTGTATCATTATATTGATACGTTGGAGGCGGCAGCCGAGAGTTATAAGGAGTCTTTGAGAAAGAATCCCAATGATGACGAAACACGATACAATCTTGCAGTGGTTCTTTATCAGTTGAAGAACAAGCAGAATCAGGAACAGCAGGAGCAGCAGAATCAGGAGCAGCAACAACAGCAGAACCAGGAGCAGCAACAACAGCAGAACCGGGAGCAGCAGCAACAGCAGAGCCAGGAACAGCAACAGCAGGAAAACCAGGCTCAGCAACAGCAAAGTGAGGAAGAACTCTCGAAAGAGAATGCAGAAAGGTTGCTCGACGCAGTCATGCAGGACGAAAAGGGTGTTCTCGAAAAGGTGAAGAGAGAGAGGAACAGAACCCAAAAACAGAAACTGCAAAAGAACTGGTAAAGACAATTTATGGTACAAACATATTAATAAAGGTTAGGATAATACTTTAATGAAAAGGTTTCTATTAACATCATTACTAATGTTGGCAGTTGTTTCATCGGCGTTTGCCGGTGAACTGTCATTTGTAGCATCTGCGCCGAAATCGGTCGTGGCAAACCGGCCATTCCGATTGTCATACAAAGTGGACGGGACAGTAAATGTGGACGCTCCTACAATGCCCGAAACAACCGGATTTACGATACTTTCAGGTCCCGGGCGTTCAACCATGCAGAGCTACAACAACATTAACGGCAAACTTTCCGAAACGGTTTCAGTGACGTTTACATATACTCTGATGGCCGAAAAAGAGGGTGAGTTCACTATACCTCCGGCAACGGTTGTTGTAGACGGTGAAAAATTATTGTCAAATGAAGTTACAATAAAGGTACTTCCCGATGACGGTTCGTCATCTTCGTCATCTTCATCGACACGAAGGGGGAACAATAATAGGGGAGTGACAAATACGAATTCTACCAATATTTCCAATGATGACCTTTTTGTCAGGGCTATATTGAACAAGACAAAGGTTTATGAACAGGAGGCTGTATTGCTCACCTATAAGGTCTATTCGGCAGTGAACCTCACAAACCTCGATTTTCCCACACCCGACCTCAAAGGCTTTCATATTCAGGAAGTTGAATTGCCCAAAGAGAAACAGTTTGAACTCGACCGCTACAACAACCGCAATTACCAGTCATTGGTGTGGAGACAGTTTGTACTGTTTCCACAGCAAAGCGGAAAAGTGGAGATTCCGCCACTCACATTTGAGGGTGTAGTCGCAGTACAGACACGCAGACACATGGACCCGTTTGAGATGATGTTCAACGGTGGTCCTTCTTATGTCGAAGTGAAGAAGAATTTGAAGACAAACAGGCTTACTCTTGATGTGGAGAAATTGCCTGCCCGTCCTGCCGGCTTCTCGGGCGGAGTGGGAATGTTCACCATAAGCAGCGAGTTAAGCAAGTCTGAACTCAAAACAAATGAAGAGACCACGCTAAAGATAACACTGAAAGGTGTCGGCAATATGAAACTGATAGGTAATCCCACAGTTGATTTCCCAAGCGAGTTCGAGGTGTACGACCCTATTATAAACAACCGGTTCAGCCTTAAAACCAACGGCTTTGCAGGTGAAAAGGTATATGAATATGTAATTACTCCACGTTCAAGTGGAACATTCATCCTTCCGGGCGCATCGCTTTCCTATTTCGATACATCAACCGGTACATACAAGACCATTACAACTCAAGACTTTACAATAAATGTAGAGAAGGGCAAAGAGACACCCGTTGCAAGTGCAACATCCTATATAGGGAAAGAGAAGTCAAGAGTTCTGGCAACCGACATACGCCATATAAAGCTCGGTGATGTGGAATTGCAGAAGGAGAACATATCGCTTTTTGCATCATCGTACTACATGCTTTTCTATATTGTACCGTTGCTATTGTTCATATTGTATGTTGTTGCCTACCGCAAAAGAATGGCAGAGAATGCAAATATCTCGTTCGTGCGCACGAAGAAAGCCAATAAGGTTGCTGTAAAACGCCTGAAGATTGCCCGTGCACTGATGAAGGAGAATAAAGCCGGTGAATTCTACGATGAGATACTCAAGACGTTATGGGGATATATGAGCGACAAGCTCAGTATTCCGGTTTCACAGTTGTCTAAAGAGAATATTGCTACAGAGCTTGGCAGAAAAGGTGTTGCCGAGGAACTCATTGCAGAAATCAAAAATGCACTCAATGAAGGTGAGTTTGCGAGGTATGCACCGGGAGATACCGGAGCTACAATGGACAAGGTCTACTCAATGTCAATGGATGTAATAAGCAAATTGGAAAACTCAATAAAGAAATAATGTCATGACAAGAATATTATATATGCTCCTGCTCCTCATGCCTCTTACAGCTGCGGTAGCAGAGGAGAACATGCAGCAGATGTCCCCCGATGTATATACAAAGGCAGTAGGTGACAGTGCATATTCACAAGGCAGGTATAGCGAGGCTATAGATGTCTATGAGGGAATAATAGCAGAGCATGGCAGTTCTGCTGAGCTCTATTACAATTTGGGCAACGCCTATTTCCGTAACAACCAGCTTGGCAAGTCGATAGTGAACTATGAACGTGCATTGAGGCTAAACCCGGCCGACGAAGACTCGAAAGCAAATCTTGAGTTTGCCGAAAGCCTGATTAAGGATGAAGTCACTGAGCAGTACGAACTGTTCCTGACAACATGGTTCAACGCGGTAAGAAACATGATTGGGGTGGATTCTTGGGCTGTTGTCGGAATCGTCTCATTCCTGTTCATTCTTCTCTCTTTGGCAGTAATCCTGTTCGGCAAGAACGGCAGAATGCGTAAATCAGCCATTATTGTTGCGGTTATTTCCGTTTTTGTATCTATATTTGCAAATATGGCTGCATACAGTCTATATGCTTATGTAAAAAAGAGTGATGATGCCATAATTCTCAAAGAGGAGGTTGCACTCAAAAGCACTCCCGACAATTCGGGTACAGTGCTCATAAAAGTACACGAAGGTCGCAAGGTGCATATATCGGATGATACGATGAAGGAGTGGAAGGAGATTGAACTTGAGGACGGTACAGTGGGATGGGTACACTCTTCAGCCCTTGAACGCATTTGAGAACTACGTGCAGATGACGGGAATTTAACAGTTTCTTGATGATGGATACAAACACATTTCTTGACATAGACCGATACATGCTTCTTTCCCTGAACGGCAGCGACTCGATATTCTGGGACGGTTGCATGAAGGTATATACATCAATGGGAATATGGATGCCCCTTGCCGTAATGCTGGTGTATGTACTTATAAAGAACAACAATATAAAAGATTTCTTTCTTCTTGTCGTGATGATAGGAATAGTGTTTGGTCTCACCGATTTTATCTCTTCGGGTCTGTGCAAGCCTTTCTTTGAGCGTTGGCGGCCCACACGCGACCCTTTGCTGATGTACATTGTGGATGTGGTAAATGAGACAAGGGGCAAGGATTATGGCTTTACATCGAGCCATGCGGCCAATTCGTTCGGAATAGCGACATTTGTCATGCTGCTTGTGAAAAACAGGATACTGTCGGTTTCGCTTATAATCTGGGCTTCAATGAATGCCTTTACACGCATTTATCTTGGTGTACATTATCCGGGTGATATCATAGCCGGCACAATAATCGGTGTGCTCACAGGGTGGGGAATGTACAAGCTCTATCGTATGATAAAGCGTCGCCAACAACGTAACATGCAACGCGACTGGATATCGTCCCAATATACCAAAAGCGGATATATGGTATCCGATGTCTATCTTCTTCTGCTTGTAATGTATGGAACATTCGTTGCAATACCCATGATTTCGTTCTTTACCTTCAGCTGCTGATACCTTGCGGCAGCAATGCCGTGAAATGCCTGTTTTTTTATGTGTCTGTTGCACTGTTTGTATCCTTTTTTTATAAATTTGCATCGGAACAAAATTAATTGCTATTATGAGTGCTGTTACTGATGACAGGCTTTTTACGCAGAGCTACATTTTGATGTGTCTCGCCAATTTCCTTACAGCCTTTTCATTCTTTCTGCTGGTTCCTACATTGCCGTTCTATATTGTAGAGAACTACAATGTTGACCCGAGTGTGGTGGGGCTGCTCCTTTCGTGCTATGTAGTCGCTGTGCTTTGCATACGTCCGCTTGCAGGGTTCATTGCCGACTATTTTCAGCGAAAGAGGGTATATCTCTTCTCCTATCTGTTTTTCGCGGTAGCATTTGTCGGATATTTCTTTATCGGGTACAGCATAATAGCCTTTGTAGTCATCAGGGTTCTTCATGGTTTTGCATTCGGTGCGCTCAACACCACCGGAAATACTTTGGTAATAGATATAATGCCTTCGTCAAGACGTGGTGAAGGGCTCGGCTATTTTGGAGTGACAAACAATCTTGCAATGGCATTCGGTCCCATGACAGGGCTTTTACTTATCAGCGACGGGAATTATACTCTGCTTTTCCTTTTTGCCTTGTCGGTCGCGGTGATAGGTGCAGTCATTGCAGTGAATATCAAGGTCAGACAGAGACAACCTATCGCCAATGCGGGAAGAATGTTTACCATTGACCGTTTTTTTCTGCTCGAAGGTATTCCGGCATCGATAGCATTCTTCATGCTTGCCATTCCCTATGGCATGACATCGAGCTACATGGCAATCTATGCCGAAGAGGTAGGAGTTGTGCATGGTGCCGGGTTTTTCTTTACTGTTCAGGCAGCAGGTCTCATTGTGTCGCGGCTTCTGTCGGGAAAACTTGTCGACAAAGGGCTGATAACAGAGACGATAACGCGTGGAATATTGATAGCACTGCTTGGTGCTGCAGGTGAGGGCGCTCTGTCATTTGTGGCAGGATATAATATGAACATGGGGTATGTGCTCTATTTCTTTTCAGCCTTTCTTCTTGGCTATGGCTTCGGTACAATATTTCCGGCATTCAATACTTTGTTCATAAATATGGCTCCGCATTCGCGTCGTGCAACAGCCAATGCCACATATCTTACCGGGTGGGATGTTGGTATCGGTGCCGGTATGCTTCTCGGTGGCGCATTGTCGGTCAACGGTTATGCCGACAGCTTTATTTTCGGCGCAATACTTGTTTTTGCAGCAATGCTCTATTTCAAGTTTTTTGTTGCAGGACATTTCAAAAAGCACCGCTTGAGATAAATAATGTATTATCTTGCATTTATTATGCTTTTTTGTTCATAAAAAACATATTTATATAGATATTTTATCTGAAATTATTTGTTAATCGGAATTTTAATAAATACATTTGCATTGCTCCTGACAAGAAAGGAGCAGAATGATAGTATAGTTTTTTCTTAGTTGTTTAGTAAATGTTGGAAGTATCTCTTTGTGAAAAGGGGTACTTCTTTTTTGCTAAAAAAGAAGTACCCCTTTAGATGATACTTGCAGCAAAAGTCGCGCGTAGCACCGATGAAATTGATTGCAATGCCACAGCAAGAGAGCCTTCTTTCGCTTCGTTCCGTCAAGAAGATATCGTCACTGCTTGGTATGTTTTTCTTTAATTACAGAAAAAATTCATTATTCGGCAGAAATTATCCTTTTAAAATATTAAAAAAGTTAATTATAAAGACTATATTTGTAAATTACTAATTTAGGGTTGAATTTGGAATATATATACCGGATAATTTATGCGTATTTTGTGTTGTTGAAAGTAATAAACAATAAATATATATATGGAAAATAAAATTCAGGAATTGACCGAGAAAATCTATGCCGAGGGTGTGGAGAAGGGTAACATTGAGGCTGCACGCATTGTAGAAGAAGCAAAGGTTCAGGCTGCCGACATTGTAAAAAAGGCGAAGGCCGAGGCTGAGGCTATTGTTGCTGCTGCTGAAAAAAAAGCAGCCGAACTTGACGAGAACTGCCGTTCGGAGATTAAACTCTATGGTGCACAGGCTGTTGGAGCGCTCAAGGCAGAGACTGCAAACATCATCACCGATTCTGTGGTTAAGGCTGCTGTAAAGGAAACTGTTGCAGGAGATACAATCAAGGCTCTTCTTGTGAAGATTGCAGAGCGCTGGAGCGCAAATGAACAGCTTGTGATATCTACATCGGAGGCTGAACAGCTGAAGGCTTATTTTGCAAAGAATGCAAAGGCGTTGCTCGACAAGGGTGTTGCAATCGAGCAGGTGAACGGCAAGAATGCTCAGTTCTCCATTGCTCCTGCCGATGGTTCATACAAGGTTAATTTCGGTGAGGGTGAATTCGAGGCTTTCTTCAAGGCTTTCCTGCGTCCTCAAATGGTAGAACTACTATTTTCATAAAAGATGAGCAGTTATCATTGCCTTGTTGCGGGCTTGCCCGATATTGCCTTCGACGGGGCCAAATGTCCATATTCTGTGGAGCGTTTCAAGGAGGAGATTTATCCTTCGTTGTCGTCTGCTGATGCCAACGTGGTCGACCTCATCCTTCTGGAATGGGACAATGCGAATGTTCTGAGCATCTTGCGCCATGGCGAAGAAGCACGTCTTGAGCAGTTCGGATGTTACAACCGCGAGGAACTGTTTGCCATTGTGGAGGCTGCCAAGTGTGGTGATGTGCCGGCGAAAGGCGTTCATGAATATCTGCCACGTTTTCTTGAATACTATTTCGCACACGAAACAGTGGAGAATATTGTTTGGGAGAATGTTATAAGCGCGTACTATTACGGCTATGCAACATCCTGCACGAACAGATTTGTGGCAGAGTGGTTCACATTCAATCTAAATGTGAACAATATTCTTGTGGCAATGACTGCAAGGAAATATAAGCTCGGTGTAGAGAATGTTGTAATAGGGGATGGTGAGGTTGCAGAGGCTCTACGTACATCGGGTGCACGTGATTTCGGACTTGTCGGAACACTCGATTATATTGAAGATGTGCAGCGCCTGAATGAGAACAGCCGTCTGCAGGAGCGTGAGCACCAGCTCGACGATATGCGTTGGCGCTGGCTCGAAGAGAACTCTGTGTTCTGCTACTTTACGGTGGAAAGGCTTTTTGTCTTTCTGCAGAAACTGATAATCGTTGAGCGTTGGGCAAAGCTTGATGCCGAAAGCGGAATGGAGAAGTATAATGAGATGATTGCCGGACTGAAGAAAGGCATGGATAAATAAAAGGATAAGGTAATATAAATACAGATATGGCTACAAAAGGAAAAGTAACCGGTGTTATAGCAAACATGGTGCTGCTGGCTGTCGACGGTCCTGTGGCGCAGAATGAGATATGCTATATAAATACCGGTGGCGACCGCTTGATGGCTGAGGTCATCAAGGTGAACGGTGCCAAGGTGTATGTTCAGGTTTTTGAGAGCACACGCCGTTTGAGAATTGGCGAGGAGGCGGAATTTACAGGCCACATGCTTGAGGTTTCGCTTGCGCCCGGTATGCTGTCTAAGAACTACGACGGCTTGCAGAATGACCTTGACAAGATGGAAGGTGTGTTCCTGAAACGAGGTGACTACACCAATCCGCTCGATGAGGATAAGGTCTGGCATTTTGAACCGCTTGTAAAGGTGGGTGACACAGTGACTGCTGCAGGATGGCTGGGTGCCGTGGAGGAGAATCATCAGAACTTGAAGATTATGGTTCCGTTCGGCATCGAGGGTAACTGGACTGTGAAATCAATTGTTGCTGCCGGTGATTACAAGATAACCGATACTGTTGCTGTTATTGCAAACACCCAGGGCGATGAAATGACTTTGAATATGGTTCAGAAGTGGCCCGTGCGTGTACCGATGACCGATTACAAAGAGAAACCGCGTCCATTTAAACTGCTTGAGACCGGTGTGCGCACACTCGATACACTGAACCCCATAGTTGAGGGTGGTACCGGCTTTATCCCCGGTCCTTTCGGTACCGGAAAGACTGTGTTGCAGCATGCCATTTCGAAACAGGCCGAGGCGGACATTGTTATTATTGCTGCCTGTGGCGAGCGCGCGAACGAGGTAGTGGAAATCTTCACCGAATTCCCCGAACTCATCGACCCGCATACCGGCCGTAAGCTCATGGAGCGTACAATCATTATCGCGAATACATCGAATATGCCTGTTGCAGCGCGTGAGGCTTCGGTTTACACTGCAATGACAATTGCCGAGTATTACCGTGCAATGGGATTGAGGGTGCTGCTCATGGCCGACTCGACATCACGTTGGGCACAGGCTCTCCGCGAGATGTCGAACCGTATGGAGGAACTTCCCGGTCCCGATGCGTTCCCTATGGATATCTCGTCTATTATTGCCAACTTCTACAGCCGTGCCGGTTATGTATATCTGAACAACGGCGAAGCCGGTTCAATCACATTCATCGGTACTGTATCGCCGGCCGGCGGTAACCTCAAGGAGCCTGTTACAGAGAACACCAAGAAGGTTGCGCGCTGTTTCTATGCTCTTGAACAGGATCGTGCCGACAAGAAACGCTATCCGGCTGTGAACCCGATAGATTCGTATTCCAAGTATATCGAGTATCCTGAATTTGCCGATTACATGACTCCGCGTTTAGGCGACGGATGGCTGCCTATGGTAAACGAGGCAAAGACCCGTCTGTTACGCGGTAAGGAGATTGCCGAGCAGATAAATATCCTTGGTGACGACGGTGTGCCCGTGGACTATCACATAACATTCTGGAAATCGGAACTCATTGACTTTGTGGTGCTGCAACAGGATGCATTTGACGAAGTCGATGCCGTAACTCCGCTTGAGCGTCAGCAGGAGATTCTGAAACTTGTTACAGGAATGTGCCGTGCCGAGTATGAATTTGAGGATTTCCAGGAGGTATCCACATTCTTCAAGAGGGTCATAAATATATGCAAGCAGATGAACTACTCGGAGTTCAAGAGCGAGAAGTACAACAAGTTCAATGCGGAACTCGAAGCGTTGCTTGCAACAAAACAGGTGTCTAACGAATAACTCTCACAGATATGGCTACAGAAGCATTCCAGAAGATATATACAAAGATTAACTCCATAACCAAAGCAACCTGTTCGCTGAAGGCCACAGGTGTCGGTTACGATGAACTTGCAACTGTAAACGGCAAACTTGCCCAGGTTGTAAAGATTATGGGTGACGAGGTTACGCTTCAGGTGTTCGAGGGTACCGGAGGTATTCCTACAAATGCCGAGGTGGTGTTCCTTGGAAAGGCTCCGACACTCAAGGTGAGCGAGCAACTTGCAGGCCGTTTTTTCAATGCATATGGTGACCCCATCGACGGAGGTCCGGCAGTTGACGGCAAGGAGGTGGAGATTGGTGGTCCTTCGGTGAACCCTGTCCGCCGCAAGCAACCATCGGAACTAATTGCAACCGGTATTGCAGGTATCGACCTTAACAATACACTTGTCACCGGACAGAAGATTCCGTTCTTCGCCGACCCTGACCAGCCCTATAACCAGGTTATGGCAAATGTGGCGATGCGTGCGGAGACCGACAAGATTATCCTTGGCGGTATGGGTATGACAAACGATGACTACCTATACTTCAAGAACCTCTTTACCAACGCAGGTGCTCTCGACCGAATAATATCGTTCATGAACACCACGGAAGACCCTGCCGTCGAGCGTTTGCTCATCCCCGACATGGCACTGACGGCCGCAGAATATTTTGCTGTAGAGAAGAATCAGAAGGTGCTTGTTCTGCTCACTGACATGACAATGTATGCCGATGCGCTCTCTATCGTGTCGAACCGTATGGACCAGATTCCTTCAAAGGACTCTATGCCTGGTTCGCTCTATTCCGACCTTGCGAAGATTTACGAGAAGGCGGTGCAGTTCCCATCGGGCGGTTCGATAACCATTATTGCCGTGACGACATTGTCGGGCGGTGACATCACACATGCTGTGCCAGATAATACCGGTTACATCACAGAGGGACAGCTGTTCCTGCGTCGCGACAGTGACATCGGTAAGGTGATTGTCGACCCGTTCCGTTCACTTTCTCGTTTGAAACAGCTTGTTGCAGGAAAGAAAACCCGCAAGGACCATCCGCAGGTAATGAATGCAGCGGTACGTCTCTATGCCGATGCTGCCAATGCAAAGACAAAATTGGAGAACGGTTTCGACCTTTCGGATTACGATACACGTACCTTGTCTTTTGCAAAGGAGTATTCCGACAAGTTGCTGGCAATAGATGTGAACCTCAATACAACCGAAATGCTTGATGTTACATGGGGACTCTTCTCCAAGTACTTCCAGCCCGAGGAGGTCAATATCCGTCAGGAGTTCGTGGATGCCCATTGGGTCAAATAATAATGTAAGGATTGCATAATGATTGCGTTTCAATATAACAAGACTTCGCTGCAACATCTCGAAAAGCAACTGAAGATGCGTGTGCGCACTCTGCCTATCATAAAGAACAAGGAGAGTGCCTTGCGCATTGAGGTGAAGAAATGCAAGGATGAGATGCGTGAGCATGATGAAGCATATGCGGCACAGCTTGAACAGTACCGTGCCCTGTTTGCTTTGTGGAACGAATTCGATGCTTCGCTTGTGAAGACGGGCGAGTTGAATATCGTTCAGCGCAAGGTTGCAGGTGTGCGTGTACCGGTACTTGAGAATGCGAGTTTCTCTGTTGCTCCGTTCAGCCTTTTCGCTTCGCCCAAGTGGTTTGCCGACGGCATCGAACTGCTGAAGGAGATGGCTATGACAGCCATACGGCGCGAACTGCTCAACCGCAAGCTCGTTCTGCTCGAAGATGCACGAAAAAAGACTACTCAGAAGGTGAACCTTTTCGAGAAGGTACAGATACCGGGATATGAGGATGCTATACGTAAAATCAAACGTTTCATGGAGGATGAGGAGAACCTGTCGAAGTCTTCGCAGAAGATTCTCAAGTCCTTGCTTGAACAGAGAGAGGAGGTGACGGCATGATTTCGAAGATGAACAAACTTTCGCTTCTTGTTTATCACAAGGAGTATCTCTCTTTCCTACAGCGTTTGCGCGAGGTTGGAGTGATGCATGTTGTCGAGAAGAACAGTGGTGCGGTAGAGGACCCGGAACTTGAAAAACAGTTGTTGCTTGCTGCAAAGTATGCACGTACAATAACGAGGCTTGAGGCTCTTGCAAAGAATGGCCATGCTCCGGCCGGTGACGTGACAGAGGTTTCTGCAATTATAGAGAAAGTGGAGGAGTTGACTGCGGATATCGAGCGTCGCAAGGCTGAATTGCAGGTGATAGAGAAAGATATTGCCATGCTTGAGCCTTGGGGTGAGTTCCGTCATAGTCAGGTGGAACGTTTAGCCCATGCCGGCTACGATGTGCGTTTCTTTGTGACAGGTGTACGCAGCTACAACAAAGAGTGGGAACAACTCTACAATGCTATGATTGTGGAACAGAAACAATCGCGTGTATATTTTGTTACAGTTACCCACAGCGGTGATGAGTTTGAACTTGACGCAGAACCGGCAAAGTTGCCGACTGCTTCGCTTTCGTCCCTCATTGCCGAGCATGAGCAGGTGATTAAGCACATCAATGCCTTTGAACAGGAACTGGTTATGCTTGCCAAGGATAAACTCAATACTTTGCGCGTAGCAGCAGAACAACTGCAGCATGAGATTGAGTTTGCCAAGGTTGTACTTGACGGTGAAAAGGTATCGGGTGACAAATTGCTGCTGCTTGAGGGCTGGGTTCCCGAGAAGTCGAAGGGTGCGCTTGCAGATATGCTCAACAAAGAGAGCGTATTCTATGAAATACGTGAACCGATGCCGGGTGACGATGTCCCCGTAAAGTTCAATAACAACAGGCTTTTCCGTCTGTTCGAGCCTATATGTGAACTGTATATGCTGCCGAAGTATAACGAACTTGACCTTACTCCGTTCTTTGCTCCGTTCTATATGATATTCTTCGGACTTTGTCTTGGAGATATGGGCTACGGACTGTTTATTACATTGCTGTCGGCTGTCATGCTGGCAGTGATGAAGAAGGGCAACTCGATGATTGGTTATATGCGTCTGGCATTGACTCTCGGTATATCAACCATTATCTGCGGCTCGTTGACAGGTACATTCTTCGGTTTCAATATTTATAATTGGGGTATTCCATTGTTTGACTGGTGGCGCGACAACTTTTCGTTCTCGGCAATGAATCCCGAAACAGGGCAGATGAATGACCCTAATGACAGCCTTTTTGCTCTGTCGCTCATTTTAGGAGGTGTACAGATTTGCTATGCTATGGTTATAAAGATTGTGAACACTACAATACAGCTGGGCTTCAAATATGCCGTTGCTACATTGGGTTGGCTGCTTGTGATAATCGGTGCGGTGCTTGCAATGTTTGTGCCGTCAATGCCGATGCCTGTGGTGTATGCAATATGTGGCATAGGTGCAGCCGGTGCTTTGCTGTATAACTCACCCGGGAAGAACATATTCCTGAATATCGGTCTTGGACTTTGGGATGCCTATAACATGGCAACCGGTCTGTTGGGAGATATGCTGTCGTATATCCGTCTGTTTGCGCTTGGTCTATCGGGTGGCGTGCTCGCAATGGTGTTCAACAACATTGCTGTACAGATGAGCCCGGATGTTCCGGTGCTCGGTCCTATTGTCATGGTAATAATATTTCTCTTCGGACACGCATTGAACCTCTTTATGAATGCGCTCGGTGCATTTGTGCACCCACTGCGACTTACATTTGTGGAGTTCTTCAAGAATGCGGGCTACGAGGGTGGCGGTACGGCCTATAAACCTTTCAAATGACAGGGTTGCCCGAGAATTTTCGCTATGTTTTAAATGACAATGTGGTCCTTTGATTATATAAGAAAGATAAAAAAATAATAACTTAAAAACTAAAAAATTATGATTTCAGCTAATTTGTTGCTCGCCTACGTCGGCGTTGCATTGATGATTGCACTTGCAGGTATCGGCAGTGCTTATGGTGTGACAATTGCAGGTAATGCTGCCATTGGTGCCTACAAGAAGAATACTTCGGC